>Ga0256833_1002063_pt1 | contig 14462 bp, 12 predicted proteins | sample 356284metaG_FD_190535 | JGI IMG/M metagenome (GOLD analysis project Ga0256833, IMG submission 190535) | Hydrothermal vent microbial communities from Mid Atlantic Ridge, Atlantic Ocean - 356-284 | ecosystem: Environmental > Aquatic > Marine > Hydrothermal vents | place: Atlantic Ocean: Mid...
GTTCAAAAGTTCCCGGCAGGCCAAATATATTCATTGATACGACACTAGCAAAAGAATATATAAAGTCATCTAACAAAGAGTTGGTAAGTGTTAGGTCATGGGCAGAATACATTGGTGAAGTCAGCGGATACAACTATATTCAAAATAAAGGAAGAATTCCAGGATCTGTTTTTGGTAATTGCGGTACAGATGCCTATCACATGGAAAATTATAGAAATATTGACCATACTACAAGAGAATATTATGAGATAGAGACACAATTGAGAGACGCAGGTTTAACTCCTGACAAACATCTTTCATTTTATTGTGGTACTGGATGGAGAGGTAGTGAAGCCTTTTTCAACGCATATCTAATGGGTTGGCCAAATGTATCTGTATATGATGGAGGCTGGTTTGAATGGAGCAATAATCCTGATAATCCTTTTGAAGTTGGTACTCCGGAATAGAGTGTCAGCCTGAAAACTTTTAACTGTATTTTCTTTTTCTATAAAAACTAAACAAGAATCCAAAAATCAACAACAAAATCAAAGGTAAAACAATATTAATTAATTGCCATTTTGTTTTCTCTTTCATCAATTTGCCTTTATCTAAAAGCCGTAATTTAACCCTTTTTGATCTCGCCTTTACGATACCGGCATCATCCATCATATACTCAACAGCATTAAGAATAAAATCTCTATTTCCTTGAAATGTAAAATTTTCCCATTTGTTATAACCAATCGGAGTAGGTTTATTCAATTTTGTATTATAAAGGTTTTGGACAAATTCACCGTCACCCACAAAAATCATTTTTCCGGGTTTTATACTTTTATCAACAAATTTATCTCCGATCTTTGTGAGCATATCTTTTGTTTCACTAGTGAGTTTATTTTTAAAAAAAGACTCAAATTCACCTTCAACAAGTACCGAAATAGGTAAAAACGGTTTATTGAAATTCTTCAATTGCGGTTTATATTTCATAATTTGAAATGTCAACCTCATTGGATACAACTGAAAGCGGCTAGTACGTGAAGATGTGAGTAAAATAGTCTTTTTTAAATTATTAAAGGTTTGCAATGTGTCGATTGAACTAACGAATGGCATCCATAGATCGCTAATACCACTAGATATTGGATGAGATGAATTTGAATTAACAAGCAGGTGATAATACCAAGGAAACGGTTCTATTTGTGGCTTCCCTCCACTCATTCCTATTTTTTGAGGGATTCTAGTACACTGTATGTCTTGTATCAAATTGGGATTTATCCTAATACCATACTTAAAAAACATATCGTCCAACCCCGTTTCAATCTGTCTAGGAGTATACATACCATATTTATTAATACTATCCAGATCAGCTTCAACTTTATCAATAAGCCATATAATGTTACCGCCATGCATCAAATACTGGTCTATGACAAATTGATTTTTAGAACTAAATTTCTTTGTCGGTCTGGCAACAATGAGCAAATCAATATCTTTATGAATACGATGTGTGCTATCAAGTTTGATCTTACCGACAAAGTAGTATTTACTTAAATCTTTAAATAAAGTATTTATATGGACGTCATCAATTCCGCCCTTGTCACCTACAAAAACGATATTTCCCTTTCTCTCCATTCTCAATTTATGAATTGCATTAGCAAATTTGTACTCAAGAAGTGCTACGGAATTATTTAATGTTTCCTCTTGAGGAATCCCACTCACCTGAGATTCAAGCAAGTTGACTACATATACCCTTTTACCAAAATTGAGTATCGCATAAGGATATATACTCTTTTGTGTCTTAGAATCTCCTTCTCCGATATACAAATTTACAGGAACAATACCTTCTTTTTTTAAATCTTGCTTAACTTTATTTATTTGCTTGACTGTACCCTCCATAGGATTTTGAAAAATAAAGTCAATCTTAGGATTTATCGATTTGAATTGATTTAAAATATCTCTTACACTATTTTGTAGTCTTTTAAACCCTGAAGGCAACTCTCCGCCTAATAAAACTTTCACAAACACTATGTCTTTTTGGCTTGATAGCAGCTCTCTTGTTGGTTCGGTTAGAGTATATCTTTTATCGTCGGTAAAATCATAATATTTATGGTAATATTGTCCTATTATATTGATAAATAATATAATCAATAATACCACGACCAATCTTAATAAGTTATCCTTTTTATTCAAATCAATATTTCTTTTGTTTTAATACAAAATTTGTCAATAATAAAAATACGACAATCAAAGAGATAAAATAAATCACATCTCTAGAGTCAAACAATCCCCTGCTCATCGACCTGTAATGATAATCTATCCCAAATCGTTGAATAAAATCATCCCATACCCCAAAAAAAACAGGTATTTTGCTGATATAATCAAATCCCCAATGCACAAAAAATGAAAGGAAAATTGCAATTACAAAAGCAACAACCTGATTATTAGTTAATGAAGAGCTAAATAGTCCAATTGCAACAAATACCGCAGCAAGAAATACCAAACCAATATATGAACCAAATACTGCACCAGAATCGATATTGCCTTTAGGTGCACCTAGTTGATAAATCGAATAAAAATAGACCAAAGTTGGCAAAATAGCAAATACAACTAACGCAATATTAGCAAAAAACTTTCCTAACACTATGTCATTATCGGTGATTGGCTTTGTAAAGAGCAATTCTAATGTACCTCTATTGCTTTCTTCAGCAAAGCTTTTCATAGTGATTGCAGGTATCAAAAATAAAAACATAGTCGGCGCCAAATAGAATAAGGAATCCATTGTCGCATAACTATACTCCAATATACTGGTGTCGGTAAAAACCCACATGACTAAACCTGTAAACACAAGAAATACACCGATTACAATATAACCGATTAATGAACCGAAAAAGACACTTATTTCCTTTTTAAATATTGACAGCATAAACTATTAATGTGTTAATTTACTAAAAATATTCTCAACATCAATATCTTCCTTATACATAGATAAAATAGTATAATCATTGGCTTTTGCAAAATTAAAAATCTCTTTTCTCATCAGATAATCATCATTTCCTTCAAGTTTGATTAATTTACTATCCAATAAAGTGACGGAATCAACGGATTTTAGCATTTTCAACAATCCTGTTTCAACTATTTCATCAAACTGAACCAAAACGGATTTAGTATTTGAAGATATATATCCATCCAATTTATCAATACTATCATCGGCTACTATTTTCCCATTATTCAAAATAATAACTCTGTCGCATAGAGCTTGAACCTCTTGCATAATATGCGTGGAAAAAATAACTGTTTTATCTTTGCCAGTTTCCTTAATCAATGCTCTTATCTCTTTCAATTGGTTAGGATCTAATCCTGTGGTAGGCTCATCTAAAATCAAAACTTCAGGATCGTTTAATAAAACCTGAGCCAAACCAACCCTTTGTTTATAGCCTTTGGATAATTGAATTATTTTCTTATTTTGCTCTTGTGATAGTCCGGTAAGTTCTATCATCTCTTTTACTTTTGCTACCTTCTTATCAACACCATAAACTCCTGCAATAAAAAGCAAAAACTCCTTTACATACATTTCATCGTACAATGGATTGTGCTCTGCCAGATAACCGACCCTCTTCTTTACTTCTTGAATATCAGAAAATACATCATACCCACTTACCGATACTTCTCCTTTATCAGGAAGCAATGAACCCGTTATGATCTTCATGGTGGTAGTTTTTCCAGCACCATTAGGACCTAAAAATCCTAAAATCTCAGATTTACCCACTTCAAAGGAGATATTGTCCAAGACAAGTTGATTTCCATAGGTTTTTGTAAGATTATGTATTTTTACTGACATCTATATAATTTGTACGATTTGTCTAACGAAATAAATCGTATTTTGTTGCGAGATTAACCCCAATTACTTTTTAAATAAAATACTTGGAATATCCGCAGCAGAGTATTTTACAGATTTCAAAACTTTACTATCCCCTACTCTATAGACCAAAAATTCTTCGCCACTTTTCTCTATATAAGAATCCACTCCCCTGTTCTCCTTGTAATACAATCTGGTTTTTTCAGCTTCTTCCATTGTTTTACAAGTCTTGCTCATATTTGATCTTTGGACTTCATCAAATAATGCTTTGAACTTATGTCCTAATCCAAATTCCAAAATAGCTCCAGAAAGTACATACTGAATATCAGCAAAAGCGTCTGCAACTTCTACCAAATCATCTTCATCAATTGCTTTTTTAAGCTCACTCAATTCCTCTTCAAGCAATGAAATTCTTAGTTCTATTCTTTCTTTAGAGGGTATTTTTGGCTCATCAATAACCGGCAATTTAAATAATTCATGGAACTTAGCTACTCCATTCAATGCTTCGGGTTCTTTAAATTTCATTGTTTCATTTTTATATTGTTACTTATCTTAATTTATTTCTTCAAAAAAGCCCGTCTTCCTATTTTTTTTTACATTATCCCAATTAAAATATTTACCATTCATACTAATATATACTCCCGGTGATAATGCTTGAGCAAATGCAAGACTAGCCCCCAAGTTAAAGAATCCATCCGATGAATTTCCAAAAGCTGAAGGTATTAACGCCCCGGTCAAAATAATAGTTTTACCTTTGAGGTTGGCTGCGGCTAATACTTTTGCTGTTTCCACTATTGTATCAGTTCCATGAGTCACAATAATATCTTCATATTTAGATTTCTTACAATTATGAACAATTATTTCTCTGTCTTCACTTGTCATCTCAAGACTATCAACCATCATCAATGTCTTTATATCCCTGTCAACATTATTCCTACCTTGTTCGAGCAATTGAGGAACATGTGTGTTTTTAAAAAATAATTTCCCCGTGATATAATTATACTCTTTATCAAAAGTACCTCCTGTAATAAAAATTTGAACCATAACCTTCTTTTTTGAAATTTTAAGTGTGCAAAAATAATCTATTTTACAATATTTGTTTAATAATATGTAAATTTTTGCAACGTTTTTGACATTTTAGCCCTCTTACTATTAGATTAGTTAATGTTATCGTATTTTTGTAAATAATTAAAGTAGTTTAATATGAATTTTTATAAATCAATAATCGTTATTTTCATTCTTTTAAATTTAAATTCATTCATAATCGGACAATGTGGAATAGAGTCTCCGACAGTAGAGGATATTAATTGTATTGAAAATGCCAGCTATTCTTTTACCCTTAATTTTACTATCTCTGATAGTGAAATAGATTCTTTTGATGTATTTTCCAATAATCAGTTTATTAAGCGTTATAGCATCAATCAACTTCCCGTTGTAGTACAAAACGATATTTACTCCGGTAATGAGGAGGACACTCTAAAAATAGTAGACATAAACTCTAATTGTTACAAAACCGTGTTTGTTGAAAACCCATGTGAATGTGCAATATTTGACTTCAAATACACAAGAATTGAATGTAATGTTGATAGCTTCTACATTTTATTTGATTTTAAGCATTTAAAAACTAGTGATACTTTTGAATTCGGCTATGAAGAAAAGTATTTTGGCAAATTCTCGTTTAATGATTTACCTGTTGTTTCAGGTCCTTTTCCCAACAATGATTCTATTTATGAATTGTTTTTAAGCGATATTGATAATGTTTTTTGCTTTGCAAGTTACCCCATTAATAGCGGAGAATGTCCTCAATGTGAAATTTCACATCTTAAATTGATTTCTTATGAATGTGATGAAAATTATAATAAGAATATATCTTTTTCTTTTGATCATTCTAATCCCGGCAGCAAAGGATACGTAATATTAGTAAATGGGGAGAAATATGACACAAAGGAATACGCAAACAAGATGATAATAGATACTTTTTTTATAAGAGAAGAGTTTGAATTGAATTCTATGGAAGTAGACTGCGATTCAACTCTTAATATTGTAATAGCGGATGTGGAGAATAATGATTGTTTTACTTTCGGTAGCTTTTCATCATTTTGTTGTGAATTATGTGAAATTGGTGAAATTGATATCAGGGATAAAGAGTGTACTAGTGACAGCACATTTAATTTCATCTTAGACTTTGACTATGCGAGAAATAGAAAAGATTCATTTCAATTGAATATTGATGATGATATGATAAAAAAGTATAGTTTAAATGATCTACCTCTTCATATTAGGGATTATAGAATATCGGATTCAGGCAAGTATGATGTTTTAGTCTGCATAGATGATGGAAAGTGTTGTTCTGATTTGGAGTTTGCGTCTCCTGACTGTGATTATTTTGATTGCAATATAACAGGTGTACTGTATTCAACCACTTTTGATTCAATATCTCTTTATTGGGTTACAATTAATGAGATATTACGCAATAACACTTCAGATAGTTTTTATATTAAAGGTAATGGTAAAAACTACGGTCACTTCGCTTATGCAGATCTTCCTATAAAACTCGAAGCATATAATTGTAATGACAGTCTTGAGCTAGAGTATATTTTTCAGGACTTAGAAGTTGATAATTGCAAATATGTAATAGAACCTGGAATAATAAATTGTCCTCATAAAGTAACGACCAATGATTATTTAGGGGAAGGAAATTGGGAGATTTATTCGGATTTTAACAATATTTATATAGTGTCAGATGAATTGGTATTTAATAACTCCAAGATTAGTATTTACACAACAATAGGTAGTAAAGTATTTGACTATGTGCTTAAAAATGGAGAACATCTATTTAAAAAAGACATTAGCGATTTTACCTCAGGTATTTATATCGTACGATTCCAAATAGGAAGCAGGGTTTTTGTTAAGAAAATTTATATAAACAATTAACATAGTTTAATTCATTCTGAGGTCTTCAATAGAAACATCAGGATGTTTATTCTTGTCAAAACTAAAAATATTATCGTCTAGTACCAAATTAATTTTTGCGGAATTTATATCAAGTATATTTTTAGTTCCATCCCTATAAAGCATTTTTATCTTATAAGGCAAAAAGCTTATTTTATCTATTAATGCTTCAATTTTAATATATTCAGAAAATCTTTCAACAGGCTTAAAAATTAAATTATAGTATTTTTTCCTATTAATTTTCTTTTCTTTCCCTAGCACAAAAATATAACCGTCTTCACCAAATAAATTTAAAACTGATGCAGGAGTTAACATTCCTCCGTCTTCATCTATGTCATTAATTTGCAATTCATTTTGAGTCTGTGAATAAACTTGAACATTCTCTCCATTACAATAAAGCATTTTGTCTCCAATTTCAATATAATACTTATCTCCTTTTTGTTTGGCTATACCATTTGTCACCTGTGGCTCCATTTCCGGCATTCTTACCAATAGCGAATATTCAAAAATGATAGATTTTGAATTATTTAAAACATCTTTTGTTTTATTCAATATTTTAATCGCTTCTTTGTCCGAATCACTAGCAGAAGTATATGTATTTTGGCTATTACCCCTATAAACCAAGGATATTAATAATACAACTAATCCAATTATAAATCTTTTATTATTTATCATTTTTATAGATATTTCTAAAACATTAAGGTTATTGATTTTTTATTATTAGATATGATAGTTGCAACTTATCCAAAATAATCCTCAATAAAAGCTAATATCATATAAAAGACGCTATTCTAATACCAAATGTTTCTATTCCCAATAATCTTTAACATATATTAACTTCTTGACATCGTATTCACCGGCAAATCCGATAATTCTTCTTGCTTGTTTCAATGTTTTCAAACGATATTCCGCAAAATCCTCATCGCCTTTCACCAAGCTCTGAACCTTTACTTGTCCGGTCTCATGAATAATTTTTCCATTTCCAAGATATATCGCGACATGAGTTATTCGTTCCGTACCGTCTTTTCTTTTATTACCAAAAAATAATAAATCCCCACGCTTCAAATTACTGAATTTGGGATCTATTGTTATTGGTTTACCAACCTTTACCTGCTGGGATGCATCTCGCGGCAAAAGAATACCGTGCATAAAATATACGGTTTTGGTAAATCCGCTACAGTCCAATGCTTTGGCCGAAGTACCACCCCATAAGTAAGGAAATCCCATTAATTTTTCCGCAGCTGAGATAATATCCCTGTCTGTATAACTATTTTTACTATTCAAATACTGCTTAAACTTAGCTGATGACCTCTTATCTATATACCCAACTCTATTGTCAGGAAAACCAACAACCCAAAACTTCTTATTCAAAGATTCGCCAATCAATTTCAAAATACTTCCTTCTACGATGTCAGAGATTGTTTTTGATTGGACATTTGGTTCTTTATATACAAAACCATATACATCGGTAAAAATAATTTTTTCAGAATCAAACCAATTATGTTGATTAAATTTGGACATCTGTATGATTCCACCGGCATCTACCCATCCCAAATAGCCATCAGGTGTTTGGATATAATACCAAGAATTTTCTTTTTTCAAAATCCTAACAGGTGTTCCTAAAATAGCCTGTGTCGAAAGTTCAGAAGAATGTTTTGGCTTTGATCTTATATTACAAACAGAAATTTTAACCACTCCTCTTGTTTTTTCTCCAAGAGATTTGGCAGGTAATACCTTGATATTATCAACTATATTCCTCAATCCTTTAAACTGATACGAAGTCTTAGCCAAAAGTTTATTCTTTGCCTCTTCACTTGTAGTTTCACCGGAATAAACTAAGTCCTTTCCTTTCATTACAGCTTTAACATTAAATACAGCCACTCTTGAATCCGGAGCATATTCATTCTTGATTGATTTGATAAATTCACTATTTTCAGATGTAATGATTTTAGTAGTTGAACATGAAAATGCTATTATAGTAATACTAATAAGTGTAAGATTGCGAAGTAGCTTTATTCCTTTCATAATATTTTTTTATTTAGTGTCTATCTATAACGTATTTAATTTTTTAAACCAAAGATTTTTGGGGTGCTTCTTATTTCTGTCCTTCTTCTTTAAAAATACTATCCATTACTTCACCTAATTTTTCAGTAGGAATTTGTTTTATCAAAATCTTTTTATTTTTATCCAATACAAATACAGTAGGTGTAGCTCTTATATTAAAATTAGCATGAAAACCTGATAGATTTTTATAGTCTGCCAGATTATAAAGAATTTTCTGCATTTTTAAATCTTTTACCCCGTCCCAACATTTTTCCACTTTTTTTCCTAACTTTGTACAAACAGTAACTACTTCTACACCTCTATCCTTATATTTATCATAAAACTCCAACAATTTTGGAATAGAATGTCTACAATGTCCACAATCCGGTTTCCAAAAATATAAAATAGTGTAATCTGATTTAATATCTTTTAATCTTACAGGTGTTTTATCTTGTTTATATAATAAAAGTTCAGGTGCGGTTTTTCCTATTAAAACCCCCTCCATTCTAATAGCGCTATCAAGTATTCTAATCAAAGATTTCTCTTCAACCCAAGGCGTTAACCCTTTTCCATAATAATTCTGCGCCATATGCACAAAAACTGCATCCATACCTACAATATTGGACTTAGCATACTTATTAAGAAAATATGAAACGTAATATTTCCAAATATCACTTTGAGGAGACATTTTGGACAATACAAAATCTATTGATTTCGATATACTATCTGCTATCGGCACAGTCATTTTATCAATAAAATCCTCTATTTTATTATGAATATAGGGGGTTCGCAGCACAGCAGGATGTTTCAGATCCATATTATCAAAATAGTGTTTGTAATAATAACGGTATCTTTTTTCTTTTATCTCATCTTCAGTTCCATCAAAATCAGGAATTTTAACATCAATATTTGATTTTATCAACAGGCTTGTTAAAAAATCCGGATATTTTTTCAATATATCCTGTTGATACTTGCCAACGTTTGTATCCAATTCATTCAGTCTGTCATCAATTTCCTTTGTGTCTTGCTTCAAACTATCCAATTTACTTTTTTCCTTAAGTAATTGTTGTGCTATTTTATTCTGGTTTTTGATATATTCCAAATACCCAAAAAACAATTTATTGTCTTTTGAACCTTTTATTTTGATATCTTGCAAATCTTTGTAATCAGTGTATATTTTAAATTTTTGATCTTTGCTATTGACCATAAACTGAAAATACTCTTTACTCGGATAAACTAATGCGATATAGACCCCAGCATCAATCAGCGAATCTCCTTTGTATTCAAATAGTCCCGGTTTTTTTGCGTAAAGAGTATCTTTGACCAACTGTTGTTCCCCATAGAAATACGCTAATAGCAAAGTATCATTGTCGTAATTTGCTATATTGAATTGTATATTGTGTTTTTTTTGTGCGAAACTTGAAAATGCAGACATTATAAACACAAAAATCATGATTTTTTTCATATTGTTCGATTTGTTTTAGCGATTATTTTATTCACCATATTTATAAACGTCTAAAGTAAAAATATTGTTTGAAATGAAATAGATTAATAAAATATTAACAAAATAAAAGCCGGTAATATTTACACTACCGGCTCTTGTTTGATAATTTTTCAATTTATATTTATTTAGCAGGAACTAAACTAAATTCAACTCTTCTATTCAAAGATCTACCTCTAAGAGTTTTATTATTTGCAATCGGTCTAGATTCTCCATATCCAACATGACTCATCCTACTTGAATCAATTCCTTGAGCCAATAAGTAATTATAACATGCTTTTGCTCTTTCGGAAGATAACTTTTGATTTTTTGATGCTGATCCGGTATTATCCGTATGACCACTTATCACCAAATTATAGTCAGGATATCTTTCCATAATTCCAGCTACTTGATTTAAAATTTTGTATGATATAGTCTTCAAAGATGATTTACCCAAATCAAACTGTACAGATCTCATAGCTACATCTAGTGTTTTCTTATCCTCGACAGTAATCTTAGGACACCCTTTATTTTCTATTGGTCCTGCCATAGTAGGACATCTATCGTTAAAATCATCTAACCCATCTCCATCAGAATCCGGACACCCTTGATAAATAGATAAACCTGCCTTATCAGGACATTTATCTTTCAAATCAGGTACTCCATCATTGTCTCTATCGGGGCTTTTCTTTACCTCAGGACATCCACCCAAACTAGCTATACCTGCTTTATCAGGACATTTATCTACATTGTCAGGTACGCCATCATTATCTCTATCAGGACATCCGTGAGCTGCTATAGAACCGGCTACACCCGGACAATTATCCATATTGTCTGCTACTCCATCATTATCTCTATCAGGACATCCTCCTGTATTGACCGGACCTGCTTGATCAGGACACTTATCTGCACTATCAGCAACACCATCCCCATCTCTGTCTTTGACAGTATTAGATTCGGGACATCCGTTATTTAGCTTCTTGCCAGGCATATTTGGACACTCATCTTCATTGTCAGGAATTCCATCACCATCAGAGTCAGGACATCCTTTCATGTTTTTCAACCCTTTTACATCAGGACAGACATCTTTATAATCAGGTACTCCATCTCCGTCAGAGTCCGGACATCCATTTAATGCCGGCACACCCTTTACTTGCGGACATAGATCAATATCGTCTCTCACACCGTCATTGTCTTCATCCTTGAATCCACTATCTTGTATGACTTTTGGTTTGTGCACACCACCAAACATGTAAACAATTCCAATACCGTGGTGAAGAACATTCTTTTTAAGATTCAAACTAACTCTATACTCTGACTGAACATTTATAAAAGCTCGTTCATTCACTTTAAAATTCAAACCTGCTCCTATTGGTATCATTAAATCTTTGTCTCCTTTATAATACTTCATCATCCCAATACCACCCATCAAATAAGGAACAAAATTTGATTTTTCATTGTAGAAAAAATACTGCAATACAGCATCAGCACCTAAAACCGTCTTATATGCTCCTTGCATTGAATCTTTCACCACTCCAAATTTGCCGGGAACATAAAGATTGATGTTTTTTGTCAATCTATGTGACAACCCTAACTCAAATCCATGTCGGTACTCTTTGAATGCTGTAATACTACCTCCCTCTTTTTGTGACTCAAAATCCAAAAACAATTTTTTCACAGTAATGCCTTTAGAATACTGCTGACTTTGGGCAACCAAAAATCCTGAAAATAGCATAATTAAAAATAAAATCGATAATTTTTTCATACTAGTTTTTTCTTATAATTATTAAAATTATTATCTTCTCAATTTACAAAGGGCAAAAATAAAACTTAATTCTTAATATTCATAATATGAATAGTGCATTTAGAAAAATATGAGCTAAATCTTATAAAAAAAAGCTTTAATCTGTAAAAATGAGCATATTTTTTCATATTTTAACTATTATTAATATGTCAATGCATGAATTTCATTACCCTTTCATATATTGAAAATTTTATATTAAGATGCATTTTATTACAAAAGCGCTACTCCATTTACCATTTTTTTTGTACTTTTATCCTATGAAAAGGAAAAGTACAATTATCATTATGGTATTTATGCTTAGTTTATTTCTAACTAAAGCTTCATATGCACAATTTTCGACCCTCGAATCATTTGGTGCAAAATCAAATTCATTGGCAAATATATCAACTACATTTAAAGATATTAATGCAAACTATACAAATCAGGCAGGACTAGCTTTTCTTAAAGGTCTTGAAGTTGATGCAAGTTATGAAAATAGGTTTTTATCTCTTGATTTGAGTGCTATTAATTTTGCAATTGCTAAAAGTTTTCAAAAAATAGGGACATTTGGATTTACTATTAAAAAATTTGGAGTATCGGAGTTTAATGAATTCCTATTCGGGTTTGCTTATGCCAGAAAACTCAATAACTCTACAGGAATAGCAATTCAATTGAATGCATATAATCTAAACATAAAAAATTATGGAAGTAAAAGTACTATAAGTTTTGAAACTGGTATTTTACATGATTTTACAGACAATTTTAGTATGGGATTTCATGTGTCAAATCCATTTCCAATAAGGTATATTGGTGAATCGGATATACCTACTATAATATCGTTGGGAGCGAAATATAATGCCTCAGAAAATATTGTTCTGTATGGTGAATTGGAAAAACATATTGAATACGGGTTGTTCGTAAAAACTGCTATCGAATATAAACCGTTGAATATTTTCTCAATTTCTTTGGGGTATAAAAACGATTTGAATGGGGTTGCTGATTTTAGTATGGGTATAATGTATGCGATAAAAAGTAATATTTATATGAATTTAGGTACGGTTTATAACATCACACTAGGACTTAGCCCTTCAATTGGACTTTCGTACGCTCTTAACAGCAATATAATGCAGTAAGCTCTACAACTTCAAATTAAGCACTAATTTTCCGGTTATTGCAGCCCTTGCCAGCATAAGTTTGTCCAAATCTTTTACTCCATCCCACAATACTTTTTTATTCTCAATAATTGCATTTTTATTGTAAGAACTAATTTCTTTGGCATATGTTTCAACATATTGGTCAAGCTGAACAGTTGAATCAAATACTTCAGAATACAGCCCCTTTCCTTTGCACCAAAATGCATCTTTCCATGCTTTAGGATTTAGAGTTAATTCTGAAAAAGAAGCAAGACCAATCTTTCGTTCAACAGCCGGTGCAATAACAAATGGTCCTATCCCAATAGACAACTCACTTAGCCTAATCGAAGCGTATTTTGTGGCAAATGCAATATCACATGCAGAGATTAAACCGACTCCTCCCCCAACTGCTTTGCCTTGAATTCTGCCAATTATTAGTTTAGAACTATTCTTCATCGCCAGTATAACCCGACCAAAACCAGAAAAGAATTCCATTCCTTGATCAAAGCTAACAATGGATTTCATTTCATCAAAATTAGCACCGGCACAAAATGTACGATCTCCACCACTCTTAAGTATTATAGCAGTTACTGTCTCTACATCTTCCAACTTTTCAATGGCTAATATTAAACTCTCAAGCATCCTAGAATGTAATGAATTATGCGAGGGATGAAAAAACTCAATTTCCGCATAATTACCCTTTATCTCTGTGTTAATATATTCTTCCATATTCCTGATTTAAATCTATAAATGTACGACAATAATAGAATATAAGACAAAGATATAAAAAATATTTCTATCTTTTTGTGCGAGACTGGCAAGATACATATCAAAGCTTATATTTTTTCATAGTCACATATAGTTTACTTTTCAAAAAACCCTTCTCCCCCTAAGCAAAGCACTCCGCTCCTCTTGCCAGATAAATACACACGCTCCAAGACAAAAGTCTTCTGACCTCTTGCCGGAATATACTATTCTACCTATTTGATTATTTCACTATCCTATACATCATTCCTATACTATAATACATGTATAGGTTATCCCAATGGTTAAATTTAAACTCACGATCGTAAATAATATCAAGACCATTTAATGGATATCTAAAATAATTATTTTTTCCTTGAAATTTTTGGTAACTAACAGAACTTGTTAATCTCAATCTACTGTTCATTTTCAATGTGTAATTCAATTCACCCAACAAACCGAAAACCCATATTCCTGAGTCTATTTCTTTTACATTTTCAATGC
>Ga0256833_1002064_pt1 | contig 14457 bp, 13 predicted proteins | sample 356284metaG_FD_190535 | JGI IMG/M metagenome (GOLD analysis project Ga0256833, IMG submission 190535) | Hydrothermal vent microbial communities from Mid Atlantic Ridge, Atlantic Ocean - 356-284 | ecosystem: Environmental > Aquatic > Marine > Hydrothermal vents | place: Atlantic Ocean: Mid...
GGTGGAAAAATCATTATGGGACTTTTTGGTCTTACTATTTTCTTTGCCATTGTTTCTCATCAAGCACTACATCTTCCTGCTATGTGGGGAATGCTTTTTGGTTTAGCCATTTTAAAAATTTATGTCTATCAACTTAACGAGAGTGCTTCTCCTACTCATGTGAATGTTTTTTCATGGATAGCCAAAGTAGAAAATGACACACTTCTCTTCTTCTTTGGTATCTTGGCTGCTGTTGGTGGTCTTCACTTTTTAGGTTTCTTAGAATACTTTACAGCACTCTATTCTCAATTTGGAGCAACAGCTGTAAATATTGGTGTTGGTTTCTTATCAGCAGTAGTAGATAATGTACCTGTTATGTCAGCTGTTTTAAAAGCAAATCCAAATATGGGTACAGATGCAATGGCAATTCAAGAGCAGTGGATGCTTGTAACTATGACAGCAGGTGTTGGTGGTTCTCTTATCTCATTTGGTTCAGCAGCAGGTGTTGGTGTTATGGGTAAAATGCACGGAATTTATACTTTCTCTTCACACATGAAATTGGCGTGGACAGTATTGGTAGGCTATATCGTATCTGTCTCTATTTGGTATTTACAGTTTAATATTTTACATATAGGGTAAGAGAGAGTAACTTCTCTCTAAATCCCACACGGTGACATGCCTGTTGAAAAAAAACGGGCAGTTATGGTGTCCATTGTTGCTATGTGGTTCTCTAGCCATGCAGGAACAACCTCTATAAAATAGATTTTCAATTTTTTAATATCTCTCTGTTGTTGCCATGTTGAGAAGATATTTCTCATCTCTTGTAAAGCACGGTCATGCTCACCTTTGTGTGCCATATATGGAGGAAAACGCATCTCTTGCATCTTCACCTCTTCGGTCTTAAAATGCTCAATTGTATGCTCAAGCCAAGTAGTGTAGAGTTCATCTAACTTATCATTTGCCTCTTGCGTCTCATCATAATTTAAAATGGCTTCAAAGATTTCATTAAGTATAGTAACCTCTTCGGCATGAGTTTTATTCATAAACTCCATCTCTACTTGTGGTATCTCTTCAACAGCTAATAACATTGTAACTCCTTAAATATTTTTTCATATAGTAGCAGAGTGTTTAGATATTGTAATTGATAATAGTCAAGAGTAACCCTCTTTCATAAAAAATAGAGTATAATTCCAACAAAATTTAACCTACAATAAGGAATTAACCCTATGAAACAAGTACCTATCTTAGTTCTCGACTTTGGTTCACAATATACACAATTAATAGCAAGAAAATTACGAGAGTCGGGGGTCTATTGTGAAGTTGTTCCTTATAGAGAAGATATATCCGATATTAAAGCACGAAATCCACAAGGAATTATTTTATCAGGTGGTCCAGCTTCAGTTTATGCTCCAGATGCCTATAAGCCAGATGAAGATATTTGGTCTTTGGGAGTACCAATAATGGGTATCTGTTACGGTATGCAACTTATGACACAGCGTTATGGTGGAGAGGTTGTTGCTGCTGACCATCATGAGTATGGTAAAGCAAAACTAAGCATTACAAATTCAGCAATCTTTGCAGGAATGAGTTCAGGTGAGACAGTCTGGATGAGTCATGGTGACCGAGCAGAAAAAATTCCTGAAGGGTTTGAGGTTATTGGAACTTCTGAAAATTCACCTTATGCAGCGATTGCCAATGTAGAGAAAAAACTTTATGCTTTCCAATTTCACCCAGAGGTTCACCATAGTGTAGAGGGGACAAAACTGCTTAAAAACTTTGCAAAACACATCTGTGGGTGTGATAGCACTTGGAACATGGGTGGTTTTGCAAAAGAGAAGATAGCTCAAATAAAAGCACAAGTAGGAGATAAAAAGGTACTTTGTGGGGTAAGTGGAGGGGTTGACTCCTCTGTTGTCGCTGCAATGTTAAATGAGGCACTTCCAAAAGAGCAACTTATTTGTGTCTTTGTTGACCAAGGTCTTTTACGTAAAAATGAGGCTGAAGATGTTCAAAATATGTTTAAACTCTTAGATATTCCACTCATTACTATTGATGCAAAAGCAGAATTTATGAAAGCATTAGAGGGTGTAAGTGACCCAGAGATTAAGCGTAAAGCGATTGGTGAAAAGTTTATTGAGGTGTTTGATAAAGAGGCAAAAAAACATACAGATGTAGCATTTTTAGCACAAGGAACACTATATACTGATGTGATTGAATCAGTTTCTGTAAAAGGACCCTCTAAAACAATTAAATCTCACCATAATGTAGGAGGGCTTCCAGATTGGATGACCTTTGAGTTGGTAGAGCCTCTTAGAGAGATATTTAAAGATGAGGTTAGAAAACTTGGATTAGAACTAGGGCTACCAAAAGATATGATAGGTCGCCACCCATTCCCTGGACCAGGTCTTGCCATTAGAACTATGGGAGCAGTTACGCAAGAGGGACTTCATCTCATTCGTGAGTCAGATGCTATTATGCAAGAGGAGTTAAAGTCAACAGGTTACTATGATAAAGTTTGGCAAGCATTTACTGTGCTTTTAAATGTACAGTCAGTAGGTGTTATGGGTGATAATAGAACTTATGACAATACTGTATGTGTACGAATGGTTGAGTCAGTAGATGGAATGACAGCAACATTTGCTCATGTACCTCACGATGTATTAGAGGGGATTAGCCGACGAATTATTAATGAGATAGATGGGATTAATAGAGTGGTATATGATATTTCAAGTAAACCACCTGCTACTATTGAGTGGGAGTAAAAATCTCTCTACTCTTTTATTCCACATTTTCATATTAAAGTAATTATGTTAAAATTAATTTAACTAAAGGAGTTATTATGATGTTAAAAAGAGTAGTAGTTAGTTTTGGTCTGTTGAGTATGTTGCTTTTTGCTAAAAATCCAGTTAAAGATATAGTTTTGTCAAAAGCTGTATTTCAGGAGAAGATAGAGTGGAAAAGTTACGATAAAAAGGTACGTAAAATGGTACCTGTTAAAAAGGTAAAAAGAGGTGATGTCTTAATTTATGTCAATCAAATTATTAATAAATCACTGAAAACAAAAAAAGAGGTAGTTGTTGACAATCCTATTCCTTATGGGTCTGCTTATATTCGTGGTACATCAAGTTGTGAAGGAACCTGTACTATGCTCTACTCAATTGATGGAGGGAAAACCTTTAAAAAGAGTGAAGAGCTGTTTGTAATTTATGGAGCAGAAAAAAGAGTAGCAGTAGGGAGTGAATATACACACATAAAATATATCTTTTCAGAAATTCCACCATTGGCAAAGATACGAATGGCGTTTAAAGCTGTTGTAAAATAAACATCTTAGTCTCTTTTTCTCCTATTATATAGTATAAGAATGAAACTATTTAAAGTTAAGATTATAAAAGTTATTACTTTTTAGAATTTCATTAGTATAACTACAATATATTGAATATAAATTTAAATTATATATAAGAGGAGGGACTTTAATGGATAATATATTAATTGGATTAATTATTACTATTGCTATTGCTACTGTTGTGAATGTTTTTCTAAAAAAAATAGATATTCCAACCGTTATAGGTTACATATTGACAGGTTTTATTATCTCACAAATTTTTGATTTTGGAGAACACTCAAAAGAGACACTAGACCACTTAGCAGAGTTTGGTATTGTTTTTTTAATGTTTACAATAGGTTTAGAGTTCTCAATTTCACAGATGAAAGCGATGAAAAAAGAGGTATTTGTCTATGGAATGCTTCAAGTTATTTTAACAGGGGCTCTTTTTACTTTTTTAACTTATACTTTTTTTGATATTCGACTACGTAGTTCCATTGTTATTGGTATGGCATTAGCACTCTCTTCAACGGCAATTGTTCTTAAAATGTTAAATGAGAAAGGCGAGATTCACTCTTCTTATGGGCGTATTACTTTAGGAATTTTACTATTTCAAGATTTAGCTGTTATTCCTATATTATTGATGATTTCAATCTTTACCTCAGAGGGTACTCAAATTTCAGAGTTGCTTTTAAATACACTTATATCTGCTATTATTGTATTTGTTATTCTATTTGTAGTTGGAAAGTTTTTTATAGAGCGTTTTTATGATTGGGTTACCTCTTCTGATTCGGAAGAGATATTTTTAGCATCAGTTATGTTAACCGTAGTAGCAGCTTCAGTATTAGCAAATTATTTTGGTTTCTCCTACTCTTTAGGAGCATTTATTGCAGGTATGACCATTGCTGAGACGAAGTATCGTTACCGAATAGAGTCAGATTTGGTTCCATTTAGAGATATTTTACTTGGGGTATTTTTTATAACCATTGGTATGCAGATAGATATTCATATTGTTACTGAGTATATTTGGATTATCTTAGGATTATTAATTGGAATTATGTTTTTTAAGGCATTTATTCTCTATGTTGCTATGCGATTTTTTAATACAGGCAGAACCTCTATTAAGAGTTCATTAGCACTAATGCAGGTGGGAGAGTTTGCTTTAGCTATTTTTGCATTGGGTGCTTCTAATGGTCTCATTGATATGCAGATTAATCAGATAATGATTGTTACCATTGTTCTCTCTATGATTTTAACACCATTTATTTTGAAAAATGTTAAATTTATTGCCGATGCACTCTTTGTTGAACCAACACAGTTGCGTGAAAGAGCATTGGTCTCAACAGGTTATAAAGAGCATATTATTGTGTGTGGTTATGGTCCTGTAGGTAAAAAGTTAGTAAATAGATTTAGAAAAAACAATGTTCTTTATGTTATTTTAGAGCATGATGTAAAGTTAGTAGATGAGGCAATAGAGAAGGGTGAAGAGAATATCTTTTTAGCTAATGCTGCAAGAAAATCGGTTTTAGAACATTTTGGAGTTAAGGAGTCATTGGCTATTTTTACAGCTATAAATAACCCTCATCAGCTTCGTCTTGTTTGTGAAAATATTGATTCATTTGGAGATGGTGTTAACTCTGTAGTGACTGTTAAGAATGATTCTCAAGAGAAGAGTATTTCAGATTTAAATATTACCCATGTTATTAACCGACGAGAGATTATTACTGACCTTTTAGCATCACAACTTTGTGCATTTCGTAAGATTAAGTAGTCTTTTGTTTTTATTTGGCTACTCATTCTTTGAGATAGCCTACTTAACTTTATGAAATTTTATATGCTCCAGCAAACTTTTTAGATTTTAGTATCTGTTGTGCTTCCCAATTTGTACATTTTACAACTATTTGATAGGTGTTTTTTTTATATTTTGGAAGATACTTTTTTAATATAACTGCATGAGTTAGTTTATGCTTTTTTTTAAATAAGTTGGCAGATGATTTATTAAAAAATGAGGCTACTTGAATTTTTTGAGTTCGTAAAATCTTTTTTTTATCTATCTTTTTTTTTGAAGTTTTATAACTCTTATTTTTAGTAAAAGATTTTTTACCTGAAGAGATTACTTCTATTTTAATTCGACCAATACCTTTTTTAATAATACCAATTTTTTTAGCTGCTCCATAAGAGAGGTCAATCATGCGTGAAGAGTAGAATGGACCTCTATCATTAACCCGAACTCTAACAGAGCGTCTATTTTTTAAATTGGTTACCTTTAAAATAGTACCAATAGCATAAGTACGATGAGCTGCTGTCATTTTATACATATTGTAACGTTCGCCATTAGAGGTAAGCCGTCCATGAAAACGTTTTCCATACCATGATGCTTTTCCATATTGAACTGTACCTTTTTTTACATATCTAGGATAGTATTTGATACCTCTATCTTTATAGGCTAAGATATTTGGGTCTTTTGAGAATGCAGAGTTTGTATATAGTGCAAGAATGAATATGGTCAGTAGTAGGAACTTAATAGTTTTGTGCATTTAAGTTACTCCTTTAAAATATTTTTGAAATTATAGTTTAATATGATTAAAAATTAATTAAAAGTATGATAACTAAAACCATTAGTCACTTAGACTAAAGAAGTTTATAAAAAAATACTAAACATCTTGAAACTTTACAGAAATTAGACTATAATTCCAAAAATATTTTATAAATAAATTTAACCAGAAAAGGAACAAACAGTATGGCAAAACATCAGTTTCAAACAGAGATAGGTCAACTCTTAAAATTAATGACACACTCACTCTACTCAAATAAAGAGATTTTTATTAGAGAGTTAGTTTCAAATAGTAGTGATGCAATTGATAAGTTTAACTATATTAAGTTAACCGATGAGAAGTTTAAAGATGAGAATTGGTCAGGTAAAATCAATATTAATCTTGATGATAAAGATAACTCTTTAACCATTGGAGATAATGGTATTGGTATGAATGAGCAAGATTTAATGGATAACTTAGGGACAATTGCAAAGTCAGGAACAAAATCATTTATAGAGTCACTTACAGGTGATGCTAAAAAAGATTCTAATCTTATTGGTCAATTTGGTGTTGGTTTCTATTCAGTCTTTATGGTAGCTGAACATGTAGATGTAATTACCAAAAAAGCAGGAGAGGAACAAGCGTATAAGTTCTCTACTGATGGTACTGGAGAGTTTGAAATTACTCCTGTAACTAAAGAGGAGCATGGAACAGTTATCTACATTAAGCTTAAAGATGAGGAGAAAGAGTTTTTAAGTAAGTGGAGAGTAGAAGAGGTAGTTAAGAAGTACTCTAACCATATTGCCTACCCAATTATGATGCACTTTAATGAAGAGGTAACAGAGGGTGAGGGTGATGATGCTGTTACTAAAACAGTTAAAAAGTCAGAACAGGTCAATTCTGCTACTGCTCTTTGGACACTGCCAAAGGCGACACTTAAAAAAGAGGACTATATAGAGTTTTATAAATCGTTAGCTCATGGTGACGATGAACCATTAACCTATCTTCACAACAAAGTAGAAGGGGCAAATGAGTTTACCACACTTTTCTATATTCCTAAAAAAGCACCAATGGACTTGTACCGTGCAGACTACCAAAGTCATGTAAAACTCTATGTTAAACGAGTCTTTATTACAGATGATGACAAAGAGCTTATACCTACCTATTTACGATTTGTTCATGGTATTATTGATTCAGAAGATTTACCACTTAATGTGAGTCGTGAGATTTTACAAGAGAATAGAATATTGGCAAATATTAAACAAAATGCTACTAAAAAAATTCTTCAAGCGATTAAAAAGCTTAAAGGTGAAGATGCAGAGAACTTTACTAAAGAGTATAATAAAGTTATCAAAGAGGGAATTTTCCAAGACCATCTAAACAAAGAGTTACTTCTTGATATTGTAAAGTATAAATCATCAACAGAAGAGGGAACGGTGAGTTTTGCAGATTACATTAGCCGTGGTGATTCAGAGAAAAAAGAGATTTACTACATTATAGGTGAAGATGAGCAGGTACTTAGAAACTCTCCACTCTTAGAGGCGTATAAAAAAGCAAATATTGAAGTGCTTATTATGGACGACAAAGAGATTGATGAGATTGTAACTCCAATGATTGGAACATATAAAGAGTGGACTCTTAAAGATATTACAACCATTGATGCTCCTGATTCTAAAACAGAAGAGGAGAGAGAGGAGATAAGTAAAGAGTTTAAATCTTTAACCGATAAGATTAAAGAGGTTCTTGGAGAAGATGTAAAAGAGGTTAAAACTACAACCCGTTTAACAAGTAGTCCAAGTTGTGTAGTAAAAGATTCTTCTGACCCAATGGCTGGAATGGCTCATATGTTTGCACAAATGGGACAGGCTGTACCAGAGATACCACTTATTTTAGAGCTTAACCCTGAACATGCTATGATTCAAAAGCTAGACAAGTTAGAAAATAGTGATATGTTTGATGATATGGCATGGATTTTACTAGACTCAGCTAAACTAGCAGAGGGGTTAGAGCCAAAAGATAAATCGGCATTTGCCTCTCGTGTAGCAAAAGTTGCAACTGAAGCTATATAGTTATTCACTTAGTTTCATGTTTAACATGAATAGTTGTTTAAAATAAATTAAAAATTTAGTTTTTTAGTTTTATATTAATTTAATTTAAACTTAAAATAGGCTTTTAAAGCCTATTTTTATATCAAATATAGAGTAATTTGATATAAATTATTAAGTTTTGTTTTTTAAGGTTCAGTTTCACTTTGTGAATAGAATGTGAATAAGTTTATAAGGAAAATTTAGATGAATAGACATGTAAGAAAAATCTCTAACTATGCAATGGTTGGTGGAATAGGAGCAGTGGTTATAGCAACCATTCAAGGGTGTGGTGATACAGGAGCAGAGCATCAGGTTCAGCAACAGCAGGTTCAGCAACAGAGTGTTGTTAAAGAGGGTGCAACTGTTACCATTGAGAAACAAGCCGATGGCTCCTACAAGATTTTAGATGAAGTACCAAGTAAAGAGACAACTATTATTGTTGTTGAAGATGGGAAAAAGAGAATTCTTTCACAAGAGGAGATTGACAAGTTAGTAAAAGAGGAGGCAGCACGTGTTGATGCAGGAACTTCTAAATTGACTCAAAATCCTGAAGAGGTAAAAGAGTCAGGTGGTATGGGTCTTGCAGGTACACTCATGGCAAGTATGGCAGCTGGTATGGTTGGTTCATACCTTATGAATAAGCTTATGAATAACCAAAATTATCAGCAAAATAGAAGAACAAGCTACAAGTCACCAAGTACCTACAGCCGTTCTCAAAACTCTTTTAACAAAGCAAGAGCAATGAATAAATCAGCAAAAAGTTCTAGCCCTAAAAAATCTGGATTCTTCTCTAATAAAAAATCAACTTCAGCTAGAAGCTCTAGTTTTGGTGGTTAAGATATGAAACTAGAACCTATTAAATTGCCAGATAATCAATTTTTAGAAAAGATTGGATTTTTTTGGCATACAGACCCAGATGAGACACCTTATGTAGCCTCTGAAATAGTAGAGATAAGCTCTGATGAAGCTGATGCTTACTATGAAGCAGTCAATGAGCTTTATGATATGTTTGTTGAAGCAGGGGAGTATGTGATAGAGAATGAGCTTTTTCATGAGATAGGAATTCCATTTAATCTTATTGATGCTGTTAAAATGTCATGGGAGAATGATGTTCATTGGCATCTATATGGACGTTTTGATTTAGCAGGTGGTCTTGATGGTAAACCTATTAAGCTCATTGAGTTTAACGCCGATACCCCAACTGCTCTTTTTGAAACATCTATTTTGCAATGGGCAGTTTTAAAACTAAACAACATGGAAGAGTCACATCAATTTAATAATCTTTATGAGGCAATCCGTGATAACTTTAAACGCTTAATTATGCTGGAGGAGGATGTTAGTAACTTCGATGAACATTATGAGGGGTGGAAAATTCTATTCTCTTCTGTTAAAGATAATGAAGAGGAGGAGAGTACGGTTAAACTTCTCCAAACCATTGCAACTGAAGCTGGATTTGAGACAGAATTTGCCTACATAGATGATGTTGAGTTCTCTGATGAAGAGGGAGTCTTTTATAATGATGAGAACTATGAGTATTGGTTTAAGCTTATTCCTTGGGAAGATATTGCTATTGAAGAGAGTGATTTAGCACGAATATTGACCAATATTATGGAGAATCAAAGAGCAATTATTTTAAATCCTGCTTATACTTTGATGTTCCAATCAAAAGCATTTATGAAAATTTTATGGGATTTATATCCAAATCATCCTCTACTTTTAGAGACAAGCTTTGACCCACTAGAGGGAAAAGCACAAGTTGAAAAACGTATCTTTGGACGAGAGGGTGCAAATACAGTTATTGTTGATGAGAACCATAAAGTATTAGCCCAAACAGACGGAGAGTATGGTGATTTTGGTGTAATATATCAAGAGTATGCAGAGCTACCAACTAACGACAAAGGTGAAAGTTATCAAGCTGGTGTTTTCTATGCTTATGAAGCGTGTGCTTTAGGGTTTAGAAAGGGTGGTCTTATTTTAGATAACTACTCTAAATTTGTTGGTCATCGTGTTGTTGTAGAGCAGGTTTAACAACTATCTCTTTTTTTGATTTTTAATTTTTTCAGATGTTTGAATATTTAGATATCACTAAATATCTAAAAGATTGGCTATAATATCATCAATATTAATATGGAGTGTTAGCTTTGGAACAAGCAGTAGATAAAAAAGAGAAACAAGATAAAATTGTAGGAATGTTTGATGATATTGCCTCAACCTATGACTTAACAAATAGAGTTTTAAGTATGGGAATTGATATTAAATGGCGAAGAACAGCATGTGATAGAGCATATGATATTTTAGATAATAAAAATCTTACACAAATTACAGATGTGGCGTGTGGAACAGGAGACCTACTCCTTTTTTGGAAAGAGTATGCTCAAAAAAAAGGTGTAGAGGTTCAAAATTATGTGGGTGTTGACCCATCTGTAGGAATGTTAGAAGTAGCAAGAAAAAAGATAGACTTTGCCGAGTTTAAAGAGGGGAAAGCCCAAGAGTTACCAGTTGAAGACACTTCAACTGAACTCATCTCTATCTCTTATGGAATTAGAAATGTAGTTGATAGAGTTGAAGCTCTTCAAGAGTTCTATAGAGCATTAAAACCAAATGGAATTGTAGTTATATTAGAGTTTACTAAACAGAGTAGAGCAGGGCTATTTGATAAAGTTGTTGATTTTGGAATGAAAAAAGTTCTCCCTAGAGTTGGAGGTTTAATCTCTAAAAACTATGAAGCATATAAATATCTACCAGACTCAATAGAAGATTTTTTAACAACTGAAATGTTAGTTAAAGAGTTAGAAGAGGCAGGGTTTACTATGAGATATACTAAGTCATTTACTATGGGAATATCTACACTTCTAATTGCTCAAAAGATATGAAAAAAAGATTAGATAATTTAAAAAACAATCCAGAGTTTAAAGAGAGACTCCAAGAGATGCGACCTAAAAGAAACATTTGGGGTATTTTGGGTGTAGTTCTCTTCTTTTTTGTTCCTGAAGTGGTTAATGTACTCTACTATAAAGAGATAACAGCATGGATTATGAACCTTATTCACAATGCTCCACAAACACCTATAAGTAACCTTTTAGAGTTGATGACAGCTAAAGTTTTTACAGGAGAAGTGAATTATCTCAATATCTCTTTAGGAGTTGCTTTTCTTATTTGGTTATTTTGGGATGATATTGAACAGCTAAGAGGCAGAAGATAGATGTCTAGTACCATGACTGTAACCTCCTTAAACAGAAAAATTAAATCTCTACTAGAGACAACATTTATGCATATTTTAGTAGAGGGTGAAGTAAGCTCTGTAACCTATCATAACTCGGGACATCTCTATTTCTCTATTAAAGATGAAGAGTCAAGCATTAAGTGTGTTATGTTTCGCTCTAATGTTAATCGTATGAAGTTTCGCTTAGAGCGTGGGCAACATATAGTGGTTAATGGCTCTATCTCACTCTATACTCCTCGTGGAGAGTATCAACTTCTTACACTCTCCATTGAGCCTTTTGGGCAAGGTGCTTTGGCTTTGGCATATGAACAGCTTAAAGAGAAGTTGCAAAAAAAAGGCTATTTTGAAGCAAGTGCTAAAAAGCCTCAACCTAAATATATTAAAAAGATAGCTCTTGTTACTGCAAGTAAAAGTGCTGCTCTACAAGATATGCTAAAGATTATTGAGAAACGGTGGCGACTACTTGAAGTGGTAGTCATAGATACTCTAGTTCAAGGAGATAAATCTGCTCCACAAATAGCCGAAGCTTTAGCCTATGCTGACACTTTAGGGTGTGATGCTATAGTGGTTGGTCGTGGTGGTGGAAGTAAAGAGGACCTTTGGGCATTTAACGAAGAGGTAGTAGCTGATGCAATTTTTAGGCTAAATACTTTTGTGGTATCTGCTGTTGGTCATGAGGTAGATGTGCTTATTTCAGATTTTGTAGCAGACTTACGAAGCCCAACACCTTCAGCTGCTATGGAGATGATACTTCCTGACCAAAATGAGATACTCTATACACTAAGTGAGATGGAGAGTCGTTATAGTCGTGTGATGCAACAGCTACTTAACATAAAAACAGAACAGTTAAAAGCCTTTGAAGAGGAGTTTAAACGACACTCTATTTCACGAAAGATTTCAATAGTTGAGAAAGAGTTTAGTAATATTGAAGAGGAGTTTAAACGTGTTATGGTGTATAAACTTACACAATTTACTTCTCAAATAGCTCAACCAAAAGTATTAAAAGATAGTATGGAGTATGCATTAAAACTAAAATCTCAACAGCTAAAGAGTTTAGAAGAGAAGTTTCTACTGCATAACCCAAAACTAAAAGTCAAAGAGGGTTGGACAGAGGTTATTTTAGATGGAAAACGTGTTAGCTTAAATAGAATAAATATAGATGATAGATTTGTAGTGGTAGATGCAGATGTGAAACTTGAAGTAAAATGTTTAAATAAGGAAAAAATTTGAAAAATATAACAGATAAACTATTTGAGTAGATAGTGAAAAGTATAAATTATATAGATGTTTTAAAACATCCTGTTGTTGGTAGGCTAAGTCTTATTCAGTTTCTATCCTATTTTGGTACATGGTTCTCACAAGTTGCCATAGCTTCTATGTTGGTAGAGTATAGAGCTTCTGAGTTGGCTATTGCTATGGTTTTTATTATGTTAATGCTACCATCTGTACTTTTAGCTCCACTCTCTGGGTTTATTGTTGATAGAGTTGCTTTTAAAAAGTTAATGACCATACTGCTCTTTACAGAGATAAGTATGACGCTACTTTTTATGACTATTAACTCTATTGATGCAATAGGGTGGCTTATGCTATTTGTATTTATTCGCTCTACTGCTTCTTCTATGTTATTTACAGCAGAGATGTCACTTTTTCCTAAAATTTTAAATGGTGAGATGCTTAAAAGAACCAATGAACTACACTCTATAATATGGTCAGTATGCTTTGCATTGGGCATGGCAATTGGTGGGGTTGTCACCTACTACTTCTCTTATGATACTACTTTTTTAGTCGATGTCTCTCTCTATCTTTTAGCAACACTAGTTTTAATAGATTTAAAAATAGAGTTAAAAGTAGTTGAGCATACTCAAGGTGCTATAGAGATGATGAAGAGTGGATTTCTATATCTTAAAAATCATAAAAAGCTTATTCATCTACTCTTTATTCATGCTGTTTTGGGCTTAACTAGTTTTGATACTATTATCACTATTTTAGCAGATAAACACTATTCAGCTTTTTTAGCTGTTCCTCTAGCTATAGGGTGGATTAACGCTACAAGAGCATTTGGTTTAGCCATGGGAGGTGCATTTTTAAGTCGCTTTATAGATAAAAATACTCTTCATTATGCTTTTGCTCTTCAAGGAGTTGTTATTATTATTTGGGCTATTGTTCAACATGATTTTGTGAACTCTTTGATTTTAATGTTTTTTGTAGGTCTCTTTACCACATCATTATGGGCATATACCTACTATATGATTCAACAAGAGACTAAAGAGGAGTTTTTAGGGCGAGTTATTGCCTACAATGATATGCTCTTTATGTTATCAAATATCACTGTTACACTCTTTATTGGTATCTTGGCAAAAGTAGGGGTTTCAATGTTTATAATTAGTAGCTCTTTAGGCGTTGGATTTCTTTTATCGGCACTATATTATAGATGGTTTAAGAGGGTTTATCTAAAAAATTTGATATAAAAGAGAAAATTAATATGGAGTTTTAATGAAGATAATATTTCTAGGAACATCAGGTGGTCTGCCAAGTGCAACACGTAACACTACAGCATTAGCACTTCAAAGTAATATAGCAGATGAGAAGTGGTCTCTTTTTGATTGTGGTGATGGAACAACATATCAAATAGCAAGAATAGAGTGGACGCTAGATAAGCTTGACTCTATTTTTATTACTCATCTCCATGCTGACCACTTTTTTGGTATTTTGATGCTTCTTTACCGAAAAGATATGTACCGTGAGTGTTGTGACATTATGCTCTATGCACCTAAAGGGGTAAAAGAGTTCATTGAGAGTGCTATGGAGATTACTAATAAAACCTTTATGAATTTTAAACTCACCATGGTTGAGATAGAGGAGGGTAGTGAGATGGAGGTTCGAGATATGAGAGTGGAAGTTTTATCTTTAAAACATCGTATTCCATCGTATGCATACCATATTGAAACCAAAGATAAAAGAGTGATTATTTCAGGAGACAATGAAGAGCCATCGGTTTTAAAGGAGTACCTACCAAATCTTGACCTTTTAGTTCATGAGTCCACCTTTAAAGAGGTAGATTATGAGGGAAGAGAGAGTTCAATGCACTCAACAGCTAAACTACTTGGAGAGGTAGCAGGTAGGTATGGGGTAGCTAATCTTATTGCCACACATTTTAGTGTTCGTTATGATGCAGAGGATATGAGAGAGATTTATAAAGAGATAGAGAGCAACTACAGAAACCCTCTATTTTTAGCGAATGATTTAGATGAGTTTCTATTAGAGAGTTATGAGGATAGAGCCTCTACTTTAACTTTGACCTCTTGATAACAA
>Ga0256833_1002065_pt1 | contig 14455 bp, 14 predicted proteins | sample 356284metaG_FD_190535 | JGI IMG/M metagenome (GOLD analysis project Ga0256833, IMG submission 190535) | Hydrothermal vent microbial communities from Mid Atlantic Ridge, Atlantic Ocean - 356-284 | ecosystem: Environmental > Aquatic > Marine > Hydrothermal vents | place: Atlantic Ocean: Mid...
CACTCATTCGGTATGAAATATGGTGCCATGCACCTTTGACGTCTGTAAATCTAAAATCTACAAACTCAACTTCATTCTCTTCACAAAATGTAAAAAACTCTTCTACACCGTTTACAAATTTACCCATGTGGTATCTCCTAAAAGTTTAAGTTGTAATGATTGTATCAAATCTTTTTATAAAACTGTTACGATTAATGTCTAAAAAGTAATCATTTTAGCTTGACGTTGTTCAAAAGTAACAGCTTTTGTATAACCTATTTTTTTAGCTAATGTTATAACTTCATCATATCTAAAGCCTATCTGTCCAATAGCGTGAGCATCAGATGAAAAGGTAATAGGTATATCTAACTCATATGCCATCTCCAATAGAAGAGGAGAGGGGTATATCTCTTTAATTGGTTTTCTTAATCCTGCAGAGTTAAGTTCTATAACCATATTTGATTTTTTTATCGCTTTTAGTGCATTTTCTGCAATAAGACGTATATCTCTTTTTGGCATAAATTTAAATATTTTTATTAAGTCTAAATGACCTACTATATCAAAATATCCTGTTTTTGCCATCGCTTCTATATTATCAAAATACTCTTGCCAAATTTGGTCTATATCTCTATTCTTATACTCATTTTTATAGTCTGGGTGGTCAAAACCCCACTCTCCAAGGAAATGAACAGAGCCTATAAGATAATCAACTTTTGAATTAATAACACGTTGGTCTATATATCCTTTGAGATAATCGACCTCATATCCCAATAGAATTTGAATACTATTTTTATATTTATCTCTTAAGCTTATTACATCTTTTTCATAGGCACTCATCTCATCAAAATTGAGACGATAGTAGGAGTCAAAATTCATAGGGGCATGTTCTGAAAAGCCGTATATATCTACTCCTAGCTCTATGGCTCGTTTTATATAGGAGTCCATAGAGCCTTTTGCATGGTTACATCGTGTTGTGTGGTTGTGTAAATCTATTCTCATTTCAAAACTTTAGCATAAAATATATAGTTTAACTATATTTTTTATAAATATCTCTCATCAATTTTAAATTTATCAAATTTTCTAAGTTTATTATGTACAATAAAGCTTCTTAATCTTTTTGTGTACTTCTTTCCTAGCTCACAATAGTTGATTAAATATTGCACTAAAATAAGTGGATTGTTTGTAATGTTTCTTTTTCTTCTAAAGCTTTTATACGCTCCTCGACCTATTGTTACAAAATAGTCATCTACAGCATCGCTAAGTGATTTATATTTTTTAACATAGATATGTTTACCTTTTCGTGTACCTTTGGTTCTCATTCTTGGTTCATTTTTATCATATGACCACATACCAAAGATATTGTTACCTTTTTTAAAGAACCTAGACTCTCCCCATGCAGATTCAATTGCTGCTTGAGCCAATACAATACTTACAGGGTGAGTTTTTAATCTATTTGCTAATTTATTAATATCTTCAGTTCGATATTTTTTGAATAAATCAGATATAAATTTTGTATCATCAACTGTCCACTCTTCTTTTGAAGTTGCACGTAGAGATAACACACGCTCTCTTTTTAATTTTAGTTTCTCTTTTGAGATTAAAATAGCAGGAAGAATCATATGAAAGAACTTCTGCTTTTTCTCTGAAACTTCCAATTTTTTTAACGATATGGTATTTGTATAGTTAATTGGTTTAATTCTTTTATTAGTAAAGATTTCAATATCGCTTGGCTTTTTAATCTTTTTATTGACAACAGTAACTTTAGTACTTGGTTGTATAATCTTTTTCTTTTCTACAGGTGTCGTATATTCTACAGTATCAACATCATATTTTTCAATATTTGCCTCGACTGATTCTAAATATGCATCATCAAAAGCAAAAACAGCTAAAGTTGAGATGAAAAATATTAAAAAATGTTTTTTCATGTTGTATGTATCCTTTTGGAAAAAATTTCGGAATTATAGCTGTAATAAATTATATAAACCTTAAAATGATATTTTTTATATAAAATATTTTTTTTGAAATAATGATATTGTGGCTTTTGAATAGATTTTATTTTTTTTAGAAAATTTTTTATAAAAAATCAAAAAACTCTTCACTAATCTAATTATAAATAATATTTATAGTTATTTTTAATATATTTTTATCCTTTAAACTCTATATAAAATACTTACATTATATATACACTGATAATTTACACAATTAATTTAACTAAATTTCTATATAAAACAGATATATCTCCTAATAAAATATTTTTTGTTGATTTAGAGGTTTTCTTATGAAAATAGTGTTAATCTGATGGTCTATTTTATAAGAAAAAGCTCAAAGAACAAGAAGAGATAACTATATTTATTTTTTTTTGATATACTTACAAGCATAAAAAATAAATAATTAGGAGAGTGTTATGGCACTATTTGATGATGTAAAAGAAGTTGTGGTTGAGCAATTAAATGTAAGCCCAGAAGAGGTAAAAGAGGATTCAAAGTTTGTAGAAGATTTAGGGGCAGATAGTTTAGATGTGGTTGAACTTGTAATGGCACTTGAAGAGAAATTTGATATTGAAATTCCAGATGAAGACGCTGAAAAAATTGCAAATGTTTCAGATGCAATTAAATTCATAGAAAATATTCAAGCATAGTCTTTAAGCCTCTCATTAGAGAGGGTTATTAAACTATATATGAAATCATTAACAATATAAAAAATGGTTTGATGTATATCTTAAAAAGAGCATAGGAGATAGAATTGAAAAGAGTAGTAGTTACTGGCTTAGGAATGATTAACAGTGTTGGACAGGATAAAGAGAGTTCATTCTCTGCCATATTAAATGGAGAATGTGGAATTAAAAAGATAGAACTTTTTGATGCTGAAAAATTTTCTGTAAAAATTGCAGGAGAGATTGTTGGTTTTGATGCAAGTACAGTAATGGATGGCAAAGAGGTTAAAAAAGCAGATAGATTTATTCATCTTGGAATCAAAGCTACGCAAGAGGCGATGGCTGATGCTGATTTTGGAGATGATATAGATATGGAGCGTTTTGGTATCTCTTCTGCATCTGGTATTGGTGGATTACCAAATATTGAAAAGAACTCTATTCTTTGCGACAAAAGAGGACCTAGAAGAATCTCTCCTTTCTTTATTCCCTCCTCTTTAGTCAATATGTTGGGTGGATTTATCTCTATAGAACATGGTATTAAAGGACCAAATCTATCGTCTGTTACGGCTTGTGCAGCAGGAACACATGCTATTGCAGAGGCAACTAAAACTATTATGCTTGACGGTGCAGATAGAATGTTGGTTGTTGGTGCAGAGTCAGCAATTTGTGGTGCTGGTATTGGTGGTTTTGCTGCTATGAAAGCTTTGAGTACCAATAATGATAATCCAAAAGAGTCATCAAGACCATTTGATGCTAATAGAAATGGTTTTGTCATGGGAGAGGGTGCAGGAGCTCTTGTTTTAGAAGATTACGATTTAGCAGTAGCTCGTGGTGCAAAAATATATGGTGAAGTGATAGGGTTTGGAGAGAGTGGAGATGCGAACCATATTACAACTCCAGTAGTAGATGGACCTCTTCGTGCAATGAAATCTGCTATGAGAATGGCGAAAAATCCAAAAGTAGATTATATCAATGCACATGGTACATCAACTCCTGCTAATGATAAAAATGAGACGGAAGCAGTAAAAGCACTATTTGGTGATAGAGATAGTTGTCCTCCTGTAAGTTCAATAAAAGGTCAAATTGGACATTGTCTAGGTGCAGCAGGTGCTATTGAGGCTATTGTCTCTCTAATGGCAATGCGTGATGGAAAACTTCCTCCAACAATCAACTATACAACTCCTGATGAGAATTGTGACCTAGATTATGTAACAGATGGTGTTAGAGATGCAGACTTAAATGTAGTTATGAGTAACTCATTTGGTTTTGGTGGAACAAATGGAGTTGTAATCTTCAAAAAGATATAAGGATTTTGCTATGGCAACCTATTTAGAGTTTGAAAAAAAGATAGAACAGATACAACAAGATATAGATTCAGCTCGTGCAAAAAATGATGAATATGCTTTAGAGAGTTTTGAAAAAGATTTAGAGAAAGAGGTTTTAAAAACTATGAAATCTCTTAGTGATTATCAAAAACTACAATTAGCACGTCACCCAGATAGACCCTATGCTTTGGATTATATCCGTTTTATTATGGACGATGCTTATGAGATTCATGGAGATAGAGCCTTTCGTGATGACCCTGCAATTTTATGTTATATGGGCTATATTGATGGTCAAAAGACAATGGTTATTGGCGAACAGAAAGGTCGAGGTACAAAACATAAGCTCAAACGAAACTTTGGAATGCCAAATCCAGAGGGGTATAGAAAAGCTCTACGAGCTGTCAAACTTGCAGAGAAGTTTAATATCCCAGTACTTATGCTTATAGACACCCCAGGTGCTTACCCAGGTCTTGGTGCAGAGGAGCGTGGACAGAGTGAAGCGATTGCTAAAAATCTTTTTGAGTTTACAAATATAAAAGTACCTATGATTTCTGTAGTTATTGGAGAGGGTGGTTCAGGTGGAGCATTAGCTATTGGTGTATCTGACAAATTAGCAATGATGCGTTATTCTGTATTTGCTGTTATCTCTCCAGAGGGTTGTGCAGCTATTCTTTGGAATGACCCTAAAAAGGTAGAACAGGCAGCCAAAGCACTCAAGATTACACCAGATGATTTACTTGAACATGGATTAGTTGATGATGTTTTAGATGAGCCATTGATTGGTGCGCATAGAGATAAAAAAGTAGCAGCCGAAGTTGTAAAAAAATATTTTTTAGAAAATGTTTCAGCTCTAAAAGAGTTAACTATTGATGAGATGCTAGAGAAACGGTATCAACACTTAACATCAGTTGGTGCATTTAGTGAAGAGAGTAGTTAGATAAGAGTTTTACTCTTATCTACTTTGAGGGTTTTTAGTTAACCCTCTTCTAATTTACAACCACCAAATTCTTAATTTTTTTCCTTTTATCTTTCCATTTTTTAATCCATTAAATGCTTTGCTTATAACAGATTTATCAATAGCCACATAAGAGTGTGTAGCATAAACATTGATTTTACCTATAAGTCTATTTTCTATCCCTATATCTTTGCATAGTGTTCCTAAAATATCTCCTGCACGGATTTTCTTCTTTTTTCCTCCATCTATACATAGTGTAGCTACCGAACTTTGAAGATAGAAGTTTTTATTTGGACGTAACTCATTTATAGTTTTAGCTTTTAATTGTGGTTGTATCTCGGATAGTTTAGTTAGCCCATACTCATCACATAGAGATATTGCTACTCCACTCTTGTTGGCTCTAGCTGTTCTACCTATACGGTGAGTATAATCTTCGCTCTTCATTGGTATATCATAGTTGATAACAATATCTACATCTTTTATATCTAATCCTCGTGATGCCAAATCAGTAGCTACCAAGATAGGAAGAGAGCCATTTGCAAATTGAAGCAACATCTCTTGACGCTCATACTGCTCCAAGTCTCCATTTAGGGTAGCAACATCAAATCCCTTTTTATTTAGTATGCTAGAGACCTCAACTGTTTTAGCTTTGGTATTACAAAATATAATAGCTAAAGAGGGTTGAAAGTGTTGTAGTGTTATAACAAGTGCTTTATCTTTCTCGTCAACAGAGTAGACGTACTCATCTACATCAATTTTCTCTTGTTTACTCTCTATCTTAATTTCTATAGGATTTTTTAAAATTATTTTGGTTAACTTGTCAATATTGTCAGGGTAGGTTGCCGAAAAGAGTAGACTCTGTCGCTCTTTTGGAAGGTTAGAGACAAGTTTTAAAATATCATCAGCAAAACCCATATCGAGCATTCTATCTGCTTCATCTAAAATAAGGGTTTTGATTTTATCTAAATGAATTGTCTGCCTAGAGAAGTGGTCAAGTAGCCTACCTGGTGTGCCTATAAGAATATCTGCACCTTTTTCCAATGAGGCAACCTGTTTGGTCAATGATGTTCCTCCATAGAGTGTAACGATTTTAACATCTTTTTTATACTGTGCCAATCTCCTGCACTCCATAGCAATCTGTTCAGAGAGTTCTCTAGTAGGGGCAATAATCAGTGCTTGTGGAAAATACTCCTCTTTATCAAGCTTTAAAATAAGGGGCAAGGCAAATGCCAATGTTTTACCCGAACCTGTTTTTGCTTTGGCAACAACATCTTTCCCCTTAATAATAAGAGGTATACCTCTTTCTTGAATGGGGGTAGGGTGTATGTATCCTAAGTTTGTTAAATTTGTCAATACTTTTGAGGGTAGAGATAACTCTTTAAATGTAATCATAGTTTAAGTTCTATACTCTGCATTAATTTTTACATACTCATACGATAAGTCACACCCATAAGAGGTATAGTTCCCTTCTCCTAAACCAAGGTCACATGTTACTTTGAAACTACTATTTTTCATAATTTTATAGGCTTTATCTTCACGCTCTTTGTCTAGTTCTCTCTGTTCATCAGAGTAGATGAGTAGATTATCATAATAGATTGTTAATCTCTTCTCATCACACTCAATGCCACTTGCACCAATTGTTGATGCTATTCGTCCCCAGTTTGGGTCTTCGCCAAATAGAGCTGTCTTGACCAAGAGAGAGTTAGATAGAGCCATAGAGGCTTTTCGTGCCTCTTCATTGCTTTTTGCACCTTTTACCTCAAATACTACAACTTTATTTGAACCCTCTCCATCTTTTAGAATCATCATTGCTAGTTCAAAGGTTATCTTGTTTAGTGCTTCTCTAAATGCCTCTTTGTTGTATGCTCCTGATACTTTGTTGGCTAAAAGCATAATAGTATCATTAGTAGAGGTATCTCCATCTACAGAGATACGATTAAATGAACCCTCGGTAGCTTCGCTTAATAGCTCTTCCATATCATCTTTTGGAATATCTGCATCTGTGATTATAAAGCATAGCATTGTCGCCATAGCAGGGTTAATCATACCTGCACCTTTGCAGATTGCACCTATATTAAATGACTCTCCACTATCAAGTTCAACTCTGAAACATAACTCTTTTTTAAACTTATCAGTAGTCATAATTGAACGAGCTGTTTTATCGGAGTTTTTAGCATTATAATCAAACTTATCAAATGCAGAGGTAATCTTCTCTTGATTTAGACGATAGCCAATGACTCCTGTTGAGGACATAATAGGGTTTTCTAAAGTATGAAATCTATCCAATTTCTCAAAAATAGCTTCAATATCTTTAACTCCTTGCTCTCCTGTCATAGCATTGGCATTTTTGGAGTTTATTAATATAAAATTAGTTTTAAAATCTTTTGGATATTTCTGATAATGTTTTATAGGTGATGCTTGAAATTTATTGGTTGTAAATCGTGATGAAACATCACATAAGGTATGAGAACGTATAAATGCTACATCTCCATCATTGGAATCTGTTTTCATTCCTACATTAACACCATCGCTGTAAAAGCCTTGAACATTGTCCAGACCACCTTTTAGTGAAAATAGATTAAACATTAATATGTTCCTTTATAAATAGTTAAAAAAGTAGAAAAGAGAGAGAACCCTTTATGGTATAAAGGGGTTTTAGAAGGGATTATGCTTCTGTTTGAGCTGTCGCTTGTGCTGCTTTTTTCTTCATTGTTCTAAGAGTTGACGCTGCTACTTTAATCTTCTTGGTTGTTCCATCTTCTAATGTAATTTTTACAGAACGTAGATTTGGTAGTTGTCTTCTTTTTGTCTTGTTGTTTGCATGAGATACATTGTTTCCAACCAATGGACCTTTTCCTGTTACATCACATCTTCTTGCCATAGTAATACCTTTGTAATAATTTTCATTATTTAATATAGTGTGTTTTCAGAGTAGTAAAGATATACTCTAAAAAAAGTTTCGCAATTATAGGGGAAAAATACTTAATAGTAACCCAAATAGACTAGATATTGCTTCTATTTACATCTCTATTTATAGTTTTTTTTGTATTATTTATATCCTCTTTTATAACTTTTTTCTCTTTTGTCTTTGCTTTCTCTTTGGCTTCTACTTTTTTTGTAACAGCTGTTACGCTATCTTTTACAGCTTTTATATTAATAGTTTTTCTTCTATCTTGTGGTTGTTGGTATAGATTTTGTTGCATCGCTTTTAATGCACGGTTAATCTCTATTAGTCCATAGGTTTCATTACACTGTTTATCATAAATAGATAAATCTCTTTTAACAGCATTAATAGGATACTCTTTTATTGACTCTTTCTCTCTGTTTAGTATCTTTTTAGCATATCGTTCTCTTGTAATCTCAACACCTCTTTGAATCTCTGGAGAGAGAGCTTTTTGGTACTCTTCTTGATTTTTCTCTGTATCTTTTTGATTTCCAGATAACATTAGTTTTGCCGTATTGCTAATGTACTGAATCCCAAATAGAGTACTTATGGTATCAAACATATTGATATATAGATTTTGTTGAGTTGGACTATTTTTGGCTATATTTTTAGTAGAGTTTAGGTAGTTTCGACACTGAATATCAGATTTTAAGAGATACTCATTAATATAGCTATTGCGTTGAACTCTACTACTCTTTTCATTAAATTCATTTATAAAAGAGGCACTATTAGTTCTAAATATTAATGCTCTACTATTGTAGTCTGTTTGGCTATTTAAGTTGTTTTGTAAGAGAGAGCCATTATTTGGACAACCCCCTGTTAAAAGTAGTGTTAATAGAGCTATTGATATTGTTGAGATTCCTTTGTTCATACCTTCTTCCTTTGTTCATTATTAAAATAATTATACTTTATTATTAATATGAATAGAATTAGAATGAATAATAGTTTATCTATCTATTTCTTTAATGCCTCTGCAATTAACTCCAAGGGATTTTTGAAGATAGTCTCTACCTCTGCACTATTTAGTGCTTCGCTTAACTGCACACGACACGCTGAACACTCGGCACTTACATAGTGTGCTTTTGTCTCTTTTATCATTACTGCTTTTGGTTTTCCTGCTAACTCGGCAAAATGGAATTTTTCTGTCTGCATGGTGACCCCACCAAATCCACAACATCTATCAGAATCACTCATCTCTACCATTGGGTAGTTAGGGGCTAATAAATTTCTTGGTTGTTTGTAGATATTTTGAACCTTTTTAGCGTGGCATGGGTCATGATATGTTACAGATGTATCAAATTTACCTCTACTCTTTAAAATCTCTTGAAGTTCTGTATTGTCATCTAACCATTGGGTTGCCATAAATATCTTTTTAGCTACTTTTTTAGCTCTAGCTTCCCACTCTGGCATATTATGATTTTTAAAGAAAACTTGCCAATCATGTTTTACCATAGCTGAACAGGTAGCTTCTGGTATAAGCATTGCATCACACTCGTCCATAAAGCTCTCAAAATACTCTATATTTGCCTTTGTCATACGCTCAACAGAGTCAACAGCACCTGTAAAGTAGGCAGGAGCACCACAACATAGTTGCTCTTTTGGGATAAAAATATCTATATTTAGCTCTTTTAAAATCTCAACAAGACTCTCTCCTATCCCTAGATAGTTATAGTTTGCCAAACAGCCAATAAAGAGTGCCACACGTATATTTGGTTTCTCCTGTTTTGGAGCTAAAATCTCTTCAGGGTAAGAGTTTAAAAAGCTTATTTTAGAGATAGAGGGTAGTAGTCTACCTTTCTTAACCATAGGAAATGAGAATTTAGCTCTTAATCCTCGACCTTTTTTATCTTCTGCCAAGGCACATGTCTTGAACATAAAACCAAACTTCATAACTATATCCATCACTTTTCGATGCTCTAGTAGATAGAAGATTACTTTTTTAAACCATGCAATACCAAATTTATCTGCAATATCAGCTCTTACCTCCTCTATAACCATATCTGTTGGTAGAGAGTTGGGGCATACATCTACACAGTTGGTACATAAAAAACAGCTCTCAAAGATATTTTTGGCATCTTTATCAAGCTCTAAATTACCCTGTTGATATTGACCCAGTAGCTCAATAAAACCACGTGGAGAGGTGACCTCATCTGAATTTACTTGATGTATGGTACAGACGGGAATACACTTTCCACACTTTACACAATCATCTAATGTCTCTTGGAAATTAAATATATCTTCTATTTTTTTTGTCATATTTTTTCTCGTAGGGTGTAGTCCCCGACTACACCATTAAATTTTATTTTTATTTTTTTTATATTTTGGTTTTATGGTGTAGTCGGGGACTACACCCTACAGATTTTAAACTGTTTTAGAGAATGTCTTTTTGCTTTTGGCATATTTTTTCATATATGCATCAAATGGCATGGCTATATTTCGGATAAGTAGTGTTCCTGTAGTACTTACAGAGATTTTACTATCTTCTATGGTTATTAGCTCTGCCTCTTCAAACTCTTTTAGTGCTTCAAGTGCATCAGAGAAATATTCATCAAATTTTATAGAGTGTTCTTGCTCTACTCTACGCATATCAATAGAGAAGTTTGCCATTAGCTCCATAATAACAGCTTTTCGTAAAAAGTCATCATCATTTAGCTCTACACCTCTCTCAAAGGGTAATCTTCCTGCGTCTAGTGCCTCTTCATATCGTTTCATATCTTTGGTATTTTGAGCATAATATCTGCTACCTTCGCCGATACTTGTCAATCCAATACCTACTAGGTTTGCTCCACCTTTTGTGGTGTAACCTTGGAAGTTTCTATGCAGTTCGCCTTTTTCTATTGCTCCAAATAGCTCATCTTTTGGTTTAGCAAAATGGTCCATTCCAACCATCTTATATCCATGTTTTTCAAAAAAGTCAATGGTATATCTAAAAATTTGCAACTTAACCTCTGGGCTAGGTAGCGTTGTCTCATCAAATTTACGCATAGTTTTCATAAGCCAAGGTACATGTGCATAGTTAAATACAGCTACTCTATCAGGGTTGAGTTGAGTAGAGAGTTCAAGTGTTTTTTTGAATGTCTCTAATGTTTGGTATGGTAATCCATATATAAAATCGGTATTGATAGAGTTGATTCCATATCGTCTTGCCAACTCTACGGCATTTTTAGTAAGTTGTAGTGGTTGTACTCTATGAATCTCTTTTTGTACTTTATCATCAAGGTCTTGTACTCCAAATGAGATACGGTTAAATCCATGCTTTTGAAATACTTTCATCTGCTCTTCATTAAAATAGCGTGGGTCAATTTCACATGATATTTCAGCCTCTTTGCTCCAATTTGTAAATTTGGATTTTACATAAGTGACTATCTCATCAAGCTCAAAGGCTTTATAGTAGGTTGGTGTTCCTCCCCCAAAGTGAAACTGAATAACCTCTCTTGAGGTATCAATGTGTTGAGATAAAATATCTATCTCTTTTTTGAGATACTCAATATAGCGACTTAGTTTATCCTCTTTGGAGGTAAAGACGACATTACAGCCACAAAAATAACAGGCACTTCGACAAAATGGTAAGTGAATATATAAAGAGAGTTTCTCTGTTGAATTATCTAAAAAATCAAGATACCTCTCATATTTAAAATTACTGTTAAACTCCAATGCTGTTGGATACGAGGTGTATCTAGGTCCTGGTTTAGAATATTTTGAGAACTTCTCAAAGTCTATATTGCTCATTTTATCTCTTTCCTTTTTTGTTTTAATTATCAATTAGCTCTATGTTGGTCTAGCCAGACCATAATTCCCTTTTGTGCATGTAATCTATTTTCTGCTTCAGCAAATATAGTATCTGCATGTTTTTCAAATGTCTCCTCACTCACTTCATATCCCCTATAAGCAGGTAAACAGTGTAAAAACAGAGCATTATCTTCGGCTAAGCCCATAAGAGCTTCATCTACAATATACCCTTTAAAAGCTTTGATTCTCTCCTCTTTTTCATCCTCTTGACCCATTGAGACCCACGTGTCTGTTGTTACTACGTTAGCACCCTTTACAGCCTCTTTGGGGTCAGAGCCAAATGATATGGTTGCATTGGTTTTTTTTGCTAGTTGGAGTGCCTCTTGGACAATCTTTGGGTCACACTGATAGTTGTTTGGTGTAGCAACTCTAAGCTCAAAGCCCAATATAGCTGATAACATTAACCATGAGTGAGTAATATTGTTTCCATCTCCTACATAAGCTACTACAGGCTTGTCGATTCCAGATTCCAATATCGTTAGATAGTCAGTCATTATTTGAACAGGGTGGTAACTATCGGTAAGACCATTAATTACAGGTACTTTTGAGTAGTCTGCAAACTCTTCTAGTTTACTCTGCTCAAAGGTACGAATCATAACCATATCTACCATACGGCTAATAACTCTAGCTGTATCTTTCATAGGTTCGCCACGACCAAGTTGTATATCATTTGATGATAAAAATAGACCAACTCCCCCAAGTTGATAGATACCTGTTTCAAAACTTACACGTGTTCGTGTGGAGCTTTTTTCAAAAATCATTCCTAATGTCTGATGCTCCATATATGGTACAAATTGTCTCTTTTTTGTTTGTGCTTTTATCTTTTGAGCAAGGTCAATCATCTCTAAAAGTTCGGTTTTTGTGAAATCTTTTAAGCTTAAGAAGTGTCTCATGGGAAGTTCCTATTTTGGGATAATACTGTTTGAATAAATAGTAAAATAAGGAAGCTATTTTACCATTAAAATTTTATAAAGAAATTAAATAGCTACTCTTTTTTCTTCTGTTCAGATTTTTTCTTTTTTTGAGATGCATAGGTATATTTTCGTTTTTTATCATAATCTATATATCCCTTTTTTTCTCTAAGTGTTTTTTTGATAGGGCGTTTTTGTCTTGGCTGTTTATCGGTTAGTTCAAAACCTTTATAAACTTCTCTTTTGATATTAAGTTTTAAATCTTTTTCGATTTTAGAAAATGGATTATAATCATGAATTGTCAAAAGAGATATAACAGAACCTTTATGTCCTGCTCGTCCTGTTCGTCCTACTCTATGGGTAAAATCATCAGTAGTCTCTGGTAGCTCATAGTTGATAACCATTTGAAGCTCAGGTATATCTATGCCTCTTGCTGCGATGTCTGTAGCTACTAAAACCTCTGTTTTACCTGATTTTAAAAGGGCTAATGATTTTGAACGAGCTGAGCGTTTAATATCTCCATGAATAATAGATACTCTTATCTTTTGTGATTTTAAAAACTCATAAATCTTATTTGCAGAGATTTTTGTACTTGTAAAAAGTAGAACTTGTTTTAGCTTCTTATCTCTAATAAGTGTTGCAATAAGTTCATTTTTTCGCTTTTTATCTACTTTATAGGCACGATGGGCAATTGTATCTACTATATCTCTTCTGTCGCTTACTTCTACAATAGCAGGTTCTTTTAGAAACTCTTTTCCTAATCGTTTAATATTTTGTGAGATAGTAGCTGAAAACATAAGTGTCTGTTTAGGTCGTTTACACTCTTTTAAGATACTCTTAATCTCTTTTAAAAAACCAAGCTCTAGCATAGTATCGGCTTCATCTAAAATAACCGTATTAATATACTCTAAATTAATCTTTTTATCGGATAAAAAGTCTTGCAAACGCCCTGGAGTTGCTACAATAATATCTGCACCTTTTTTAAGTCGTGCTAACTGTATAGATTTGGGTGTTCCACCTTGAATCTTGACTGTCTCTATCTCTAGCTCTTTACCCAAGGCTCGAATGGTTCGTGTTACTTGGTCAACTAGTTCAATGGTAGGAACGATAATCATAGCACGAATAACTTTATGTTCTGGCTTAATGATTTTTTGTAGTTTATGAAGCAGAGGAATCACATATGAAGCTGTTTTTCCTGTACCAGATTTAGATGCACCAATAATATCCAAGTTTTTCATGGCTAATGGTATTACTTTTTTTTGAATAGAGGTAGTATTGGTATAGTTCTCATCAGCAATAGCTTTTATAAGAGATGGGTGTAAGTTTAATTTTTGAAATGCTTTGATGATGTATCCTTAGTGTGTTATAGAGTGAAGTAGGTTCGACTGTATCGAACAATAATTTTAAAATTATAACAAATTATTTTAAAAGGGCATAAAACGTACTATCTGCATCAACCTTAAAGAGCAAAGTTTTTTTATTTTTAGGGTGTATAATCATTAATTTCTCTACATGTAGACCCATCTTATCTCCTTTTGTACCATAACGCTCATCAGCAACTATAGAATGTCCTAACCATGATAAATGGGCTCTAATTTGATGTTGTCTACCTATTTCTAATTGTATCTCTAAAAGAGAGTGTGTAGTTGTAGACTCTTTTAGTTGTACCTACTTCAACACTATCATGGATATAAATAGGAAAATTATGTTTGGTTGTGCTTATCCCATTTACCAAAACATAGGACTCTTTTAGACGCTCTTTAATCTTCTTATTTGACCAACCTTTTAGTACCTCAAAAAGAAATACTAATAGAGTACTATCTTTTTTTACTTCAAACTTTTCTGCCATCTTTTACCTTTTAAAATCAAATAGTTTACTATCATGTTGTTTTCCTGCTT
>Ga0256833_1002066_pt1 | contig 14454 bp, 11 predicted proteins | sample 356284metaG_FD_190535 | JGI IMG/M metagenome (GOLD analysis project Ga0256833, IMG submission 190535) | Hydrothermal vent microbial communities from Mid Atlantic Ridge, Atlantic Ocean - 356-284 | ecosystem: Environmental > Aquatic > Marine > Hydrothermal vents | place: Atlantic Ocean: Mid...
TTTTAGCAATGAAATAAAGCTTATTTCATTGGCATTACGGTTTACCGACCAATTATGTGTTAAGATATTTAATTTAAAAGCCAAACGGAGACCCAAAATGAGCCTAAACAAACCAAAATTCAACCTACTTAAAAATATATCATATTCACTAAACGGAGCAAAGTGGGTATTAAAGAGTGAAACATCATTTAAGAGCCAATTATTAGTAATAACAATCATAGGTATATCTCTTCTATTTATTAATATTAGTACAATTTCTAAACTTGTTTTATTCTTTTCAACTTGGCTTATCTTAATTGCCGAAGCTTTTAATAGTGCGATAGAGAGAGTAGTAGATTTAATAACTCAAGACTACCATCAATTAGCAAAAGAGGCAAAAGATATTGGCTCTTTTGGTGTATTGCTTACCTTTATCTTTATAGCTTTTATTTGGGGTGTAACTTTATATTTAGAATTTAGATAAAAAGCTTTACAAATTAATCTTTATATTGTATAATATTAAAAATATAATAAAAGGATTAGTTATGAAAAAAATTATATTAACAATAGTTACAATGAGTATTTCTCTTTTTGCTTCTCCTGCTATAAATGGAGGGTTTACATATAAATTTGGTGACAGTAGTGCATCTGAAGAGAATATAGGGGCTACTTTAAAAGTTTTATCTACTTCTAAAGATAAAAAACCTGTGCTTGGTGCAGGAGTTAGCTATTATCCTTGGGCAAAAGATGATAAAAAATTAGGTATTGATGTAAGTGCTGGTTATAACTTTAAAAAAGGTTCTGTTATGGCTGGTTGGGATTTTTTACAAAAAGAACCAAGTGTTTCATTAGGGTATAATAAAGAGATTAAAACTGATGATAAAATAGATAGTGAGATTCAAGATGCAAGATGTAATAAAGGCAAGTAACTGAAGGCTCGTTGGTGTATATGCAATCAATACCATTAAGTTAAAAATTCTTGTTCTTTTCTCAGTTGTAGTAACATAAAAGTTCCAGAAAAAAACTCAAAGCTTTTTTTGGAACTTCGAACTTAGATTATTATTTTAGTTTGTTACTTATCTTTTCTATCATTTGCTTGAGTAATCAAAACTCCTTCTAACATTTTATCTATATCTCCATCTAATATAGCTTCTACATTTGTATAGGCTTCGTTGCTTCTTGTGTCTTTAACTTGTTGGTATGGTTGTAAAACATAGCTTCTGATTTGATGTCCCCATCCTATGTCGCTTTTTTCTATACCATCAAGTTCGGCTTGTTTTTTTGCCATTTCATACTCATAGAGTCTTGATTTTAGCATTTTCATTGCTGAGGCTTTATTTTTGTGTTGGCTTCTATCATTTTGGCATTGCACTACTATATTTGTTGGAATGTGAGTAATTCTAATTGCACTCTCTGTTTTGTTTACATGCTGACCACCAGCACCACTTGCACGGTAAGTATCTATTCTAATATCTTTATCTTCAATCTCTATATCAATATCATCATCTATTTCTGGTGAAACCATTACAGAACTAAAAGATGTGTGTCTCTTAGCATTTGAGTCAAATGGTGAAATTCTAACAAGTCTATGAACACCATTTTCTACCTTTAAATAGCCATAAGCATTTTCACCTTTTATGATAAAACTTACATCTTTTATACCTGCTTCTTCACCTGGTTGATAATCTAGTACTTCTACTTTAAAATTGTGTCGCTCAGCCCATCTTAGATACATTCTATATAGCATACTTGCCCAATCTTGACTCTCTGTTCCTCCAGCCCCAGGGTGAATAGATATAATAGCGTTATTACTATCGTGTTCTCCACTAAGCATAATTTGAATTTCTAATTTTTGTATATGCTCTTTTAGGCTCTGTGCATCTTCAAAAAGCATCTCTAATGTATCTTCATCATTTTCATTTTTTGCTAATTCAAAATACTCTATTGCATCATTTAAAGCTTCGTTGGCTTCATTATAAACATTTAAAATTCTTTCTAATTTTGTCTTCTCTTGTGAAATTTTTGCTGCATTTTTTGCATCATTCCAAAATTCTGGCTTTTGTTGAATATCTTCTATCTCTTTTAATCTACCTTCTATTTTTTGTGGTTGTGTAATATCTGTAATATTTGACATTTTATTTTGAAGATTTTTTAATAACTCGCTATACTCATAACTATCCATAATCTATCCTGCTATAAATTTTTGGTATGATTTTACCAAAAAATAGCCAAAAGGTAGCAGAGATGATTGTAGTTAATGATTATAAAGCTTTTAAAGAAGCTAGAGATAAGTTAAAAGGGAAGGTAGGTTTTGTTCCAACTATGGGTGCATTACATGAAGGTCATATAAGTTTAATAAAAAGAGCAAAGCAAGAGAATGATGCAGTAGTAGTCTCTATTTTTGTAAATCCAACTCAATTTTTAGAAGGTGAAGATTTAGATAAATATCCAAGAAAAGATAGTGCAGATATAGAAATATGTAAACGAATAGGTATCGATATACTATTTATGCCAACAATCGATTCTATATATAATAAAGATGAATTAAAAATAGAAGCACCCAAAATTAGAGGTTTTATTTTAGAGGGTGCAAAAAGAGCAGGTCATTTTGATGGGGTTTTGCAAATTGTTATGAAGTTATTTAATATTGTAAATCCAACTAATTCATATTTTGGTAAAAAAGATGCACAACAGTTAGCATTAATTACTCAAATGAAAAATGATTATTTTTTAAATACAAATATTATTCCTTGCGAAATTGTAAGAGATGCTAAAGGTTTAGCTCTTAGTAGTCGTAATGTATATTTAAGTAAAAATGAATATGAAAAAGCACTATTTTTAAGTCGTTCTCTTAAAGAAGCAGCTATTATGGTGTCTCAAGGGGAATTAAATGTATTAACTATTGAGAATAAAATGTTATCTATTTTAGAGCCTAATGTAACAAAATTAGATTACATTGCTATTGTAGATAGAGATTTTAATAGATTAGATAAGGTAGAGTGTGGAAATAGTATAATTTTAGTAGCAGCCTTTGTAGGAACTACTAGATTAATAGATAATATTTGGGTTTAGAATAGGTCAGGGGAGTTTGTATCTATTGGAACTCCCATATTTTGCAACTTTTGTTTTCTTATTTTTTTATGAGTTCTATTTTTGATATGCTTTCGTTTTTGAATCTCTTTTCTCTGTTTTTGTATTAATTGTTCTCTTTGTCTTCTTAATTTTTCTTTAAGTTCTAAGACATTCTCTTGTTGTTTTTGCTTAATTAACTCTTTTTTTGCTTCTAACTCTTTTTGTTTTTCAGCCTCTTTTTGTTTATTTAAATTTGGTTTTAACATTTCTCTTTCTATCATGGCATCTACAATCTTTTTAAATACAGGAACAGCACTTTGAGATGCAAAGTGTTTTTCATATTTAGGTTCTATTACTAAAACTCCTATTGTATATTTATTGCCATATTGGTCATTTGCAAAACCAAAAAAACTTGTATGGTATCTATGTTGGTATCCACCTTTACTTGCTATCATAGCAGTTCCAGTTTTTCCACCTATCTCTAAACCTTCTGTAATAGCAGCTTTTCCAGTTCCCTCTTTTACAACTTTAATAAGAGTATCTTTTACAATATTTGCACTCTCCTTAGAGATTGGTTTAATTACAGTATAATCTTTTTTTAATTGAAACATTTGTCCATTTTCTGATTGTAAATAATTTACAACCCTTGGCGTGTAAGATATACCATTATTATTAAATACATTATATGCTTTTAAAAGTTGTGCAAATGTTACTTGTATTCCGTAACCATAGGCAGTTGTTGCCCTATTTATTGTATGTTTTAATTTCTTAGCACTATATATTTTACCAAATGCCTCTTTACCTATATCTATACCACTTTTTTGTTTACCCAATCCAAATTTTAGTAAACCATTTCTAAACTCATTATTTTTAAATTTCCAAGCTATTTTAGATATACCAATATTAGATGATTTTATAATTATATGTTCTGCATCTAAGGATGGTTCTGGTTCATCATCTGTAATTTTAAATCTACCTAAATATAACTTTCCATTATTTGTATCAAATACTGTTTTAGGAGTAATTAAACCTTTATCTATGGCTAAAGAGTAAGTAATTGGTTTTAATACAGAGCCTGGTTCATAAGCATATGTTGTAGCTTTTGGTTGTAAATTTTCAATCTCTTCAGATTTAATATTTAGTGGGTCATATCTATTACTAGAAGTAATTGCCAATATTTTAGAGTTATTAGATTGCATAACAGCAGCAATTATCTCTTTAGCACCAAGTTTAATTTTATAACTATCTAATATATAATCTATATTTTTTTGCAATCCTAAATTTATATTTAAAATTAAATTATATCCATTCTCTTTTTTTTGATATTTAACAGATTTAGTATATATTATATAACCTGTTGCATCTTTTTTACCTTTTACTAAACCATCTTTTTTCTTATTTAAATATTTATCATAAAATTTTTCTATACCATTAAAACCTACTATATAGCTATATCCATTACTATTTTTACTTCTTGTATAACCTAATATAGGAGATAGAGCCTCTTTTAATGGATACTCTCTTTTCTCTCCTATTTGAGTTATTGTTAAACCATAAAAAAAGTTCTTATTAACACCTCTAGCACTAAAGACTTTAAATCTATTTAATTTATAATTTAAATCTTTTAGATAAATGGCAGTTTTTGCATCTATATTATCACTAAGCGTTATCCACCCATGTTTTGGTTTTCCATCTTTAGTTACTAATCTCTTTTTTAACTCTTCTAGTGGAATGTTAGAGTATATACTAAATAGTTTTAAAAAAAACTCTTTTTTATTAGGGTCTAAATATTCAGTATGAAATGAAGCACTATACATTTTAATTGAACGACTAATTGTATAACCTTCAGATGATATAATATTACCTCTTAAAGCATGGTCTTTTATCTCTTTTATCTTTATTTTTCCATCACCACTTAAAGATATAAAGAGTATTCTTATTAAAAATATGATAAATATTGTTATCATAATTTTTATAATTAAATTTAATCGGTTTTTATCTATATAGTTATTAAAATTATTACTCATTGTGCCTCTAAAAATATTTATTTAGTTTTGTTATAATAACATAAATTTTAATACTAATTAATAAAAAAAAGGTATTATTACGACATATTATATAGTTTAAGGTAAATTTTTATGGATCGAGGACTCTATCTCTCTACAATTGCACTTTTATTTATATCTTTACTATCTGTATATTCATTATCTATCTATCCAACTATATATTTTGGTACAAGTGAATACTTTTTTTTTAAAAAACAGTTATATTCTGTAATTATATCTATATTAATTTTGACAATAATTAGTAAAATGAATCCATATAGAGTTTTTAAGCCATTAGGATTTACTATATTTATAGGTTCATTTATCGCTTTTGCTGTTATGCTTTTATTGCCAGAAAATATGGTAAAAGCTGTGCTTGGAGCTAAAAGGTGGATAAGTTTTGGTTTTTTCTCTTTTGCTCCTGTAGAGTTTTTTAAATATGGATTTATATTTTTTATTTCATGGAGTTTAGCAAGAAAATATAATGCATTATATAATACAAAAAGTTTTACTCAAGAAGTTCTTGTTTTATTGCCTTATTTTTTTATTCTATTTGTTGCAGTAGCTTTTATTGCAGTAGCTCAAAAAGATTTAGGTCAAGTTGTTGTAATAACAATATCACTTTTAGCTTTAATACTTTTAGCTGGAGGGTCTAAAAAGCTATTTTTCTCACTCTTTAGTATGGCAATTGTCCTATTTATTACTCTTATTTTAGTAGCTCCACATAGGTTACATAGATTTAAAGGTTGGTGGGTTGGTATTCAAGAAATTTTTAAACCAATATTGCCTAACTCCTTTATTGTTACTGATACAGCTGTTCCATATCATATTATTAACTCTCTAAAAGCAATAGAGGGTGGTGGATTATTTGGTAGAGGTATTGGAGAAGGGCAGTATAAGCTTGGATTTTTAAGTGAAGTTCATACAGACTTTATTATTTCAGGATTATCTGAAGAGATAGGATTTTTAGGAATTTCTTTGATTTTTATACTATATTTTTATATTCTTTATAGAATATTTAATATAGGTTCTAAATTAAAAAAGTTAGAAGATAAGTTTTTTGTTTATGGTGTTGCAATAGTTATTTTTATAAGTGGAATGATAAATATGTATGGAATTTCAGGACTTATTCCGATTAAAGGTATAGCTATTCCATTGTTAAGTTATGGAGGGTCACAAATTATTGCAACCTCTTTAGCTATATCTATGGTATTAATGCTATCAAGAAAGGTAGAAAAATGAGTATAATTTTAACTGGTGGTGGAACTGGTGGGCATTTAACTATAATAGATGCTGTAGTTGAACATTTAAATGAAAAACCAATATATATAGGTTCTACAAAAGGACAAGATAGGAATTGGTTTGAAAATGATAAAAGATTTAAAAGATGCTATTTTATTGATAGCGTAACAATTGCAGATAAAGGTATTTTAGGTAAATTCTTAGCACTTTGGCATACTGCAAAAGAGGCATTAGAGATAAGTAAAGTTTTAAAACAAGAGAATGCTAAAGTTGTATTCTCTGTTGGTGGTTTTTCTGCTGCTCCTGCCTCTGTAGCTGCTATAATGTTAAGAGTGCCTTTAATTATTCATGAACAAAATGCATATACAGGTATATTAAATAGATACTTAAAGCCATTTGCTAAATCTTTTATATCTACTTTTGAAGATAGTGATATTAAATTGAGTTATCCTGTGAAGCAAGTTTTTTTTGATAAAGCAAGAGTAAGAGATAAAATTAAAACTATTTTAATTAGTGGAGGTTCTCAAGGTTCTGTTGCACTAAATAATTTTGCATTAAAATTAGCACCATATTTTAAAGAGAGAGGTATTAGAATATATCATCAAGCAGGGGTAAAAAACCTTGATAAAGTTATAGAAGATTATAAAAAGATAAATGTAGAGGCTAAAATTTTTGGTTTTACAAAAGAGATGCCAAAAATTATTGAAGAAGCAGACTTTGCAATAGCAAGAGCAGGGGCTTCGACACTATGGGAGATGACAGCAAATGGATTACCTGCATTATTTGTGCCATACCCTTATGCAGCAAATGATCATCAATACTATAATGCTAAATTTTTAGTAGATAAAGGTTTAGCTTGGGTTTGTAGAGATAAAGATTTAAAAGAAGATATAGTATTAGATATTTTAGATAAAGATTTAAGTAGTATTAGTAAAGAGTTAATTAAACTTATAGAGCCAAATGGTGCAAAAAATTTATCTAAATATATAGAGAATTTCACAATAAATACACATTTGTAGATTATAATTATATTAACCTTGAAGTTAAAAAGGTTAATAGTTTTACATATGTATCATAAATCTCTTCTCCTCCTCCTGTTTTTTTAGATAACATATGTAAGAGTAGCCATTTTGGCTACTTAATCTTGATTTAACCCATTTTAGATAAAATTACTTTTAATATAAACTATAGAGGAATATCATATGAGTATTAGAGAAGATTTTTTATCTTTTTTTGAGTCTAAAGGACATAAAGTATTACCAAGTTCACCACTAGTTCCAGATGATGATACACTACTTTTTACAAATGCTGGAATGGTTCAATTTAAATCGATTTTTACTGGACAAGAACCAATTCCAACACCACCTCGTGCTACAACTTCACAAACTTGTATTCGTGCTGGTGGAAAGCATAATGACTTAGATAATGTTGGATATACAGCAAGGCATCATACCTTTTTTGAAATGCTTGGGAACTTCTCTTTTGGAGATTATTTTAAAGAAGAGGCAATAGCTTATGCTTGGGAGTTTATTACATCTAAAGAGTATCTAAATTTACCAATTGATAGACTTTGGGTAACTGTTCATGATAGTGATGATGAAGCTTATGATATTTGGAAAAAACATATTAGCGAAGATAGAATAATGCGTTTTGGTGATAAAGATAACTTTTGGCAAATGGGAGATACAGGACCTTGTGGACCTTGTAGCGAAATTTTTTATGACCAAGGAGAGGAGCATTTTAATTCACCAGAAGATAAAATGGGTGGAGATGGAGATAGATTCTTAGAGATTTGGAATTTAGTTTTTATGCAATACGATAGAGATAAAAGTGGCAAATTAACTCCACTTCCAAAACCAAGTATTGATACTGGTATGGGACTAGAGAGAGTTGTAGCTATTAAAGAGGGAGTTTTAAATAATTATGACTCTTCACTATTTATGCCTTTAATTGATAAATTAAGCCAAATTGTAGGAGCTAAACCAACCAAAGAGAATATTGCATCTTATCGTGTAATTGCAGACCATCTTCGCTCTACATCTTTTCTTTTGGCTCAAGGTGTTACTTTTGATAAAGAGGGTCGAGGATATGTTTTAAGAAGAATACTCCGTCGTGCTATTAGACATGGATATTTATTGGGTATAAGAGAGCCATTTGTATATAAAATGGTAGATACTTTAGCTGAATTAATGGGAGAGCATTATAGTTATTTAAAGACTCAATCTAGTGCAATAAAGAGTGCAATGGAGCAAGAGGAGGCTAGATTTTTTAATACAATAGAAGCAGGTATTAAACTATTTGAAGAAGAGTTAAAAAATACAAGCAATAAATTTAATGGAGAAGTTGCATTTAAGTTATATGATACTTATGGTTTTCCTTTAGATTTAACTCAAGATATGTTAAGAGAGAAGGGTATAGAGTTAGATATTGATGCTTTTAATGCAAAAATGCAAGAGCAAAGAGAGAAATCTAAAGCTAATTGGAAAGGTGCAGGAGATAGTGTTGTTAGTGGTGACTTTAAAGAGTTAAAAGAGAAATTTGGTATCAATGAGTTTGTAGGTTATCAAACTACTACAACTAATGCAAAGGTGTTAGCAACTTTAGATGAAAACTTTAAATTAGTAGATTCTATTAATTCTAAAGGTTGGGTTCTTTTAGATAAAACACCATTTTATGCAGAATCTGGTGGACAAGTTGGAGATAGTGGAGAGTTAATAGTTAATGATAATATAGTTAAAGTTTTAGATACTAAAAAGTTTTTTGAACTTAATTTATCTAAAGTAGAGGGTAGTATAAAAAGTGGAGAGATTGTAGAAGCTAAAGTAGATAATAAAAGAGCTGAAATTGCTAAACATCACTCTGCAACACATCTTTTACAAGCAGCTTTAAAATCAGTTTTAGGTAATCATATTGCACAAGCTGGTTCATATAATGATGATAAAAGATTAAGATTTGACTTTACGCACTCTAAAGCATTGACTAAAGATGAATTAGATGCAGTAGAGAATTGGGTTAATGATAAAATTTTAAGAGCAATAGAGGTAGATACAAAAGTAATGCCAATTGATGAAGCAAAAAATAGTGGTGCAGTAGCTTTATTTGGAGAAAAGTATGGAGATAAAGTTAGAGTTGTATCTATGGGTGATGCATCTGTAGAACTTTGTGGTGGGACACATGTTGATAATATCTCAAAAATTGGAACATTTTTAATTACAAAAGAGAGTGGAGTAAGCTCGGGAGTTAGAAGAGTAGAAGCTGTTTGTGGTGCAAGTGCTTTAGAGTTAATAAAAGAGAATAGAGAAAAGTTATTAAAAATTGAGTCTGAGTTAAAAACAAAAGAGCCACTTAAAGCTATTTCTAAACTAAAAGAGCAGATTAAAGAGTTAAATAAAGAGTTAAAAGAGTCTCAAAAAGCTACTAAAAAAGAGCTTAAGATTGAAGAGATAAATGGTGTAAAAACAGTAGTAGAAGAGGTAGATAGTGGAGATATAAAAGCTTTAATTGATGATGCTAAAAATAGATATAATAATTTAGCAATTATGCTTTTTCAAAAAAAGGGTGATAAAGTTTTATTAGCTGCTGGTTGTAAGGGTAACAGTATAAAAGCAGGTGACTGGATAAAAGAGATAGCTCCAATTGTAGGTGGAGGAGGTGGTGGTCGTCCAGACTTTGCACAAGCAGGTGGTAAAGATGTATCTAAAGTTAATGATGCAATCAAAGCTGCAAAAGAGTATTTGAAAAAGAATTTATAAATGAAAATAGTTTACTATAAATCTATTTTTAGGTTGGTTTAGTTATGATAAGGTTATGCTCTAGCTCTATAACTAGAGCTAAACTATTAGATAGTTTTAATTTAGAGTATATACAATCTCCTATAGATTTTAATGAAGAGTCTATTAATCAAACTAATGCAAAAAGTTTTGTCTATAATGTTGTTTTAGGTAAGTTTAACTCTGCTTTAAACTCTTATAATTTAGATATACCTATACTTGTAGCAGATACTGTTATATCTACAAATAGGGGAGAGATGCTTAGAAAAGCTAAAAATATAGATGAAGCAAGAGACATTTTATTAAAACAAAGTGGAGCTAAAATCTCTATAATAACAGCGACTATTTTAAAATCTTTAGAGTTAGAGTTTGTAGATATTTCGGCAACTTGGTTTACTTTTTCAAAATTTGATAAAGATGATTTAAATAGTTATCTATCTAGTTTAGAGTGGCAAGGTAAAGCTGGAGCTTGTATGGTTGAGGGGTTTTGTAAAAAGTATATTAAAAAGGTTGATGGCTTAGAATCTAATGCTATGGGCTTACCAGTAGAGAAAATATTACCTTGGATTAAGGGTTTAAATGATTAAATTAAAAAAAGTTAAAATAGAAACTAGTAGTGATACTCTAGTAGATTTAGCTTTTAATATATCTAGTTCAACAGCACTTGTGGGTGAGAGTGGAAGTGGAAAATCATTAACACTTAAAGCATTGTTAAATATGTTACCAAATAATTTAAAATTAGAAATAGATATAGACTCTCCATTTAAATTAGAGAGAGGTAAAACAATATCTTTTGTTCCTCAAAATCCATTTACTGCTTTATCTCCACTTACAAAGATTTCTAAACAGTTTTTTACAACTGAGAGTAGGGTAAAAGAGTTATTTAAATTATTAGATTTAGATTGGAGAATTTATAAAGATTATCCTCCTAATTTAAGTGGAGGGCAATTACAAAGAGTTATTCTTGCAATGGCATTAGTAAACAATCCTAAACTTTTATTATTAGATGAACCAACTACAGCTTTAGATGCTAATTTAAGAATAGAGTTAATAGATATGCTTAAATTTTTACAATCAAAAGAGCAATTTTTAATGCTTTTTGTTACTCATGATATAAATATAGCATCAGTTTTATGCGAAAATATGGTAGTATTAAAAAAAGGTATAGTAGTAGAGAGTGGTCTAAGTCATAATCTTTTATCTTCACCAAAAAGCAGTTATACAAAATTATTAATAGAATCAAATTTTAAAAATAGAGAGTATAGGCAGTGATTGCAAAAATTATTAAAATATTAGTTATTATAGGAATTTTAATTGTTGCGTTACTATTTGGTATGTTTGCATATGCTTATAAATCGGTTCATGTTGATAAAATTACAAAATATGCTCCAGATACTTCTACTGAAATTTTAGATAGAAATGGAAAAAGAATAGCTTTTATATTTAAGAAAAGGCATAGACTTTATGCAACATATAGTGAAATTCCTTTTTATGTTATTGAGGGTGTTGTTGCAATGGAAGATACAAAATTTTTTGAGCATAAAGGTGTTAATCCAGATGCTATTGCTAGAGCTATTATAAAAGATATAAAGGCTGGTGCATTTGTCGAGGGTGGTAGCACAATTACTCAACAACTTATTAAAAATATGTTTTTAACTCGTAAAAAGAAGTTAAGTCGTAAAATAAAAGAGATGATATTAGCATATAAAATAGAGAAAGTTTTATCTAAAGAGGAGATTTTAGAGAGATATTTAAATTTAATTCCATATGGTAATAACTATTTGGGCATAAAGACTGCTGCAGAAGGTTATTTTAGAAAAGATTTATCTAAGCTTACATTAAAAGAGTCAGCTATGCTAGTTGGTATTCCAAATGCTCCATCTTTTTATAATCCATTAAGACATTATAATAGAGTTATAAAAAGAGCAAATCTTATATTAAATCGTTTAAGAAAGTTAGGTTGGATTACAGATGAAGAGTATAATCAAGCGAAATCTGAGAGACCAAAAGTATATAAAACATCACTTACTCAAAATATAGCTCCATATATTGTGGATGAAGTTGTTAGAAGATTTAAAGATAAGTTTAAAGATTTAAAAACAGGTGGATATAAAATATTTACAACAATTGATTTAAATAAACAAAATATAGCAAAAAAAGCTGTAATAGATAATTTAAAAAGAGAGTTAAAAGATATTGGTGAAGATATTAATAAGAGTGATTTAAATGCTGCATTTGTATCTGTTGAAAATAGTACAGGAGATATTTTAGCGCTTGTTGGTGGGGTAAATTATAAAAAAAGTCCTTTTAATAGAGCTACAATGACTAAAAGGCAACCAGGTTCTGCATTTAAACCATTTGTTTATCAAACTGCATTAGATTATGGCTATAATCCTGCTACTAAACTTACAGACTTATCGAGAACTTTTAAGTATAAGAAAAATGGTAAAATAGTCTCTTGGACACCACAAAATTATGAGAGAAACTTTAAAGGTTTTATACCTTTAAGAGAAGCACTTGTGCATTCAAGAAATTTAGCAACAGTTAATTTAGTTTATGATTTAGGTTTACAAAAAATTAGAAAAAGATTATCTAGATTAGATGTTAATAACATACCAAATGACCTCTCTATATCTCTTGGAAATTTGGCAATTAGTCCAATAAAGATGGCACAAATATATACTATTTTTTCTAATAAAGGGCATATGATAGAACCAAGACTTGTTAGTAAAATTGTATCTAAATATAATTCTATTCTCTATGAAACTCACCCTAAAGAGATTTTAAACTTTACTAAACCAAAACAAGCCTTTTTAATGACTTCTATTTTAGAAGATGTAATTAAAAGAGGAACAGGAAAAAGAGCTAAAGTAGATGGTTTAGAGTTAGCAGGAAAAACAGGTACTACTAATAACTATATTGATGCTTGGTTTTGTGGTTACTCTCCAACAATTACTACAATAGTTTGGTATGGTAGAGATAAATATGTATCAATTGCACAAGGTGCTACAGGTGGTAAAGTTGCTGCACCAGCTTTTGCACAATATTATAGAGATATTTTAAAGTTAGAACCTAATTTAAAAAGAAAATTTGATAGACCAAAAGGTGTCTATGTTGGGTTTGTTAATGGGAAAAGAGAATATTATACTTCTATATCACCATTACCTAAAAGTGATAATAATTTAGATTTATATGAAGAAGCATCAACACCTCCTATCAAACAAAAAAATAGTGAAGATACTAAACCAGTTAACTATAATAGTGATTTAATAGATAGCACTGAAGGTGTAACTGATGTAATAGAGATAAATGATGATGTTAAAGCTAATAATGAAGATGCAGAGACACTATATTAAAGACTACGAAAATTACTTTTTAACTGACTTGACGCACTATAAGCATAACCTAGGCATAATAAGAAAACATCATATGTGAGGTAGTTTGATTTTAGCTCAGCCTTGCTACGGTGAAAGTACAGTTTTTAACGAACATTCTTCAGTAAAACTTCTATTTAAGCCCAATAACTCGAACTTTTATATGGTTTTTACCAAAAAATCCGTGTGTTATATAAAAACACTTGCAAAGCCCTGCTACATAGGCATTTGCGACTACTTTTTGTCGTGACTACAGTTCTTGACTACATAAAATTAAATAAAATACCTATTTAACTATTTAGTAATATATTTTCGTGCCTATTTTTAGAGAATGTCCATTTTAACATAAGTTCGATTGAATAGCATAATGCTAATAAAAAACAAAAAATTGGATTAAAACTCAATACCAATGAACTCAGGATAAGAAAAATTACAATAATTTTTGTTTATTTTCTCAAACGCTAGTTTATTCTAATAGCAAAGTTTAAGGAGGACTAGGTTTAGAAAAAAGCTTTAAGCCTTTTGCTTTCAGCTTTAATCAATGAAATAAAGAGAGGCAAAAGCTCTCTTTATTTAATTAGCAAGAGTAAGTAGATATATACTCGTATGCTGTTGGTCTTCCTTCTACTGGAATTACATGTCTTTCGAATTGATAATCTACATAAGTTTTAATGAATTCTTCATCCATAATTGGAGCTAAGAAGTCGTGATCGTTTTCTAATCCTTCTAATGCATCTCTAAAGCTGTTTGGAAGTTCTGGAATTTTTCTCTCTTTTAACTCTTCTCTTGTAAGTTCGAATAAATCTTCGTTGAATGGTCCAACTAGGTCGTAACCACCAGCTTTGATACCATCAAGACCAGCCATCATTAATACTGAGAATGCTAAGTATGGGCAAGATGTGCTATCTGGGAATCTTGTTTCAATTCTTGTAGCTTTTTCACCTGCACCATAAGGAATTCTACAAGCTGCAG
>Ga0256833_1002067_pt1 | contig 14448 bp, 11 predicted proteins | sample 356284metaG_FD_190535 | JGI IMG/M metagenome (GOLD analysis project Ga0256833, IMG submission 190535) | Hydrothermal vent microbial communities from Mid Atlantic Ridge, Atlantic Ocean - 356-284 | ecosystem: Environmental > Aquatic > Marine > Hydrothermal vents | place: Atlantic Ocean: Mid...
CATTTTCAGGAACACCAAATGACGGAGATTATGCAGTAACCATAAGTGAAAATCACGATTATTTAATAGGAAATCCATATCCAAGTGCTTTGGATGCTAATGCTTTTATTCACGCAAATACAGATAGCAATCCTTCATTTAACGGAAATCTTTATTTTTGGGAACATACGGGTGGAAATGATCACTTTGGAGCTCACTATCAAGGAGGTTATGCAGTATATAACTTAACCGGAGGAACCCCGGCTACCGATTGGCAAACAGGAAATACAACAGTTGGAACCAAAACGCCAAAACAATTTATTCCAGTTGGACAAGGTTTCTTTATATGGGCAGAAGCCGGACAAAGTGGAACTGTAACTTTTAATAACTCAATGCGAGCATTTGAAAAAGAAAGCGGAAATAATTCGGTATTTATCAGACCAACGGCTCAAACCAATATTCGTGTCGGATTTAGTATGGAAAACGGAGCTTATCACAGACAACTTTTACTAGGCATTAGACCAAATACGACCGACGGAATAGATGTAGCTTGGGACGGAGCTAATTTTGATAGCGATTTTCCTTCATCGGATATGCGTTGGAGTATTGACAATAAAGATTTTATTATTCAAGCCATTCCAAGCATTGATATAAATTCACGTTTACCCTTGCACGTTTTGGCAACTGCCGACAATATTGTAAGTTTTAATATTGACGAAGTAGAAAATTTACCTACCGGATTAAACGAAATTTATATTGAAGACACAAGTAACAATACTTTCCACCGTATAGACAACGGCAATACTTATGATTTATATTTACAAACAGGAGATTATAACGATCGTTTTTTCTTGACATTTAGAAGTTCGGCTTCAAATGTTGAAGATACACAACTTGAAAATGTAGTTTCTTATATAGATGAAAACACTAGTGAATTGGTCATTCTAAATAACAAAAAACAAGACTTAAAATCGGTTCGTTTATATGCCTTGACCGGACAAGAAATTTTAAGCAAAAATATCAATTCAAACAAAAGTGAAATCAGAATTCCGGTTCAAATTTCAACTGGGATTTATTTGATTAATATTAATACAACAAACGGTTTATCATCAACTAATAAGATTTTGAAAAAATAGGATTGTTGTTTTTCATAATAATTAAAGCGAAACTTTTTATGGGTTTCGCTTTTTTTTATTTACTTAGATTTATCAAAAAATAAATAAATTCCTTTGTATCATTCAAACAATCAACAACTTTATATTTATTAACGCCAACTTTTTCGGCAATTTTGGCATATTCAATTTTTAACTCGTAATCCGTTTCCGAATTATCTATTAAAAATGAAATTGGATAAATTAATACATTTTTTCCCTTGTAATCTTTTAATAAGTTATTCAAATAAGGTTTTTCCCATTGAACGGGACCTACTTTGGACTGATAGCCTAATGAAATACTTTTAAAATCAACCAATTTTTCACTCAATATTTCAGCGTGTTCCCTTATTTGCTTAGTATAAGGGTCACCTTTTCTTGTAATTGTTACAGGTATGCCGTGAGCAGAGAATATCAAGTGCCAATTTTCGGGTTTATCGATTTGACTGTAAATTGAATTTATAACTAATTGATTAAATATTTTATTTTTATAAAAAGGATCAAGAATTTTTATTTGTCCTCTAAAATTTACTTTTTCTATTTCATCAATAATGCTTTCAACAGTAGTAGTAGAGTAGTGCGGGTACATTGGAATAACAATAATATCATCAAATTGTGAGACAACGGAAGCAATGTCAGGGGAAGTATATCTCATCGCATAAACTACCTTTCTATGAGTTGTTTTTTGCATCTCTTGTACCAACTTTTCAGTAATTGAATATATTTGACTGCCACCAATTTGCTCATAGTTTTTCCATACTTTTTGGTAACGAATTGATGGAACAATAGCAGATATTAAATATCGTAAAGGGGAAGGGATTATGCGTTTATCTCTAAACATATTTTTCAAAAAAAGTTTTAATTCCATTTCGTTTCTGGCACCTCCCATATTGACGAGCATAATCCCTTTCTTAGTCATTTGTAATACGTTTTGCAATTTTTTTTGCTTGTGCAATTCGGTCAGCTAACCCTATTCCATCTTTGATACTTCCACCTAAAATCATTCCTTTATATTGTTTTTCAATATTAGTAATAGCTTCCAATTTTTTAGGTGTATTGATGCCATATTGTGCAATCGCACGACGATGTTTACTGATGAGGAATAAATCAGGATTAAAATCACTAATTCCCATCATCTCACAAAAATTTTTACTTACAATTTCTCTTAATTCATCATCTGTTTTTGAAATCATTTCAGGTTTTTTAATTCCTCCTACGAATACTGAAAATGTTGCTCCTGAATGTGAGGCTCTATTTTTAAATTGTGAAGACATAAATAAAATACCCAGAATATCTTTATTCTCCTTACTAGGGACGAGCCCACCAAATGCGTCTAAATTAATGCCTTTCCAATGTTTAAATCCGATGCTTACTTCAATAATATCAGCATATTTTAAGTTTTTAATTGATTTTAAATTCTCTTTTGATACAAATGGAAAAATATTTTCAAGATTATCGGGTTTTATTGTACTGATGACGTCTGTAAATAATTCATTGTTAATTTTGAATTCATTATTATCAATGTATTGAATCTTGATATTGCTATTTAATTTGATATTTTCTTTGCCTATAATTTTTTGAAGTGTATTCGGAAAGTCTTCTAATCCATTAGTGAATGAAAATATTTTTTTAGTTACTTTTTCATTATATTTTTGACTTCGTTCTTTTTTAATTTTGATGCTCCCCCTGATAAAGCTTCCGTACTTTTCTTCTAAATTATAGAGTTTAGCAAAGGCATATTTTGTAATCAGATAATTTGGATCGCCGGCATAAACACCTGAAACAAAAGGGTCAATGGCGTAATCTAAAAAACTTTCACCCAACCTTCTTTTTACAGTTTCTGCGAGCGTTTCTTCTTCAAAATTTCCTTTTTTTCTAAAGGCTTCTCCTGCGACTTTTAGCTTATCTTTCAAAGAAAATAACGGGGTTTTTATTGCTGAAATGGGTCCTGACGGCAGGGCTTCCCATCTTCCGTTTTTCCAAATTAGACGTTTCTTTGCCTTTTCATCAGCATATTTTACGTTTGTTATTTGATTTATTTCTTCCAGCAATTCTGCTATTTCAACATTTGCGACAACACCTGTATTTGGCCCTCGTTCAATAATGAAATCATTGTGTTTTTCCGAGTGAATAACACCACCAACTCGATTTGATTTTTCAAAAATAACAAATGGAATATTTGCTTTTTTTAAATAATATCCAATACTAAGGCCGGTAATTCCTGCACCAATTATTGCTATTTTTTTCATATTTACAGAGCTTTTGAAAAACTTTTTTTATTTTTTTTCATATTTGGGTCAAAGGCAGAAGCAATGATACGCATAAAAAATTGTCCTTTTGGGGTTAATTTTAGAAGGTCATTTTTAAAATTCAAGAAACCTTCTTTTTCATATTGTTTAAGTGCTTCAATATCAACTTGTGTTATTTGGTAAATTTCATCTATTGTTTTATGATATCTTCCTGCAATTTCCTCAATCGAAACTTCCATATTACACATTATATTTTCTATAATATTTCGAATCAGTTTTTCATCTTCATTAACTATGTAATATTTTTCAACAGGGAAATGTCCCGAGTTTACCATATTTGTATATCTATTCAAATCTTTTGTGTTTTGTACATAAGCATTTTCCATTTGAGAGATACCGCTGACCCCTAAAGCATAGACTTGTCCTGTGGTTTCAAGTGTACAATAACCTTGGAAATTTCTGTGTAATCTTTTGTTTTTCAAAGCAATACTTAGTTCATCTGTTGGTTTTGCGAAATGATCTAATCCGATGATTGTATAATTATTATCGGCTAGTAAATTATAGGCAGTTTCAAATAGTTCAATCTTTTCTTTTGCAGTTGGAAGTCCATATTTTTCCAAAGATTTTTGTTGTTTTTTTATCCAAGGCACGTGAGCATAAGAAAATACGGCTAATCTGTCGGGTTTCAAGGTTAAGGCTTTTTGCATAGTCTTTTCATAAGTATCTAGGCTTTGATAGGGTAATCCATAGATAAAATCCAAGTTTAAGGATAAATTTTTGTGAGATTGAATATGTTTGACTATTTCTTCAATAGGCATAATTGGTTTTTCTCTATTGACGGTTTCCAAAACTTTGTCAGAGAAATCTTGAATACCAAAACTCAAACGATTAAACCCTAATTTTACCAACTCATCTGTATATGTTCTAGTCAGATGAGCAGGGTGACATTCCATTGCAATTTCCGGTTTTGAAATAAAACTGAAATGCTTGTTCAAAGCTTGCATAATCTTTTGAATCTCTTCGATGGGCAGATAATTTGGTGTACCTCCGCCCCAATGTATTTGTGATACTTTTCTGTTTTTGTCGAGGTGATTTGCAAGTAAATCTATCTCTTTTAACAAAGTATTCACATAATCCTTCATCATTTCTTTATTTTGTGTAATATGTGTGTTACAGCCGCAATACAAACATAATTGCCCACAAAAAGGAATATGTATGTATAAAGAAATATTTTTTGGATTATCAGCGTTTGATTTTTTTATTATTTCTCCGATTTCCAGGTCATTATTTTTATCAATAAAATAGTTTGCCGGAGGATAGCTTGTATATCGTGGCGTTGGAATATTATATTTTTCAAAAAGTTCTATCTCAAATTTCATAACGTATTGATTTTTTATATAAATAGGGTAAAATAATTAGCAATATTATACTGATGATGCTTTCAAGTAAGAACAAACCTGAATATCCAAATTGATGAGTAAACTTTCCGCTTGCTACTGCAATTACAAGACTTCCTATGTGTGCCAACACAATTTGTAGAGTAAAATCAGTTCCTTCTCTTCCTTGACGAATTTGTTCCATCAAAAAACTGTAAACAAAAACAGTTAGCATACTGTAAATTCCCCAAACTGCTAAAATTCCGATTTGAAGTATCCAATATTCAGGCGTTGTTTTACTGATAAAATAGAAATATAAGGCGACTCCAATGGAAAGTGATAAAATCAATTTAAGTACTATTAATTTGCTTGCATTTTGCATCATTTTACCGGTTAAATAGGCGAAAATTACACCCGAAAGAGGTCCATAGATACCTGAGTAAATACCAATCTGCTTGATATTATATCCCAAATCTACCATCCAAGGTTTAAGCATACTCAATATTCCAATTATTCCCCAAAACAATAAAATAAGTAGTAGAACACGAAAACTTATTCTTCTTTGTGTAAAAAATTTGTAAATATCCTTAAATGAAATTTTAGGAATTTGTTTATTGGATTGTTTATTATTAGGTTTGAATAAGATTAAAGGAAATAATGCTATAAGAACAAATCCAGCAAGTGAAATGATGAGCAATTTCCATCCAAAATAATAATAAATGATAAGCAATAATCCACTTCCGATTACTGCTCCCAAAAAATTTCCTATTGTCTGTATGCTACTGCCAATACTACGTTCTTCCTTTTTTAAAACCAAATATGAAAAAGCATCAGTTGCAATATCTTGGGTAGCGGAAGCGGTAAAAGCCAGTAGTAGGAGTATGACAATTAATTTAAAATCAGTTTGAATATTTAGAAAAGCTACGCTAATGATAATAATGGCATAAAACAATTCAGAGCTAAAAATCCATTTTTTATATTTATTGATGTTACTGTTTGAAGTATCGACTAAGGGTGCCCATAAAAATTTGAGCAACCAAGGAAGTTTTATCAACTGTAAAAGCCCAATGCTTGTCAAAGAAAAACCATTTTCACGCATAATCACAGGCAAAACTGTTGCAAAAAAAGTCATTGGAATGGATTGTGCTAAATATAAATTCAGAAGTGTTTTATATTTTATAGGGAAAATGGTTTTCTTTAAATATTTTTTCACAACAAAATTTTATTAAAATTTATATTTTATAAAGACACCAAACTGCACAGGTTTTGATGCTTCGGCATAAGCTTTATGTAGAGTTGAAATTGTGAAATAGTATTTGTTATACTTTTCATTTGTAATATTTTTTGCCCAAAATCCGATGTTTGCCTTTTTTAGGACGAACTTTATATTGGCATTTAGCAGTCCATAAGATTTTTGATAGTCTGCATTGTCAGCTGTCCAATAATATTTTCCAAATCTGTTATAATTTACATTGAAAAGTACATATTTTATAGCTTTTTTATTGAGTCGCCATTTATAATTCATTATAGTAGAAAAAGTATATTTGGGGACTAATGGTAATTGATTTCCGGTGTAATCTTTTGTGTCATTGTATTTATATTTGATGAATTTGGCATCGTCATAACCAAAATTAAGAGCAAAATCCAGATTATGATTTATCAAATATTGAGTTTCAAATTCTACTCCTTTGCTTTCGGATTTTCCGGCATTTTTAATCATAGTTCCTCTACCACTTGGTACGGATTGTACAACTTGTTGGTGGTCCCAATCGATATAGAATAAACTAAAATTGGTTATCAATTTGTTTTTTAAACTTCTTAATTTTACTCCGGTTTCATAATTTATGCTGTACTCCGGTTCAAAAGTTTCGTCCTCATCTCTTTCAATGGTGGCGTTAAATCCTCCTGCTTTATACCCTTTTGTGATTGAAGTATAAATATTTACCTTATCATTGGGTAAATAGCTCAAACTGAGTTTTGGAAGGATTTGATTAAATTTCAATTGATGATTGAAATCGGTTTTATGTGTGGTGTTTTCACCTCTTTTTAGGTCATAATTATAATCTAATTGTGCGTTTTCCAAATCATAACGCAATCCGGTAGAAATTACGAACTGATGTATTGAATAATCTGCTTGACCATAACCTGCAAATCCATATATTTTTTGGTTATAATTTTTCAAAAAATTCATTTTTCCGTGACTACCATTTATAGAAAAATCGACATCTTTAAGTAAATCTCTTTGGAAAGCAAATAATCCGCCAATCCATTTTAATTTTGAATCCGGTTTTGATTTAAAACTCAATTCTTCTACTATGGCATTGTTATTCCTGTTCATATCTACCGCATAAATGTCATTTGGCGTAAAATCTTGGTCGATTAAGTAAGTATCGATTAATTTTTGAAAGCTGGTCGAAAAATTTATATCAAAAAGAGAAGCTTCATATTTTAAATTTAATCCGGCTGTTCTGAATTTTCTTTCGTATTTACTAGGGTTATTATAATTCACATCGTTTACAGTTTGGGTATTTGAATCATAGACACCATAAGCAAATCCCGGTTGGTTCGATTTTTCACAACTCAATAATAAACGAGCCTTTAATTTATCTGAAATATCAAATCTAAATTTCGAGTGCCAACCATAAGTTTTTTCAGCATCAACTTTTTTATTATCAAATTTATTGGTAAAAAAACCATCGCTGTGTTTGTAAAAAGTATTGAAGTTAAAAGCAATTTTATCAGAAATAACTTGATTGTAATTTCCATCAATTTTATAAGTATTAAATCTGCTGTAATCCAGTTTTATATCGGCTTTTCTTTCGAAAACAGGGTCTGGTGTGTAAATTTTTAGCAGACCTCCCATAGCATTCCTTCCATACAAAGTCCCTTGTGGCCCCCGTAGTAATTCTATTTTTGAAATATTTGCAAATTCAAAATTAACTGTGCCACTGTCAAAATAAGGAATATCATCAACATAAATTCCAACAGAAGGTTCACCTTTACTTGTGCCAACGCCACGAATGTAAATATCTGTGTTTAAGCGTGTTCCGTGTTTAGGAATAAAAACATTTGGAATCAGCGATTTAATATCGGTAATGTCATCAATTTTTAATGTTTCTATTGCTTTGGCATTGAAAGCTGTTACCGACATGGGGATGTTATGTGATTTTTGATTTTGTTTTGTAACATCAATTCTGACCTCTTTAATATGAATTGTATCATTTTGTTTTGTTTGGGCAATTCCTATCATACCCATCATCATAAATAATAAAAGATAAATTTGTCTTTTCATTGTCTTTTTTGTTGGCAAAAGTAAAGATAAGGGTATTGAAAAAATATCGAAAAACGAATTATTAATATCGATTATGTAAAAAATAAATTAAATATTTAATTTTATAATTGAATAATCTAATTTTTACAGTAGAGTGTAACTTATATTACTTAGATATATTTGTTTTAATTAATATCGATAAAAGTATAAAAAAAAGAAACCAACGAAAGTTTTTATGAAGTTAGATATGGATATCTGAACATGGAAAAACACTTAAAGAATAAACTTCCATCGGTTTCTTATTAAACAAACAACAATTATGAATGAGTAAATCAATTACCACAAAACACTCAAATTCATAGTGCAAATGAATAAAACTTTTGTTTAATTAGATTGTCCCATTAGACAAACTGCTGTTTTTATTTGATGAAATGCACTTTTCATTCGATAAGCAATTTTGGTATAATAATTGAGTTGTATAAACTAAAAATATATATCTTTGCAAAACTATGTTAGTAGAAATTTTTAAATCAAAAATACATCGCGTAAAAGTAACCGGAGCTGAATTGGATTATATCGGAAGCATCACTATTGATGCCGATTTGGTCGATGCCGCCAATATGCTTGAAGGTGAAAAAGTTCAAATTGTTAATGTGAACAATGGTGAACGCATAGAAACCTATATCATTAAAGGAAAAAGAGGAAGCGGAGAAATCACACTGAATGGACCTGCCGCTCGTCGTGTACAAAAAGGAGATGTTATCATCATTATCACTTACACTTGGATGGAAATGGAAGATGCTAAAAAGTTTAAACCGACTATTATTTTTCCCGATACAGAAACAAATACAATAAAATAATTTTTATTTGAATAAAACTCTGCAAGTCATATTATCATTACTACTTGGAGCAGGGATATTGTATTGGTATCTCTCGGGATTTACTGCTGAGGAGTTAAATCAAATTTGGGATAATATTAAGCATGTAGAAATAAAATGGTTGATATTTTCACTGATAATGGGTTTAATGAGTCATTTTTTAAGAGCTTATCGTTGGAATTATCTGCTTGAAACCTTAGATTATCATCCTAGAAAGACAAACTTGGTTTTAACTGTCGGGCTTTCATATTTATTGAACTTAGTTGTGCCACGAGCAGGCGAAGTTGGAAGAGCCGCTTCATTATCAAAATATGAAAAATTATCATTTGATAAAACTTTTGGTACCATCGTAGCCGAACGAATGGCAGACGTTGTTTTTTTGATTATTTTTATTTTGTCAGCTCTTTTTCTTCAATTTGATTTTATATATAAATTAATCGAACCAAAATTACCTAAAAATCCTTTATTATTAGTAGGAGAATTGATACTTCTATTATTCTTGTTTTATCTTTTTATGAAATGGATTAGCAAAACAAGAAATCCTATAATCTTAAAAATTAGAGGGTTTATCATTGGATTGCTTCACGGCATGAGTAGTATTTTGCGTATGCCGAATAAGTGGTGGTTTATTTTGCAAACCATTGTTATTTGGTTGCTTTATTTAGCGATGTTCTGGGTGGTTTTACCGGCTTTTCCCGAAACTTCGCATTTAGGAATTGAAGCCGTTTTAGTAGGATTTATTGCAGGAAGTATTGCAATGGTCATATCCAACGGAGGTTTCGGCTTTTATCCTGTGTTTGTAACTGCGGCATTGGCGTTGTACGGCGTGAGCAAATCAACAGGGACGGCATTCAGCTTGTTGATGTGGACTTCGCAAACACTTTTAGTCATTGTTTTCGGTTTGATTTGTATGGTGTTATTGCCGATAGTTAATAGAGAAAATAAATCTGTTTAAAATACCGGATTATGGAACTAGGATTAGTAATGTCATTTCTCGGTGCTTCCATTATTTTGTCCTTAATGCCGGGACCGGATAATATTTTCGTATTAATTGAGAGTTTAACCAAAGGAAAACAAAATGGAATAGCAATTTCATTTGGACTTAGTTTGGGTATTTTAGTGCATACTCTCGCGGCGGCGACAGGTTTATCTCTAATCATTCAAAAATCTGCGATTGCCTTTTCATTTGTTAAATATTTTGGAGCGATATATCTTTTTTATTTGGCATATAAAGCTTTAAAAGAAAATAAATCGGAAATAAACATTGAAACTTCTTTATCCAATCAAACGAAGTTTTCAAAATTGGTAAAAAAAGGTTTTTTGATGAATATTTCTAACCCGAAAGTATCGTTGTTTTTTATTGCATTTTTACCACAATTTATAACTTTAAACGGTATAAATATTACCCTTCAAATGATTATACTCGGGCTTATATTTATGTTGCAAGCGCTAGTTGTTTTTAGTTTAATCGCCGTATTATCAAGTAAATTGACAAGGTTTGTTAACAATCCGAAATTTTGGAGAATAACCAAATGGAGTAAGGTTACCGTGCTTTCAATTTTAGGAATGACATTGGTACTTTCAAAAAAATAGAGCTCCCCTCTACGAGAGGGGCCGGGGGTGTGTTATTTTAATTTATCCGACTTTTTATAGACTAGACACTTTATATGTGGTTAAATCACTTGTTTGTATTTGTGAAATTTCCTATTTTTTCAAGAATTTAATATCCCAAATACCTCGCAATTCGCCTTCTCTAAAACCAATAGCTTTATCATTCGGATATTTCATTTTTATTGTTTTATACACTTTTTCGTTTAAATCTTGCCCCATTTTTCCGTGGCATTTCAAACATTCTTGTTTTATTTTTATGGGTGCATAAAAGTGCACAAAACCTTCGTCGTCTTTCATAACAACAGGTATCAATTCCTTTGGTTCTTCTTGAAGTTGTAAATAATTATTGATAACAGCTTTTTCATCGGCGTTCGGAGCATTTTTTGGATTTCTAAGTTTATGAGAAGTTCTTTTGATTTCAACTTTATAAACATTTGCCATACTGTCAGTTAACTTTAAGGCTTGTTCATTACAGAAATTGACAACAGCAGGTAAGCCGTCCTTGCCGGCAATTTTCTGAATATGTCCTTTAAAAGCTTTAAAAGTTGCCATCGCAATTTCCTTGCCTTTTTTCTTATAAGCCATCTCGTCAAAGGCAGGTTTAACAGTTTCTTTTTTTACAGGTTTTGCTTGTTCTTGCTTTTTGTTTTCTTGGCAAGATGCAAATAAACCCAATGCAAGTAAGACAATTATTAATTTTTTCATAGTTATGTTTTTTTAGTTTTCAATGGGTAATTTATTTTGATACCAATCATTTATTCCACGTGCTAAATTAATGATTTTTTTAAAACCCAATTCTTTAAAAAACTTTATCGATGCTTTTGAACGATGACCGCTTCTACAATATATAAAAATAGATTGCTCTTTGTTCAATTCTGCTTTTTCAATATTTTTCATAAAGTTTGAATCGTAAAAATTAATCAATTTTGCTCCCCTGATATGCCCTGATTTATATTCGCCGGGTGTTCTAATATCAATTAATTGTGGTTTTTCAATTTCTTTCAATAACTTGTAAAAGTCATTGGCTGATACATTTTTTACCTCTTGTCTTTTTGTAGATTGATTTAGTGTACTTAATTGTTGGGCATTGATATTCGATAAGGCAAATAGCAATACAAATAATGTTGTTAATTTTTTCATTTTGATTTTTTTGTTTTATTTAAAAAATATACTGCAAAAATATGATAAAAATCATAAAGTTACAAGTTGTAATTTTATATCAAAAATTTTGCCAAAAGCTATTTGATTAAAAAAATATTTATATATTTACGGAATAAAATTATTCAGATGAATTCACAACAAGATATCAAACAGGTTTATAAAGTAAAAGATATTTCACTAGCGGAGTGGGGTAGGAAAGAAATTCGTTTAGCCGAAGCCGAGATGCCGGGTTTAATGTCCTTGCGAAAAAAATATGGAAAAGAAAAGCCTTTAAAAGGAGCGCGTATCGGTGGTAGTTTACATATGACTATTCAGACTGCTGTTTTAATTGAAACTTTGGTAGAATTGGGGGCGGAAGTACGTTGGACAACATGTAATATTTTTTCAACACAAGACCACGCCGCCGCTGCGATTGCACAAGCAGGAATACCTGTTTTTGCTTGGAAAGGAATGAGCGAAGACGAATATGATTGGGCATTGCGTCAAGTATTGTTTTTTGACGATAAACCATTGAATTTAATTTTAGATGACGGTGGCGACTTGACCAATATGGTTTTGGATAACTATCCTGAATTGGTTAAAGATTTACGTGGAATTTCCGAAGAAACAACTACCGGCGTTCATCGTTTGTACGAAAGAATGAAAAACGGAACTTTGCCTGTGCCGGCTTTTAACGTGAATGATTCTGTTACCAAATCAAAATTTGATAATAAATACGGTTGTCGTGAAAGTGCCGTTGATGCAATCCGTAGAGGAACAGACTTGATGTTGGCAGGAAAAGTGGTTGTGGTTGCCGGATACGGCGATGTTGGAAAAGGAACGGCGGCATCGTTTAGAGGTACGGGTTCAAGGGTAATTGTTACGGAAATTGACCCTATTTGTGCCTTACAAGCGGCAATGGAAGGTTTTGAAGTAAAAAAGATGGAAGATGCCATAAAAGAAGCAAATATTGTAGTAACAGCCACCGGAAATAAAGATATATTAACCGGAAAACATTTTAAATTGATGAACGATAAAACAGTAGTGGCAAACATAGGACATTTTGATAACGAAATTGATATGGCTTGGCTCAATAAAAATTTTGGACATACCAAAGATGAAATAAAACCGCAAGTGGATAAATATACCGTAAATGGAAAAGATATTATTGTTTTAGCCGAAGGACGTTTAATGAATTTAGGTGTAGCAACCGGACACCCGAGTTTTGTAATGAGTAATTCGTTTACAAATCAAGTTTTGGCTCAAATGGAGCTTTGGAAAAATAGCGAAAAATATGAGAACAAAGTATATATGTTACCCAAACATTTGGACGAAATGGTAGCACGCTTACACTTAGAACATCTGGGTGTCGAGTTGGACGAACTTACCGATGAACAAGCAAATTATATAGGTGTAAAAAAAGAAGGTCCGTATAAACCGGATTATTACAGGTATTAACACTATTATGATTTTTTATGCTTAATTTTGCACGAATATTTTTTTTAGAAAAAGACGAAAGAAAGAAATTATGTTAAGACAAAGTTTACAACAAAAATTACAACAGAAATTAACCCCACAACAAATTCAACTGATGAAGTTGATACAGTTGCCAACCGTGTCTTTTGAACAACGAATAAAACAAGAAATTGAAGAAAATCCGGCACTTGAAGAAGGTAAAGATAAGGAAGAAAAAGACGAGTTTGATAACACCGAAGAATACCAAGACGAAGGTGAAGTAATTGATGCTTCGGATATTAATATCGATGAATATTTAAGTGATGACGAAGTGCCTGAATGGAAACTAAGAGCTAATAATTATTCAGCCGATGACGATGATAAAAAAGTTCCTTATGCCCAAGGTGAATCCTTTACCGAATATCTCCGCTCGCAGTTGGCTTCTTTTTCTTTTGATGAAAAACAGCGTAAAATAGCCGAATTTTTAGTAGGAAGTATTAATGATAACGGTTATTTAAGAAGTGATATTTTAGAAATTGTTGATGATTTGGCGTTTAACCAAAATATTTTCACAAATGAAGAAGAAGTAAAAAAAATACTCGAAAAAGTTCAAGAATTAGACCCACCCGGCGTAGGTGCTCGTGATTTAAAAGAAAGTTTAATCATTCAACTGAAACGAAAATCCCCTACACCCGAAAGGGAATTGGCAATTAAAATATTAGAAAATGCTTTTGATTATTTTACCAACAAAAAATATAAAAAACTACAATCCAGATTTAATATTTCCGAATCACAACTCAAAGATGCGATAGCCGAAATAGTTAAGCTCAATCCTAAACCGGGCAACGCAATCAGTATAAAAGGTGGATATGTTGAGCATGTTATTCCTGATTTTATCGTCAATGTTGAAGATGATAATCTGATTGTCAGTTTAAACTCAAAAAATGCGCCTGAGTTACACGTTTCATCGGCATATACAGAAATGTTTAAAACGTATAAAGAAAGTAAAGAAAAGAGTAAATCGCAAAAAGAAGCCGTGATGTTTATCAAACAAAAATTGGATTCTGCCAAATGGTTTATTGATGCAGTTCGTCAACGTCATGAAACATTGCTCAGTACCATTAATGCCATAGTTGATTTTCAAAGAGAATATTTTTTGACCGGAGACGAAAGAAAAATCAAACCGATGATTTTAAAAGATATAGCCGAAAAAATAGGTATGGATATATCGACAATCTCTCGTGTTGCAAGTAGCAAGTATGTACAAACGCCCTATGGTGTAAAATTGTTAAAGGAATTGTTCTCGGAATCAATAACAAATGAGGAAGGCGAGGAAAT
>Ga0256833_1002068_pt1 | contig 14446 bp, 15 predicted proteins | sample 356284metaG_FD_190535 | JGI IMG/M metagenome (GOLD analysis project Ga0256833, IMG submission 190535) | Hydrothermal vent microbial communities from Mid Atlantic Ridge, Atlantic Ocean - 356-284 | ecosystem: Environmental > Aquatic > Marine > Hydrothermal vents | place: Atlantic Ocean: Mid...
TTCAAAAACTCAAGTATAAATGCTAAAAGTATCCCAAGGATAAGACCCAATAAAAATCCAATAATAATGATGAGTTTACGTTTAGGTTTGATGGGTTCTTTGGGGAGTAGGGCAGTATCTAGAATACGACTTTTATTGACTGTGGATGCTTTGGCAATAGCGGTCGTAGCTCTTTTTTCCAAAAGATAGGAGTATATTTTTTCATTGACGACAAATTTACGTTGTAATCCACCCAAAATCTTTTCTTTTTCAGGTAATGCTTTCATCAGTGCATTGTATTCTTTTATTTTACTTCGCAGTAATGCTTTACGTTTATTTACACGGGTTTTGAGTGTCTTGATAGTACTGCTGATGACTTTTTTTGATTGCGCAATACTCTTTGTAAGTCTTTTGACCTCAGGGTGTGCATAGGTATAGTCTCCAAGTAAAATATTTCTTTTGAGTTGTGCTTCTTGTAAAGCTTTAATGAGTTGAGGGATGTCTGTGTTTTGTAAGTCAAGTCCTGCGCCTGAGATATTCTCAAAGTTTTTGCTTTTTTTAATTTTTCTATAGAGTGAGTCTAGCATCTGTGCATTGATGTTGGCTTCTGCCAGCTTGCTTTCATATTGACTGACTTTAGAGACAATATCTTTTGCTTTGCTTCCTAGGTTGACCATATTACTTTTCTTTTTAAAATTTTCAAGTTTGGTTTCAGAACTTTGTAATTTGTGGTCAATACCTGCTAGTTGTTTATCAATAAAGTCGAGAATCATACTCGCTTCTTCTGTTTTACGCTCTATACCTTGTTGTAAATATGCCTGTGCAAGACTATTTACAAATTCATAAGCTCTTACGGATACATTGTCTGTATAAGAAATTTCTAAAATAGTGGATGTTTTAGATGAGGGAGCAGCAGCAATATTTTTGCGTACATTTGCAATGGCATCTTGTTCTTCGAGTACAATAAATCGGTACTTCATGTCATTTTGAAGTGTTGCATTGTTCTCTAGAGAAAGTGTAAATGAAAAATGGTCATTTTGTGCAAGCTCTCCAAAATGATAAAGTTTGTCAATACTCCATTTCTCATGGCTAATATCATCTTCTCCTTTGGCTACGAGTCTGTAAGATTTTTGAGTGCTTGGATAGACATAAAATGATATATTTTGCCCTTTGTTTAGATCCACTGTAAAAGGAGATGCTTTATAGAGTTCACGTTCTCTATAGTGATAGGTAGCAAAATATTTGTGCGTAACGTCTATACCTTCGAGTGCACGTGTAACAAGTGCACGGGATGTTATAATTTCAATTTCAGTATCCATATTAGTGCTAGCAGAGTTCATTGCCATTGATAATATATCTTGTGGGTTGGCACTTTTTTTATTTTCTTCTATTTCGACTGTTGTTATGGCTTTATAAATATTGGGTTGCAAATAGGCATACACAGAGGCAAACAGTGTAAATAGTAAAGTAATGACAAGAATTTTATATTTATGTTTGTCTAATGTATGAAAAATCTCTTTAATATCAATTTCATCTTCTTCTATTGTTTCTTGAATATGCTCTTGCATCTACAACCTTATTATTAAAATTATTAAATTAAAAAACATAGTATATAGTAGTTTTTATAAGAGTTTAATTGATAAAAAATGGACGAATTCTCTTGTTGCTTCATATTAATTAATGAAGATTTAAAAGAGGCTTGATATAATTTTGTCAAAAGGATTGATTGATGAGACTGTTATTATTTTTTTTATTGACACTTTATGTATATGGGGTAGATGCAACACTTAAGATAGAAAAAGATGTGGAAGACCGTACACGTATTGCTCTAATAGATGGATCTGCTGTGGCAAATAACAAATTTTTTAATATACTGCTTTCTGATTTGAAAATTTCTGGACACTTTTTGGCTGACACTACGTACCATAAAGGTGATTTTGGCTCAAACATTTTGAGTCCTGCTTTAAAAAGCAAAGAGTATGTATTAAAATACACGCTTACACAAGGTGCCAATACGAAATTAGTGGTACGTTTGATAAAGGCTTCGGAAAATAAAGAGGTGTTTAAAAAAAGTTATGCAATTCCCAGTAGTAGTAAAACACCATTTTTAGCACATAAGGCTATTAGTGATATTAACCATATGCTAAAGTATCCAGATATCTCATGGATAAATCGTTATGTGATATTTTCACGATATACTACAGCACGTAAAAGTGAAATTGTATTGGCTGATTATACATTTAATTATCAAAAAGTGATTATCAAGGGAGGGCTAAACCTTTTCCCTAAATGGGCAGATGCAGGACAAAAAAGTTTTTATTACAGTGCCTATTCAGGGTTGATGCCTACATTGTATAAAATCAATATTTATACAGGTGCAAAAGAAAAAATTGCTATTTCAGAGGGGATGTTGGTTTGTTCAGATGTGAGTAAGGATGGCTCAAAACTTCTCTTGACCATGGCACCTAACGGGCAGGCGGATATTTATGAATTTAATCTAGGTTCAAAAAGTAAAAAACAAATCACACAGTTTAAAGGTATTGATGTCAATGGTAAATATATTGATGACGAGAGTCGTATCGTGTTTATTTCTAACAGGCTTGGCTATGCGAATGTCTTTAAAAAAGGTATAGGCTCAGGTACTGTACAGCAAGTGGTCTATCATGGGCGTAACAATAATGCGGTGGATGCCTATGGGAGTAAAATCGTCTATGCGAGCAGGGAAAGTAAAAACAGTTTTGGGCATAATACATTTAACCTTTATTTGACTTCATCTAGTGGCACGGGTACGCACCCTTTGACCACAACAGGAAGTAACCAGTTTCCAAGGTTTTCATCGGATGGGACTATTGTTCAGTTTATCAAGCATAGAGGTCGTGGTTCATCGATAGGATATATTAATCTAGTGACCCACCAAAGTTTACTCTTTCCATTTTATGGAAAAAAAATACAATCAATAGATTGGTAATTACATAATCACAAAGGATACTACAATGATACAAAAAACACTACTTATCACAGCAACACTTTCGGCACTCTTATTGAGTGGATGTAGTCAAAAAGCACCCGAACTGGAAAATGCTGAAATGGGAAAAAATAATATTTCAGATGCAACACAAATTACTGGTGATACGGTTACTATAGATGAAAATGCGTATGGCAATGAAAATAAAACAGATGCAAACGTAAATGTGAGTAATGAAAGCAATAGCGATGTACTCAACAGCAGCAATATAAACAGTAGTGCCAATGGATTTAAAAGTCTCTATTTTGGATTTGGAGATTATGGTATTGCACCATCTATGGAGCAGAGGTTAATGCAAAATAGTAATATAGCAAATCAAAAAACTACACGTATTAAGATAGAAGGGAATTGTGATGAATTTGGTACAGACGAATATAACTATGCATTAGGCTTAAAAAGAGCAAAAGCTGTCAAAGACAGTATGGTGGCACAGGGTGTGAATCCAAATAAGATGGTAATAGTTAGTTTTGGTGAGAGTAATCCTGTCTGTTCCAATCCTACAGATGGATGTTACGCACAAAATAGAAGAGTTGATCTTCGTTTAGCACAATAAGGATAAGGGAAGTGATGTATTTTGTAGGGAAAGTTGGTATAGTATGTACTATAGTAGCTGTGGCAGCTGTAGCGGAACCGTCTGTATATGGTAAAAACAGTGGACTTTATGCATCAGATAAGATGATTGCCAAAAATAAAAAAACGATAATCATGTTACAGCAAAAAATTGCACAACAAAACGAACGTATCGATGGATTGATGAGTATTGTTGAAGGATTAAGTGCAACTGTGAATACGTTGAAAAATGCAGAAGAGGCTTCTGCCTCAACGACTAATACAAATGATGAAAGTTTATTAAAAAAACTTGGAGAGATGATTGATAAAATTAACGCTAATTATGTCAATAAAAGTGAACTAAAGGCAATCTTAGAAGGTAAAAAAATATCTATAGACTCTTCTGTGAACTCTCCAAAAGTATCTAAGGCAGAGACAAATCAGACAGATGATTTGAGCCATAAAAGCAATAAAAAACTCTACAGTGAAGGTGTACGTCTATTTGTAAAAAAACGTTATGATGAAGCTAAAAAAAGATTTATTTTAACCGATACAAATGGCTATAAAACAGCTGCAACAAACTATTATCTTGGTGAGATAGCTTATTATACAAAGCAGTATGAAGATGCTATTTTTTTCTTTAAGAAAAGTGCAGGACTATATGATAAAGCATCCTATATAGATGTATTGCTGTTGCATACGGCTATCTCTTTGGAAAAAAGAGGAGAAAAAGAGCAAGCAAAAGCGTTTTATGAAAATATAATAGAAAACTATGAAGGTAAAAAAACAGCTTCTATAGCTAGAACAAAATTAAAGAATTTGTAGATGATATTTGTTAAGATTATTTTCTTTTTCTTTTTAAGTATTTCGAGTCACGCTTTTTTAGGGTTTGATTTTGGCAGTAAGAAAAAAACTGTTGTTAAGCCACTCACTCATGAGCTTATTCCTGTTTCCAAAACGATCTTTAAGGTAGTCAATTTAAAAACGCAGAGCGAGCGTATTGTTGATTTGACAGGTGAAAACTTTATTGTAGTATCTGTAAGAGAAAAAGGGAGTGACGGGCGTTTTTATGCTGTCGATAGTGATGGAACGGTATGGTGGAGTGGCATTATAACATCAGGTGTTCCCGAATTTAGAAGTCCATCGGGTATTTTCCCACTGCTTCAAAAAAAACGTTATCATATGTCTAATCAGTTTCCTGATGATAATGGCATCAATAATATGGATTATATGCTAAAATTTACCCATCAAGGACATGCCTTACATAAAGGAAGTGTGAAGTGGATGTCTCATGGATGTATACACATTGATCCAAAAGACATTCCTGTGATTTACCATTGGGTTAATGCTTATACAAAATTTGTGGTTACAAGACACAGTTATATGCCTTTTGCAAAAGAAGATTTACTTAAGATTTATGCCAAACCAAAAAGAGAAAGGTAGAGATTATTCTCCGAGTTCCTTTGCTCTTTTGTAAGCTTGTTCTATCGCATCTATAAAGGATGCTCGGACATTTCCAGTCTCTAGAGCACTATAGCCAACGGCAGTTGTGCCTCCTGGGCTCATGACCTTGTCTTTGAGTAAAGAGGGGTGATTGTTTTGTATAATTGTACCAAACCCTGTAAAAAGACCTCGCATAGTTATCATGGCATCTTCTCTTTTAAGACCTTGTTTTACGGCACCATCAACCAAGGCTTCAGCAACAAGTGACAAATAGGCTGGACCTGAACCTGCCAAGGCGGTAGCAATATCTATCTCTTTTTCGCTCTCTAGCCATAAGGTATCACCTATGGCATTAAGAATATCAATAGCATCATTTTGTGCTTCTGTATCTCCTGTGAGTGTAGTCATAGACTTACCCACTGTCGCGGCTAAGTTAGGCATACTACGTACTACCAATTTGGGCTTAAGATATTTTTTTAAATCTTTGATCGTTACACCTGCGAGTACAGAAATGAGCATATCTGCTTTACCCTGTAGTTGTTTACTTATCTCTTGAAGGTTATGGGGCTTCACGCAAAGCAGTATGGTTTTATGTGTCATATCAAACTCTGTAAGCAGAGATTTCTCTATGTTGATTCCAAGTGCTTTTTCAAAAGCTTCAAGGTTTTTCATATTTCTGCCTACGACTTCAATATGATATTTTCCTTTCAGACCTTGTGCGATACTTAAACCCATGTTTCCATTACCTATAAATGTGATTGTTCTCATTTTGACTCACTTTATTAAAATTCATTAGATTATAACACATCTTTATTTGGTATAATATATTCAATAGATATTTTAGGGCATCACCTATTATTGGAGGTTGCCCTTAAGGATAAAAGATGAAAACATTTTTACAAGAAGCAAAGGCATCTAGCAGAGTACTATCAACACTCAGTGGTGCAAAAAAAAACAGTGCATTAAGAGCAATGGCACAAGGTTTACGTGATGATAAAAAAAGTATATTGCAGGCTAATGCACTTGATATGGAAGCTGCAACGCAAAACAACCTTACTAAAGCACTAAAAGATAGGCTTTTTCTGGATGAAAGCAGAGTGGAGGCTATGGCAATTGCCATAGAAGAGATAGCAGCACTTAAAGAACCTATAGGGAGGGTGTTAGATGGGTGGTATGCAGATGCAGGATTCAAGATAGAAAAAGTCTCTGTTCCTATCGGTGTTATTGGTGTAATCTATGAATCCAGACCTAATGTAACAGCAGATGTAGGTGCACTCTGCTTTAAGTCTGGTAATGTAGCTATACTCAAAGGAGGGAAAGAGGCAGAACATTCAAACAGAGCAATAGCAAGTGTACTACAAAATGTACTTGAAAAACATGAACTTCCTAAGGGAGCAATTGCCTTGTTGCCTGATTCTTCTCGTGAGGGTGTAGCAGAGCTTATAAAGCAGGATAGCTATGTAGATTTGATAGTGCCACGTGGGGGAGAGGCATTGATCAAATATGTTTCAACGCATGCCACCGTACCTGTAGTTAAACATGATAAAGGACTTTGCCATACCTATATAGATAAAGATGCAGATTTTGATAAGGCAATAGCAGTAGTCATCAATGCCAAATGTAGACGTAATGGAATTTGTGGTGCATTAGAGACATTATTGATTGACGAAGTGATTGCAACAGAGCTGTTACCACGAATTAAAGAAGCATATGATTTGCACAATACAGAGATAAGAGGATGTGCAAAAACTCAAAATATCATAGACGTACATACAGCAAGTGAGGCAGATTATGCTACAGAGTATTTAGATAATATTTTGACGATCAAAGTCGTTGAGGGAGTAGAGGGTGCTATTGCACATATAGAAATGTATGGTTCACAACACTCTGAAGCAATTATCACTGAAAATTATACTACGGCAGAATATTTTTTGAATACGATAGATGCTGCCTGTGTGTATTTGAATGCAAGTACACAGTTTACCGATGGTGGGGAGTTTGGTTTTGGTGCAGAGGTGGGTATAAGTACGAACAAACTTCATGCAAGAGGTCCAATGGGGGTGAGTGAACTTACTACTTATAAATATAAAATATATGGCAATGGTGAGACAAGATAAGGCTGAGTAAAGTTTCGTTAGCTAGAATAGCAGATAAATTAAAACAAAAGGAATGAAGCATGGCAATTGAAGCGCAAAACAGTGTTGTAGGTATAGAGTATGAAGTCAAAGAGAAAGGTACAACAGAAGTTGTAGATAGCAATAAAGGGGCACAGCCACTTGAATTTATTATGGGTAAAGGACAAATCATTCCTGGTTTGGAAAAAGCTCTTGTAGGCATGAATGAAGGTGAAAGTGCAGATATCCTTGTTGAAGCAGCTGATGCATATGGTGAGGTAAACCCTGAAGCTGTACAAACACTTCCTCGTGAACAGTTTGAAGGTGTTGATCTTACAGAAGGTATGACACTTTATGGTCAAGGTGAAGATGGTCAAACAGTACAAGTAACTGTTAAATCATTTGATGATAAAGAGGTCAATGTAGATTTTAATCACCCGCTTGCTGGAAAAGATTTAATGTTTTCTGTGACAGTATTGAGTGCCAGAGAAGCAACGGCTGATGAGATTGAATCAGGCGTTGTAGGCGGCAAAGCAGAAGGTGGTTCATGTGGTACAGGATGTGGTTGTCACTAATCTACCTTAAGTCAAATAATAAGGTATAAGAGATAAAATATCATTTTTAAGGAGTATAACAATATGATTCGTAATTTTATAATATTTATTTTTATGGGTATTTCAATCCTGCTATTTTCTGCCTGTGATGCATGGGATTATGGTGAACATCCACAACTAAAAGCTGTGAAAAAAATTGCAGAGTATGCAGACAGTAATGATACGAAAAATGCACCTGATGCCAAGCTATATAAAGCAGCAGGTGTAGAGATAGATGCCTCTGATATCAACGCAACAAACCGTTATATTAAAACATTGAGTTACAGTGATGTGGACACTACTGAGGAGATACAGGCTGTTGTAGATAATATAGATGCCTATACCAATATCGCACCTGTTGCCAAGATTCATGTGGAATCTACTTCTGTAAAAGAGGGAGAAATGCTCTATTTGGATGGCATAGGGAGCTCAGACAGTGATGGAGCAATTGTAAGTTATGAATGGAAAATAGGAACAAAGGTCGTACATCAAGGTATCTCCTATGATGCAAAACTCAATAAAGGAAGGTATATTATTGAACTTGTTGTAAAAGATGATTATAATGCTACAGGTTCAGATATGGTTTCTGTGATTGTGAGAGATGTTGATGATAATGATACTACGCCTGTACCTATCACAGTACTTAAAGCAGTGATAAAAGTAACCGAAAATAATGATACAAATAATTCTTCTGTTACGTTAGATGGAAGCACTAGTACATATAATCAGCGTAGTACAAAATTTGAATGGAAAGAGAATAATAAGGTAGTAAAAACAGGAAAAACATATACTGTGAAAAAAATAGGAAAGCATACAATTACGTTGCTTTTAACTGATGGTGACAAAACAGATTCAGCTACAAAAACAATTACAGTAAAATAATTTTTAAAGAATCCTAGCGATATATAATAGTATCGTTTGGGTTTCTCCTCTTTATGCATTTTGATACTTTCTTAGAAATTAAATCTATAGGTGTTTTATTATTCTTTTCTTTTCTTATTTTATACAAATTACAAAGTATATTTCATTCGTTTCAACAGAAAAGCTTATTGAAAAAAAATAAAACACTAAAAAAATTAAAACGTCTCTCCTGGGACGATTTTGAATTGTTGGTGATGGAGCTTTTTGTAAAAAAAGGATGGAAGGTTAGTGGTAATGAAAAAAAAGGTGCAGATGGCGGTGTAGATATATGGATGCAAAAAAAATCATTTACCAAAAAAAATATCTCTGCGATAGTACAGTGTAAACGCTATGATGATGCTTTAGTGACCATCAAGGTAATCCGTGAGATGTTTGGACTCATGCATGAATATGATGTAGATGAAGTGTATGTTGTGACTACAAGTAGATTTACCAAAGAGTGTTATCATTTTATTGAAGGTAAAAAAATAACACTTATTGATGGTAGGGCACTAGAAAAATTAATCATGAAGTATAGTTAACCTTCATTGTAAGGTTCAAAATCATCTTTGCTGACACCACAGTCTGGACACTCCCAATCATCTGGTATATCTTCAAAGGCTGTCCCCGCTGCTATCCCACTGTCGGGGTCGCCTAATGTGGGGTCATAAATATATTCACACACGGTACAAATGTATTTTTGGCTCATCATTTATCCTTTTTCTTCTATTTTATTTGTATTATAGGTACATCTATGTGTAATCTGTGTTGAGTAGAGGTATTTACTTGGTGCGGTAATGTAATATAAAGATGCTAAAATACGATAATTTTAACTAAGGATAACGTATGTCAATTAAATGTGCATTTTTATTTCCAGGTCAAGGCTCTCAATCTGTTGGGATGGGGCAAGACTTTTTTAACAACTCAGACCTAGCAAAACAAATGTTTGCTGATGCAAGCACTAGAACAGGGATTGATTTTGAGAATCTTCTTTTTACCCAAAATGATGATTTGGGTCAAACAGCATTTACGCAGCCTGCTATTTTGCTTGTAGGTGCTATTGCTCACAAACTCTTTACAGATGCTACCCACATTACACCAGCACTTACTATGGGGCACTCTCTGGGTGAGTTTACTGCACTTGTGGCTTCTGGTGCGCTTGATGCCATAGATGCTGTGGAGCTTGTAAATCTTAGAGGTAAACTCATGGCTGAGGCATGTGCCAAGCAAGAAGTAGGGATGATGGTTTCTTTAGGACTTTCTGATGAAGCAGTAGAAGCACTCTGTGCTACACAAAGAGACAATGGACTTCAGGTATGGGCAGTAAACTACAATGCTGATGGGCAAATTGTTATTGCAGGAATTAAAAAAGATTTAGAGACTTTGGCACCACTGGTCAAAGAAGCAGGTGCTAAAAGAGCGATGCTACTTGATATGTCTGTGGCATCTCACTGTCCACTGCTTGAGTCTGCATCTGCACCACTTGAAGCAAAGCTCAAAGAGATGTTAAAAGATGACTTCATTACACCTGTTATCTCTAATGTCACAGCTAAAGCGTACAATACTAAAGCAGAAGCTTTAGACTTGCTTCCTCAACAGTTGGTGAAGCCTGTGTTATATAAACATTCTATGGCGAATATTGATGATGAGGTGGATTGTTATATTGAGTTTGGAAATGGGAATGTACTTAAGGGGCTTAATCGTAAGGCTACGAAAAAGCCTCATTTTAATGTGAGTGATATGGCTTCCTTGGAGGCTACAATCTCAGCTCTAAATGAATTGGATAACGTTTAGTTTATTTGAGATTCCTTTTATTTGGATTGTGGCGTTGTTGTTCTCTTCATTTTTTTTAGAAAAAAACGAAGTAAAAAAAGCGTCGTGGCTCTCGAATCGCTTTGCTTTCAAGGGCGTTCGCCACGACAAGGCACGCTTTGCGTGATTGATGAAAGGTGGCTTTGCCACGAAAGGTATATTATGAAGATAGCTATTATGGGGGCGATGCCTGAGGAGGTGGAGCCTATTGTTGAAAAATTAGATGATATGAAAAAAACCGTCTATGCGGTAAATACCTATTATGAGGGTAGGTATCATGGGCAAGAGGTAGTCGTAGCGTATTCTAAAATTGGCAAAGTGTTTGCAACACTAACTGCTACAATACTTATAGAGAAGTTTGCTTGTAATACCTTGCTTTTTTCTGGTGTAGCTGGAGCTATCTCTGATAAATTAAAGATAGGTGACCTGATTATTGCTGATGGGCTTTGTCAGCATGATTTGGATATCACAGCTTTTGGGCATCCGTATGGGTATGTGCCAGAAGGAGAAGTGTGTATTCCTGCAGATGTGAATCTTCGTAATATTGCAAAAAATGTTGCCAAAGAAAAAGGACTCATACTTAAAGAGGGTATAATTGCGACAGGCGACCAGTTTATAGCCAATGCAGAGCGTAAAGATTGGATAGGTAATACTTTTAATGCCGATGCTTTAGAGATGGAAGGTGCTGCTGTTGCAGTCGTCTGTTCTTCATTAAATGTACCTTTTTTCATCTTACGTGCTATTAGTGACAGTGCTGATATGGATGCCAGTTTTAATTTTGATGAGTTTTTGGAATCTTCTGCGAAGATATCAGCGGATTTTATTTTGTCTATGGTGGATGAAATAAAATAATATTTGTTGTTTGTGTTTGTTTGTCATATTTCCTTTTATTTGGATTGTGGCGTTGTTGTTCTCTTCATTTTTTTTAGAAAAAAACGAAGCAAAGTTAGCAAATGCGGTTCACGAAGTGAAAACTTCTTTAGAAAAAAAGCGTCGTTCCTCTCATGAAATCCCGCAGGTACGAGGACCAATCGCTCTGCTTTCAAGGGTGTTCGGAACGACAGAGCACACTATCGTGTGATTAATGAGGAATATTAATGGATGATAACCAACGACGAAGTAAAGCTAAAACCATACCTATGAGCAAGAAACTACTAAAGGTCATAGGTAAGACCAATGGGGAGTTTAGGCTTATTGGCGAGGGTGATAAGGTATTGGTGGGATTGAGTGGGGGTAAAGACTCTCTTGCTCTCATTCATGCGATGAAACATATACAACGCCATGCGCCTTTTCGTTTTGAGTTTGAGGCGTGTACGATTAAGTATGGGATGCCTGATGAACATTATGAATTTCTCACCAATCATTGTGAAGAGTATGAGATAAAGCATACGATCTATGACACCAACATTTTTGATGTTTCTCAAGATGCCATACGTGAAAACTCCTCTTTTTGTAGCTACTTCTCTCGCATGCGTAGAGGGGCACTCTATAGCTTTGCCCAAGAGCATGGGTTTAATAAAATTGCCCTTGGTCATCATTTTGATGACACGGTAGAGAGCTTTTTTATGAATATGTTTTACAATGGGAGTATGAGAGCCTTGGCACCCATCTACAAAACAAGCAGAGGTGTGCATCTCATACGTCCACTGATACAGGTACGTGAACGTCAGTTGCGTGATTTTGCTGTAGAAAACAACCTTCAAATCATCGGAGATGAAGCCTGTCCTGCTATGCTTAAAGATGTCAAAATGCCTCATGCAAGGGCAAGTACCAAAGCATGGCTAGCAGAGATAGAAGAGAAGAATAAAGATGCTTTTAAAATGTTTAAAGCTTCTTTCAAACATATTCATGATGATACATTTTTAGACCCAGAGCGTTGGGATAGGGAGGATATATGAATGTATTTAAGCCCCAAAGCCCAAATCGCCTAGACAAAACCCTCACAAACGAACTTGATGTCAGCCGTAACCAAGTAGAAAAACTCATCAAAGATGGGCTTGTGTCTGTTAATGGCAAAATTATTACAAAAACAAGCTATAAAGTAATAGAGGGTGATGAGATAGGCTACACGTTTAAAGAAGCAGAGAAACGTGTGGTACCTCCTATAGACTTCGATGTGGAGATACTTTATGAAGATGAGCATTTGCTTATCGTAAACAAGCCTAGTGGACTCGTAGTGCATCCTGCGCCTTCGGTGAAAGAGCCTACGCTTGTGGACTGGCTGATTCATAAAGGTATCTCACTCTCTACCATAAGCGGAGAGGAACGTCATGGGATTGTACATCGTATAGACAAAGAGACTACGGGCGCACTTGTGGTGGCGAAAACGAATGAGGCACACGAAAAACTCTCTGCACAACTCCAAGACAAGAGTATGGGACGTTACTACCTTGCACTTATAGATTGTCCTTTGAAAGATGATACAATCGTAGACAAACCTATAGGACGTAATCCTAAGCATAGACTTAAAATGGACGTTGTGCCCCATGGTAAGAGTGCCAAAACAGCTTTTGTTAAACTGGCACAAACAGAGCATGGCGTCGAACTCATAGCAGCCAAACTCTTTACAGGACGTACCCATCAGATACGTGTACACCTCAATACCTTGGGACGTCATATCTTGGGGGATGATTTATATGGTTTTAAGAGCAAAAGAGATAAAATACAACGCGTTAATCTACATGCATATCTACTATATTTAGTCCATCCTCAAACGGGTGAAAAAATGGAGTTTGTAGCTCCACTTTTTGATGATATGACAAGATATATGACGAAATATTTTGATCAAAGGCTAATTAATGAAAAAATCAACCCTCTTACTATGGACACTCTCTTTACTCACTTTTAATAGTTGTGGGGATGCTATGAAAGGTCTCATGATATATGATACAGATGTGACACTAAAAACCATAAAAGAAGTAAGGTCATTACCAACACGCAATGCAGTAGGGTTTGAATGGAAAAAAATAGATGATGCACATGTCCATGGTGTCAATATTTATCGAGATATCCCTAGGAAAGGTGCCCAAACTTTTGAGCGTATCGGTTCAGTAGGTAATCGTTATGCAACACATTTTGTAGATACACATGTTAAGCCAAACACAACGTATTTATATACGTTTGCTACTTTCTCTATAGGTAGAGAGTCTCCGCATGGTGCAGTCTTAAAAGTGAAAACAAAGCCCCCATTAAAAGGTGTCTCATTTGCTAAAGCGTATATTATGGCACCGAATGTGATAAAAATATTGTGGTCACCTCATGCGAATGAGAGTATTAATCGATATATTATTCAGCGTTCGGTTAATGGTGGACCATGGAAGTATGTGATGCAGCTACAAGGTCAACTCACGGCAGAGTATATTGATACATTTGTACATCGTGGTAATAGCTACAGGTATCGTATTATTGCAAAGAGTTATGATGATATATTGACACAGCCAAGTGCTATCACCTCTGTATCGCTTTAAGAAGGTAGGATGTGCCACATTTAAAAGTACAACCTTTCAACCATAGTATGATATCTGAATCTCTACCTCAAAGTCAGATTATGACTTTTCATGCAAAGTCACTTAATGAAAAGGATGAGCTAATTGGTATTATGTATGAAGGTGAAGAGTTTTTACTTCAACTTAAACCAGATATACAATCAACTCTGTTGAAATATGATAAAGTAACTAGACCATTAAAGGTAAATTTACTGAAAGAAGCACTAGATATTGTCTCTAAAGAGCTTCAGTTAGAGATTATAAGCTCTAATATTGCAATCTCAAACACAAAACCACTACTCTCATCTGAATATTTTAAAAAGATAAAAGATTTTGAAAATATTACTTTTCCCAAGGATAAAGTTTCAGTTGAGGTAGGTTTTGGATCGGGAAGGCACTTGCTATATCAGGCACAAAAGAACCCTGATACATTGTTTATTGGGCTAGAGATACATACGCCTTCTGCACAACAAGTATTGAAACAAATTGAACTTCAAAAACTAGAGAATATTTGGATAGTCAATTATGATGCACGGCTTTTTTTGG
>Ga0256833_1002069_pt1 | contig 14442 bp, 12 predicted proteins | sample 356284metaG_FD_190535 | JGI IMG/M metagenome (GOLD analysis project Ga0256833, IMG submission 190535) | Hydrothermal vent microbial communities from Mid Atlantic Ridge, Atlantic Ocean - 356-284 | ecosystem: Environmental > Aquatic > Marine > Hydrothermal vents | place: Atlantic Ocean: Mid...
CCAACTGCTTCCGGTCGGACGATTCTTTTACACCGCTGCCCCGGACCTGGAACCCCACGGCCGCAAGAAGCCCCAGGATGAGAAGCGCCACTGCGAGTTTGATCGGCGATGCGGCTGGCTTTATCACCTCTGCCCCCCTTCCAGCGCCTCGCACCCCTGGGTTTCGCTGTCGAGCTCGTCGCAGGGGACGAGGGGCGTGCCGCAGTTTTGTGCAGGGCGAAAGAGGAAACCTCTACTTTTCATAGCACGCTGCACGTCTTTCTGAAGCGGTGTTTGGCCGGTAGCGGAGACCTCGATCGTACCGCCGGTCGCGACCCAGAGGACCCACACTCCCAGAAAACCCTTGGGTTGTGGTTGCGCAAGGAAAACGGAGGCTCCTAAGCGCATCTAGCGTAATTGTATCAAATACACGCACAGCACCCGCAGCTATTCCGTACGTTGGGCGTCTGGGTGCAGCGTAGCGGCCGCCGGCGCTTGCTGCCGCGGGGGTTAGGTTTCCAGAACCAGCTTTGGCTCGAAGCGCAGGTAGTCGGCCGCGACCAGGTGCAGGGGGATGCCCTTCCAGTTCGTGAGCAGCCAGGTGTTCTCGGCTCCGTGCAGGTGGCCGTAAACGACGGCGTCGGGCTTCCAGCGCTCGATCAGGTCGGTGAAGCCGGTGGGGCTGCCGTCGGGGCCGGTGGGGGGGAAGTGTAGAGCAATTATTAGGTGGTCGTATTCCTTGTTTTTCAAGCTATGCATACTGAGGCGCAGCCTTTCTACCTCGCGACGGTAAATTTTCTCGTCTTTAGAGGAATACTCTGGGTTTCCCGGCGCCAACCAGCCGCGAGTGCCGGCTACGGCGACGCCGCCGAATACCAGACTGTCGTTTTGCAGGGCGTAAACGCCCTGCGGCAGTGCGGCCCGCAGGCGGCTGATGGAGGGCCACCAATAGTCGTGGTTGCCGCGTAAGAGTATTTTTGTTCCGGGGAGACTGGCTATCGCCTCTAGATCGGGCAACGCTTCTTCGAGCCTCATGGCCCAGGAGATGTCTCCGGCCACTATTACCAAGTCTTCCGGGCGCACCACCCGCCGCCAGCCCTCAAAAAAGGCTTCGGGGTGACCCCGCCAAGCGGGACCAAAAACGTCCATGGGCTTGGGGTTCTGACTGGAGAGGTGAGGGTCGGCGATGGCGAAGACACGCACGGGATACAGTATAGCCGCGTATGCTAAAGGTGGTGAGGAGGAGGCCATACAACGAGGCGCAAGCCACCGAATACGCCCTTAGACTTTTGGCTGCGCGGATGTACGCCGCGCGAGAGCTGAGAGAGAAGCTGGAGAAGGTGAGTGATAGCAGCATAGCCGCGAAGGTGGTGGAAAAGTTGCTCGATTGGGGCTACCTCAACGACGCCGAGTTCGCCGAGATGTTTGTTCGTAGCCGCAGCGGCCGCTGGGGGCGAGGGCGCTTACGTTACGAGCTGGCGAGGCGCGGGGTTGCGGCCGAGCTGATAGAAATAGCCATGCAAGAAAGCGCCGCAGACGAGGAGTCACGGGCGCTGGCGCTGTTGCGCAAATACGCCTGGAGGCACAAAGGCGACAAGGGCAAGATGGTGCGGTTTTTACAGGGTCGCGGTTTTGCTCTTTCCGACGCCATAGCCGCCGCCGAGTCGCTAATAAAGTTGCAGCGAGAAGACGACAGCGGGTAGAAAGGAAACATGCCGAGAGTTGAAGCCGAAATAACTATTCCCAAGCCAGCGGCGGAGGTGTACGCGGCCGCCAAAGACCTGGAAGGACTGGCGCCCTACTTAAAAGACGTCAAGGAGCTAAAGGTTATCGAGCAGACTCCAGAACGCTCCAAGACGATGTATCTGGCCGTCGCTATGGGCAAGAAGGTGCAGTGGACAGAGACTGAAGAATGGAATGACGCCGAGCTGCGCAACCGTTTTTACAGTGATGAGGGCGACTTCGACAAATACGAAGGTAGCTGGGTCTTCACACCGCAGGGGGAGAGCGCCACCAAGGTAAAGCTGACGCTCGACTACCAACTAAACCTGCCGATGTTCGGCGCTCTCTTGCAAAAGCTAGTCAAGAAGCTGATGCAAGAGAATATCGAGGGTTTTTTGCAGGGCCTCAAAGACCGCTGCTTGGCCTGAGACGTGCTAAGATTAGCCATGCTCGAGAGACGGAGATGTCGGCGCTAGGACGCGCTCCTTGGAATCCGTCAAAAGGCAGGTCGCGGTTGATTGGAGGTAGAGATGCCTTTCGTGTTGTATGACACGATGCAGAGAAAAAAAGTCGAGTTCCAGCCGGCTAAACCGCCCCACGTCGGCGTTTACGTTTGCGGTCCTACCGTCTATTCTGACGCGCACTTGGGACATGGCCGCGCGGCGGTGGTATACGACGTGCTGCGGCGCTGGCTGCTGCACGAGGGGTACAAGGTTCGCTTCGTTTCCAACGTCACCGACGTGGGACACCTGACGGACGACGCCGACGATGGGGAAGACAAAATCCAGAAAAGGGCGGTTCTGGAAAGGCTCGAGCCCATGGAGGTGGCCGACAAGTACTTCTGGCGCTACTTCGAGGACACCGACGCCCTCAACGTCGCCAAACCCAGCATCACTCCCCGCGCCAGCGGCCACATCATCGAGCAGATCGAGCTGACCAAGGAACTTTTGCAGCGCGGTTACGCCTACGAGATTAACGGCTCGGTCTACTTTCGCGCCGCCAAGTGGCCCGACTACGGCAAGCTGTCGGGCCGCAGGCTCGAGGACCAGCAGGCGGGGGCGCGCGTCGAGGTGCGCGGCGAAAAGGAAGACCCGCGCGACTGGGCGCTGTGGAAAAAGGCGGAACCGGAGCACATCATGCGCTGGCCCAGCCCCTGGGGCGAGGGCTACCCGGGCTGGCACATCGAGTGCTCGGCGATGAGTCTTAAATACCTGGGCGAGGGCTTTGACATCCATGCCGGCGGTATAGACTTGCAGTTTCCCCACCACGAGTGCGAGATAGCCCAGGCCGAAGCTGCGGGACACGAGTTCGCTCGCTATTGGATGCACCACAACCACGTGCTTTTGAACGGCGAGAAGATGTCAAAAAGTACGGGCAACTTCATTACCCTGCGCGAGCTGCTGAATCAATACGAGCCTATGGTGGTGCGTTTTTACCTGTTGCAGAGCCACTACCGCAGCGTTCTTGACATGACTCAGTCCGGGCTGGAGGCGGCGGCCAAAGCGTATTACCGCCTGCTGGAGAGCTACCGGAGGCTGAAAGCCCTACAGCCGGCGGGAGGTAAAAGCGAGACTTTGCAAGCGGCCATCGCAGAGTTGCAAGAAGACTTTTATGCCGCCATGAACAACGACCTGGGCACTCCGGAGGCCATAGCGGCTATTTTCAAATTTCTCCCCTCGCTAAACAAAGCCTTGGAGCAAGGCGAAGCCGGCGAAACCTTGGCTAGAGCGCGGGAGGTCATGGAAAGGCTGGGTGAAGGTGTGTTGGGTATCTTCCCGGAACGCGTCTTGGCCTCAAATGTCAGCGGCCCGCTGCTGCGCGGTCTGGTTGAGCTGCTATTGCAGCTACGGCAAGAGGCGCGTCAAAGGCGCGACTACCAGTCGGCCGACAGCATTAGGGAGAGGCTGACGCAGCTAGGCGTCGTGGTGGAGGATACGCCTAGGGGAACACAATGGAGGTTGCCACAAGCCTCTTTAGCAGGAGGGAAGGAGTAATCGAGATCATTCAGAGGCGATAGCCAAGCTGCGACAAAGACCCAAAGGCGGGTAGCGATGTAAAGAATACCGGCGGGCCCGCATTGCCAGGTAAAGCGGGATGGCGGTGGCGGCGGCTAGTCGTCGCGGCCCATGCCTAGAATGGCGGCGTACTGCAGTATGTAGACCACGCTCATGGCGAGGGCGGCGACGTAGGTCAGGGCGGCGACCGTAAGAACCTGCCTGGCCGCAGGCAGCTCGGCCGCGGAGAGGAGGTTGAACTTCTTCAGGTTGGCGAGCGCTCTAGCGCTGGCGTTGAACTCTACGGGCAAGGTTACCAGCTGAAAGAGGGCCGCGGCGCCAAAGAGATACAAGCCGATAGTAGCTAGGCCCGTCAAGTGCATCATCAATCCGATAATGAAGAGCCAAGGACCAAAGTTGCTTCCTATTTGCGCCGCGGGGACCAGCTGAGAGCGCACTCTCATCGGAACGTAGTTCTCGGCGTCTTGTAGGGCGTGCCCCACCTCGTGAGCCGCCACCGCCAGGGCGGCTAATGAATTCGACGAATAGTTTCCCTCCGAGAGGCGGACCACCTTGCCGCGAGGGTCGTAGTGGTCGGTAAGTACGCCGCGAATGGGTTCTACCTGGACGTTAGCGAGACCATAGCGGTCGAGAATTTCCCGGGCGGTTTCGGCGCCGCTGAGACCGCGCGAGTTGGGCACGCGGCCATATTTGGCGTAGGTGCTCTTCAGCCAGCCCTGTATGAGCATCGTGGCCAAGAAAACTAGCAAAATAAGCCAAGTGTAAGGACCAAACAAAAGCATGGCTACATGATAACAGATAAAATTAGAAGCTGGAGATAGCAGCAGCGGAAGTGCTTGCTGTTAGGATTCCAGTGGGTGAGACTTAAGGCTAAAACGCAGCGCCGTACGCTCCTCGTTGTCAAGCTCCAGCTTGACGAATGCGGGTTTGACGGTAAGGTCAAGGTTATCGGGGGTGATGTAGCCTCGGGCGATGGCGATAGCCTTCACGGCCTGGTTGACGGCGGAAGGGCCGATGGCCTGTACTTCTACCTCGCCTTGCGAGCGAAGAAGGGCGGCAATCGCACCGGCTACGGAGTTAGGGCGGGATTTGGCAGATACGCGCAACGTTTCCACAGACGACCTCCGGATAGCAGTTATTTCTAACATGTATACTATCTGCAGGCTAAATAAAAGTCAATAGCAAGAGACGTCTTGTCGGCGCTTTTATTTGACTAACTAAAGATTTCACGATATGATTAGGGCCAAGCGCTGCGTATAAATATGCAGCGTATCCCCACAAGCAGGCGTTGTATGGAAAGAAAGAAATGGACAAGCTATACCCCAAAACACTAAGAGAGCACGACGCTTGCGGGATAGGCTTCGTAGCCGACTCTAGCGGCAAGCGCAGCCACAGGGTGCTATTGCTGGCGATCCAGGCGCTGGCGCGCATGGCGCACCGCGGCGCCGTCGCCGATGACGGACTGACCAGCGACGGGGTGGGTTTGCTGACGCAGATACCTTACCCGCTGTTTAAGCGAGAGCTGGTGGCTGCGGGAATAGCCCCGCGTAAACCAAGAGACATAGCGGTTGGGATGTTCTTTCTGCCCCGCAAGGCCGAGGATCGAGACGGCGCCAAGAAAATTATAGAAAGCGAGCTCGAAAGACTCGGCATAACGGTGACGCTGTGGAGAGCCGTACCAACGAAACCTGAGGTACTGGGCAAACGCGCCAAAGAAGTCGAGCCGGCCGTCTGGCAGGCTGTGATGATAAAGCCTCAGCGCTTCGCCGAAGACGCCTTTGAACGCTCTCTCTACCTAGCGCGCAGAAGAATAGAGAAGGTCTGGCGTGGGTCCGATGGCGAGGCTTACGTGGTCTCGATGTCCTCGCGCACCCTGGTATACAAGGGCCTCATGCTGGCGCGCGACCTAGACTCTTACTACCCCGACCTGGCGGACCCTTACTATCAGACCAGCCTGGCGCTATTTCACCAGAGATATTCCACAAATACCTTCCCGGCCTGGCGCCTGGCTCAGCCCTTCAGGTACCTGGCGCAAAACGGTGAGATAAACACCCTGCAAGGCAACGTCAACTGGATGAAGGCGCGGGAGCCCGAGCTAATCAGCCACTACTGGGGCAAAGAGCTTGAAGACCTAAAGCCGGTCCTCGACGAAAACGGCAGTGATTCGGCGATACTGGACAACGTTTTGGAATTGCTGGTGCAAAGCGGGCGCGACCCGCTGCACGCCGCGATGATGTTGATCCCCGAGGCTTACGAAAACGTGGCAGATATAGACCCCAAGGTAAGGGCGTTTTTTGAGTACCACGCATCCCTCACGGAGCCCTGGGACGGCCCCGCGGCGCTGGTATATTCCGATGGGCGCTACGCCGCTGCTTCTCTCGACCGCAACGGTCTCAGGCCGCTGCGCTACTGGATCGCTAAAGACGGACTGGTGGTGCTCGGCTCGGAGACGGGCATAGTTGATATGCCAAGCGAGGAAATAGCGGAAAAGGGCCGTCTCGGGCCGGGGCATGTATTCGCAGTTGATACTGAAAAAAAGGAAATTCTCCGCAACGACGAGATAAAAAGAAAGTACGCCGCCAAAAGGCCCTATGCAGTCTGGGTAAGGCGCAACAGAACCTATCCGCCGGCGACCAAAAACCTCCTGTACGAGGGCGCCGCGCTGCCCAAGGACGACGAATTCGTGCGCCTGCAGAAGGCTTTTGGATACAGCCAGGAAGACATAAGCCGTTACCTGGCGCCAATGAGCCGCTTGGCCAGAGAGCCCATAGGCTCCATGGGAGACGACACTCCGCTGGCAGCGTTATCCGCGATGCCGCAACAGCTTTACCGCTACTTCCGGCAGAGGTTCGCGCAGGTAACAAATCCCCCTATAGACCCGCTGCGTGAGGACATGGTCATGTCGTTGCGCAGCCTGGTGGGGCCGCGGATGAGCTTTCTTGAGGAGCAGGAGGGCGCAGCCCATCAGATGGAGTTCGAATCGCCTGTAATAACCGCCGACCAGCTCGAGTGGATATACAACAACGACGACGGCTGGTACCGGCCTTACCGGGTGCGCACCCGCTTTCCTTCGTACGCCGGCCCCGACGGCATGAAGCGCGCCCTGGACGGGGTGATAGACGAAGCAAAGGCGGCGGTGGCGCAAGGCTACAACGTCCTCATACTCAGCGATCGCGGCGTCGGTCCCGAGTGGGTGCCCATACCTACACCGCTGGTGCTGGGCGGGGTGCACCACGCTTTGATAAGGTCTGGGCGTCGCATGAGGGTTTCGCTGGTGGTCGAGACCGGCGAGGTCAGGCTGGATCACCACGTTGCGGTGCTGCTGGGTTACGGCGCCGACCTCGTCTACCCGTACGTGGCCCTGGCCAGCGTGCGCGACCTGGTAGAGCGCGACCCGCGAGGGCGGGCGCCCATATCGCTGCGGCAGGCGTTGCTCAACTACCAGCAGGCGCTAGAAAAGGGCCTTCGCAAGATAATGGCGAAGATGGGCATATCTACCATCGCCAGCTACCGCGGCGCCCAGATATTCGAGATAATCGGCTTGGCTAAAGAGGTGGTCGATAGATACTTTACGGGAACATTGTCACGATTCGAGGCCGTAGACCTGGATAGGATCGCCTTGGACGCACTTAAAATTCACGAGGACGCCTATTCTGGCGAACCGCGCCTTCCCGACAGGGGCGAGTTGCGCTTCCGCAAAAAGGGCGAGTATCACGCTTTCAACCCCACGGTTTTCAAATCCTTGCACAAAGCGGTACGCAACAAGGACAGGCAGAGCTATCAGGATTACGCCAAGGCGGTCAACGAGCGTCCGCCTCTAGCCGTCAGGGACATGCTGGCCTGGAAGACCAGCAAAGAGCCTTTGCCTCTCGAAGAGGTGGAGCCTATCGAGTCGATCATCAGCAGGTTCAGAGTGCAGGCTATGAGTTTTGGCGCAATATCGAGGGAGGCGCACGAGGCGCTTGCTATCGCTGCTAACAAGGCTGGAGCCATGAGCGCCTCCGGCGAGGGCGGAGAGGACCCTCTGCGTTACCACCCCTATAAGACCGACAGGCCAGACCTGACCCACTCGCAGTGGCACCCGCGGGCGGGAGACTGGGGCAACAGCCAAGTCAAACAGGTCGCCTCGGGCAGGTTTGGCGTGAACCCGGCGTACCTGGTCAGCGCCAGCGAGCTGGAGATAAAGATGGCGCAGGGCTCAAAGCCCGGTGAAGGAGGGCAAATTCCCGGCTTTAAAGTCAACCAGGAGATAGCGCGGGTGCGCGGTGCGACTCCCGGCGTCACCCTGATATCGCCGCCGCCGCATCACGACATTTACTCGATAGAAGACCTGGCGCAGCTGATCTACGACCTCAAGCGCGTCAATAAAACAGCCCGCGTAGGGGTCAAACTTGTCAGTGAGATAGGGATCGGCACAATAGCCGCCGGAGTAGCCAAGGGCTACGCCGACAGGGTGCTGATATCGGGCGCAGACGGAGGCACGGGGGCCTCTCCCCTTGGCTCTGTGAAGTATGCCGGCAGCCCCTGGGAACTAGGACTGGCGGAGACGCACCGCGTACTGCTAGATAACGGTTTACGCGAGCGAGTGACGCTGCAGGTAGACGGCGGCCTGAAAACTGGGCGCGACGTTGTCCTGGCGGCGTTACTAGGCGCCGAAGAGTTCGGCTTCGGCACCGCGGCGCTGGTGGCGGTCGGCTGCGTCATGGCCAGACAGTGCCACTTAAACACCTGTCCGGTGGGCGTCGCCACTCAGAACGAAGAACTGCGCCGCCGCTTCCCCGGCGCTCCCGAGCACGCTCTGCAGTTCTTCGCCTATGTGGCGGAAGAAGTGCGCCAGATCCTGGCGTCGATGGGGGCGCGCAGCCTCGACGAGATAATTGGTAAAAGCGAATTGTTGCAGCGCCGACAAATAAAGCTCCCGCGCACCAGCGATGTAGCCATTGACTGGCTATTACAGCCCAGCCGCTCCTGGCGGCCGCCTGGAGAAAAATCCCGTTCCGAGCGGCCGGAGGACGCGCCTCTTCTGGACGACGAAGTCTACCGTACGTTTGAGCCGTCGCTGAAAGACAAAAAACCTCGCTTTGCCAAGTTCATTATCAGCAACCGCGAAAGAACCGTGGGTGCACGCATTAGTGGAGAGATCGCCCGTTTTCACGGCGCCGAAGGCTTACCGCCGGGTACGGTGAAGGCCCTCTTCGAAGGCGTGGCCGGACAGAGCTTTGCGGCCTTCATGAGTCCGGGGATGTACTTTGAACTCGTCGGCGAGGCGCAGGACTACCTTGGAAAAGGTATTGCAGGCGGGGTGTTGGTGGTAAGGCCCAGAGAAGGGGCGGAAGAAGCGCATCTAATAGCGGGCAATACCGTCTTATACGGGGCTACGGGCGGAAGCGTCTATATCGCCGGCAGCGTTGGTGAACGTTTCGCCGTACGCAATTCCGGAGCGCGGGTCGTAGTGGAGGGCGTTGGAGAGCACGCCTGCGAGTACATGACGGGCGGACTGGTAGTGGTGCTGGGGCGCACCGGACGCAACTTCGCCGCCGGCATGACGGGCGGCGTAGCGTACGTATACGATCCAGAAAGCCGCTTCCCGGAAAAATATAATCCTTCCCTGGTCACGATAGCACGACTCAGTCACGGTGTTGACCAAGAGTTGCTAAAGACCATGCTCGAGCGACACCTGTCAGCCAGCCGCAGCAGCGCGGCCGCTGCAATACTCAAAGACTGGCGGCATCAGCAAGGCCTTTTCTGGAAGGTGTCTCCCAGCGCCTTGCCCCCCGGGTATGGCGAGGGAGACGTGGAAAAGATGTTACTAGAAAGTTTACGGGCCGAGTCGGTGCTCGAAGGCGCTGGGCAAAAGCTTGCCGCCGCCGGCGAGGACGACTAGGATAAGCAGGGTATGTACACTCTCCCCATAGACCAGATATTGCAGCGCGTAGGCATACAAAGCCGACACGTTCGTACGTTGCAACGGCTGGCGCCGGTAATGCGCCCCCTAGCATATGAGATGGCGCTGGCGTTCTACGACTACCTGGGGAGAGACCCCCGCGCTGCAACTGGTCTGTGGGACGACCCGCAAAGAGTCGAACGCCTCTACGCCGCCTTCGAAGACTGGTATCGCGAAATCTTTGCCGCCGATTACGACGAAGCTTACGCGGAAAAACGCTGGCGCATAGGCTTAATGCACGCCCGCCTGGGGGTGCACACCTCGACGTTGATACCGGCGGTGGGGCACGTGCATACCCTGGCCAGCGAGCACATCCTCTCAGCGCTCAGGCCCAGCGAGGCCGCCGACTCCTTAGAGTCGTTTACCAAGGCGCTGGCCTTAGATACGGCGTTGCTGGCCGAGAGCTACGAAGTAGCCACGGTAAAAGGCATCGACGCCGGCGCCGATTGGCGTGCCGCCGCCAGGCGCGGAGCCGAGATAATACTCGCCGAATCAACCGCCCGCTTGGCCTTTATCAGGGGTAGATGAGGCGATTCTTCCTACCACCAGCGATATTTCCTTGTCCCCAAAGGTAAATACGTAGATTAGCGTCGCAGCTCCCTTTTTCTGCCATACCTGAATAAGGCGGCCGTCGGAGTCGCTCTTTTCGAAGGTTAGTTGGTAGCCCGCGCCTTGCCTGGTATAGCCAGCGATGAAATTAAGGGTGGTGGCTTGCTTGTCGGCGCCGGCGACCATGATCTTGTAGCAGGCGTGTTCGGGTACGGTCTCGGGCGCTTTGGCGTCCATTTTGTGCGCCAGCGAGAAAGCCGCAGTAGCGGCTTCGTCACAGGCTGCACCGAATTCCTGCAACGTCGGTGCAGGCCAAACGACCCTAACGTCATAACCCAGCACGGTGACGGGCACGCTCTTGTTGGCGGCCCCCTGAGCCCAAGCAAAAGACAAAACCGCGGCCAGCAGCAAGAATATTCTTTTCATAAGTAAAGACTACCTCACTCTCTTGAGTAACTACTGAAAGTCAGCGTCCCTGGAAGCGTGGTTTGCGACCCTCCAAGAAGGCCGCGAGTCCTTCCTGGTGATCGCGGCTTCCCCCGGCTATTCCCTGCAGCTCGGCTTCTAGCGCAACGGCCTCTTCCAGAGTAGTTGCGCGGTTGCTGTTGAGTGCGCGTTTGACCAAGCCATAGACTAGCGTGGGTCCGTTGGCTATTTCAGTTGACCAGCGAATTAGCGTTTCTTCAAACTCGTCGTCGGAGACGAGGCGGTTGGCGAGACCGAGCTCGAGCGCCTGCACCGCGTTTATCTCTGGTGAAAGAGCCAGCAGTTCAAAGGCCTTGCCCATGCCTACAAGTCTCGGCAATGTAGCGGTAATACCAGTATCTGGCGCCAGGCCGATGCGGGCGAAAGCGGTAATGAATGAGGCCGAATAAGACAGCAGGCGTAAGTCGGCGGCCAGCGCCAACGACATGCCCGCGCCCGCGGCGACGCCGTGAACGCCGGCGATTACCGGTTTCTCCAGCCTGCGAATCTGCAGAAAAACCTCATTGTAAAGCTCCAGGTGCTTTTCGTAGTCCAGTTTTCCCGCCGAGGCTTCTTTGAGGTCCTGCCCGGCGCAAAAGGCGCGCCCCATACCCTTAATGACAACGGCGCGCACGTCTGGGGCGTCCGCCTCGTGGAGGGCGGAAGAAAGGGCGGACAAGAGATCTCTATTTATGGCGTTTAGGAAATCAGGCCTGTTAAGGGTGATAAAGAAAACGCCCCCTTCTTTGTTGGTAATCAGCGGCTCCATTTTCACCTCAAAGTAGCGACCGCGGGCCTTTCCCGCGGTCGCTACTGCCAAAAAACTAAAGAATACCGAGCTCGTTTACTTTGTCTACCAGCGCCTTGACGTGTTGGGCGCTATCCCTAAGCGCCGTTAGCTCGCTTTCAGAGAGGGGCAGCTGCCAGATCTTCTCGATGCCGTTCTTGCCAAGAACGGCGGGCACTCCCACGAATAGACCGGAAATGCCGTACTCGCCGTTCAGGTGCGCCGCTACGGGAAGAATGCGCTTCTCGTCTTTTATTATCGCCTTGGCCATTTCAAAGGCCCCGGCGGAGGGGGCGTAGTACGCGGAACCTGTCTTGAGAAGCCCCACGATTTCGGCTCCGCCCTTGCGGGTGCGTTCAACGATTGCTTCGATTTGCTCGGCGGGCATCACGTCCGGCAAAGGCGCGCCGCCGACCCAGGTAAAGCGTGGCAGGGGCACCATAGTATCGCCGTGCCCTCCAAGGACGATGCCCTGGACGTCTTTTACGCTGACGCCGAGCGCCGAGGCGATGAAGTAGCGGTAGCGGGCCGAGTCGAGAACACCGGCCATACCCATGATTTTGTTTTTGGGAACCTGGGTAATCTCGCTTATTACGTAGGTGATGGCGTCGAGAGGGTTGGCGACCTGAATAATAAAGGCGTCGGCAGCGTACTTCTTGATATTGCCAGCGATGGAAGCGGCGATTTTACTGTTGATCTCTACAAGATCGTCGCGGCTCATTCCTGGTTTACGTGGAACTCCCGCTGTCGTGATGACTATGTCGGAACCGGCTATATCGGCGTAATCGTTCGTTCCGCTGATGGTAACGTCGTTGAGCACGACCGGTCTGGATTCTGAGAGGTCGAGGGTCTTCCCCTGGGGCATGCCTTCGACGATGTCCACCAGCAACACGTCAGCGAGGGCCGCTTCTGCGATACGCATCGCCAAGGTAGAGCCTACGTGCCCTCCTCCGATGACGCTTACTTTAGGACGTCCTGTTATTGCCATAGCGTTACCTCCACAACAATTTTACCCCCATCGGGCTTCACAAAGCGGGACATCTACAACGTCTGAAAACTCTATTATTAAGCCATGGCAAAGGTCAGCCGATACTACGACGTTAAAAGAGACAAAAACGGCAAGAGATACCTGGAAGTCTACGTCAGCGGCTTCCTGCTGCAACGCATCCCCTTGCTAAACAAGAGCACGGCCTTTACGAAAGAAGAAAGAAAGCTTTTGCAGCTAGAGGGCTTGCTGCCGGCGCACGTCTCGAACCTGGAGGAGCAAAAGGAACGGGTATACAGGCGCTATCGCCTGCAGGATAACGACCTCGAAAAGCATATTTACCTGCGCAACCTGCAAGACCGCAACGAGGTTCTCTATTACGCCATACTCGAAGACCACCTGGAAGAAATGCTACCGATAATCTACACGCCAACGGTTGGCGAGGCGGTCAGGTTCTTTTCGCATATTTATCGCCTACCTAGAGGGCTGGCTTTGTCTCACGAGAACATCGCCGAAGCGGAACAGGCTTTCGAGAACGTGCCGCTAGAGGACGTAAGGCTGGTGGTAGCTACCGACTCGTCCGCGATTCTGGGCATAGGAGATCAGGGATTCGGCGGCATGGCCATCTCGATAGGCAAACTCTCCATATATACGGCCGCTGGCGGCGTGGCCCCAGACAAAACCTTGCCCATCGAGTTGGACGTCGGAACGGATAGGGACGACCTCCTTCAAGATCCGCTTTACCTGGGGGTGCGCCATCGCCGCTTGGGCGGAGAGCCTTACTACCAGTTCATGGATAAGTTTGTAAAGGCCTTTAAGAAGAGGTACCCCAAGGCAATATTGCAGTGGGAAGACTTTTCCAAAGAAGCAGCCTTTACCTTGCTGAACCGCTATCGTAAAGAATTGCCATCGTTCAACGACGACATCCAAGGAACGGGCGCGGTAGCCTGGGCGGGTATCCTGAGCGCGATGAAGCTAAAGAAAGCCAGCGTCAAAGAGCAAAAATACCTGGTGTACGGCGCCGGCGCAGGCGGCGCGGGGGTCGCCGGCGCGTTAGTAGAGGGGCTCAAGCACGAGGGCCTTAGCGCCGAAGAGGCTCTTAGGAGAGTCTACGTTTTAGACTCGAAGGGCCTGCTCCTTAGCGACAGGCCCATGGAAGAGTACAAGCGCCCCTTCGCTCACGAGCCCAAGTGGATAGAAGGCTGGAGTTTTAGCGGCAAAGCGCCGGGTTTGATAGACGTGATAAAGAACGCCGGCATTAGCGTATTGCTTGGTTTGTCTGGCCGCGCCGGCGCGTTTAACGAGCCGGTAGTCAAGGCGGTGCTGGCAAACGACCCCCGTCCGGTTATCTTCCCACTTTCAAACCCCACCAGTTCTTCTGAGGCGTTGCCGGAGGACATTATCAATTGGACCGACGGCCAGGCAATAGTAGCCACCGGCAGCCCCTTTGACCCGGTGGTGTACAAGGGCAAAACATACCCCATAGGCCAAGGCAACAACTCGTTCATCTTCCCCGGCTTGGGTTTTGGCTCGATACTAGCCCACGTCAGCGAGATAACCGATGGCATGGTGCTGGCCGCTTCTTACGCGCTGGCTGATTTCGTTAGCGAAGAAAACCTAGAAGCCGGTATGGTTTACCCGCAGATAAAAGAAATGCGTGAGGCCAGTATACAAGTGGCCGCAAGAGTTATAGCGGAGGCGGTAAAAGATGGCGTGGCGAAAACTCGCCGCTTCGAGGATTTAGACGTTTACGACATTGCTGATTACGTTAGGCGCCACGCCTGGGAGCCGAAATATCTACCATTTGTTCGGGGCTAGAGTCTGTTTACTCCAAGTAATGTCCGGGTGTTGCCCGGGCATTACTTTAATTTGCTCTTCTAAAGAGGGCTGCAAAAGTGGCAGAAAATTCTTTATAATAACAGTGTAAGGGATTTTGATGGAGGCAACTTATGAGCAATGATCGCCCCGTGTACGTCATCTCGATCGCCGCCGAGCT
>Ga0256833_1002070_pt1 | contig 14436 bp, 16 predicted proteins | sample 356284metaG_FD_190535 | JGI IMG/M metagenome (GOLD analysis project Ga0256833, IMG submission 190535) | Hydrothermal vent microbial communities from Mid Atlantic Ridge, Atlantic Ocean - 356-284 | ecosystem: Environmental > Aquatic > Marine > Hydrothermal vents | place: Atlantic Ocean: Mid...
GATTGCGTTAGGATTGGATTTACGTTTCGGCGTCGAAGGATTAAAGCTGTTGCCAGAAATCGAAGGCATTCAGGATATAGGAACGTTGCAAAGCATTCGCGAGGCTTTACGCTCCGTGGAATCGCCCGAAAAACTCCGCATTCTATACCAATAGATTTTTCGAAAGCGCCATTTCAATTCATGATGAGGATTTTTTTGCGTCATCCGCTCAGGCTTTTGGGGGTGTTGCTATTTCTCTTGCTGCTGGCCGGATGCAGCAATCGGGGCGCGACCATTAGATGGGAGACCGCATCGGAGGTGGATACAGCAGGGTTCAATCTTTACCGGGCCGCCAGCCCCGACGGCCCATGGAAGAAGATCAACGACCAGCTCATTCCTCCCTCTCAAGATCCGGTCGGCGGCGGCAGTTATAAACTTGTAGATAAGAGCGCTGAGCCGGGCAAGCGCTATTATTATCAATTGGAAGAAGTGGAGCTTACCGGCTCCTCAACGCGCTTCGATCCCATCAAACTGGAAACGGGCAGCGGGTTTCCCGGCTGGCCCTGGTGGATTGCCGGGACCCTGGCGGCCATTGGCGCAGGATGGCTGTTGGGCAGCCTTTTCGGTAAGAAAAAAACGCATGAAACTGACAGCTAAAACTATCCTCATCACCGGCGCTTCACAGGGGATTGGCGCGGCTACGGCCCGGGCTTTTGCCGACTATCCGGTCAAACTGGCGTTAGTGGCCCGCTCAGAGCGGCTCATCTCCGAATTGGCCGAGGAACTGAATCGAAAACCGGGCGTTCAGGCCCTGCCCCTCACCGCCGATGTCGCCAATCCCGAAGAGGTGCAACAGGCAATCACCCGGATCAGAGCCGCGTTCGGCGGCGTCGATATTCTGGTGAACAATGCCGGCGTGGGCATGAGCAGTCCGGTGGGCGAAATTGACTTCGTCAAAGGCCGCGATCTCTTCGATGTCAACTTCTGGGGCGCTATCGGCATGGTGCAGGCTGTGCTGCCCGATATGCGGACGCAGAAAGACGGCCTCATCATCAACATCTCCTCCATCGTGGGACGCCGCGCCATGCCTGGCATCAGCATCTATTGCGCCTCCAAATTCGCACTCAACGCCTTCTCCGAGAGCATCCGTCTGGAGCTGAAGCCCGACAATATCCGGGTGGTCAGCTTCTATCCCGGCGTCACTGCCACTCATTTCGGAGACAACCTGCTCACTGGCCCGTCCACTGTGCAAGGCAAAGGCCGGGCCAAGGTCGCCTCTGCCGAGGAGGTGGGGCGGGCCATCGTGCGGGCTGCTATCAAAGAGCCCCGAGACGCATACGCCACTTTATTCGATCGTATCTTCGTTTGGGGCGCAACCTTTGCGCCTTGGCTGATGGACAGGATGCTGTCCCGGATGTAAGCCACTCCAACTCCACTCTCATCATCCCCCAACTATGAGCGCTTATCTTCCCCTGATGGGCTGGAACGAGATTCTGGCCCGGGTTTTCGATGGTTTTACCGTCGAAAAGAACGCTTCGCCCGATTGGCTGATCAACCCGGCCACCAAACGCAAACTCAAACTCGATTACCTTTACCCGGAGATCGGCGTAGCCGTGCGCTTCACAGGCATGAAAGCGAAGGGCCAGCGGCGCAAAAGCGATTGGGAAGAACTGGAGGATCAATCTCGCGACGAAATTCGTCGTGAGCTTTGTCGCCTGAACGGCGTCGATCTGGCGCTGATTTATCCGCTGGATCCTTTTCCCAATGAGCAATTGCGCCGCCTGCAGATGATCCTGGGCGCGGCCTCCCGGCGACTGGCCAAAACAAAACGCTTCAAGGGCAAGGCGGCGCTGATGGAAAAGCTGCATCGGGCCCGCAAACGTCTGGATGAAATCAGCCGCCACGTGAAGAAGCCTGAAGATCTGGCGGCCTATGCCGAGGCCTGGCGCGATCGCGAGGCCAACGCCATCGCAGAATTGCGCAAATCCGCTCCGCAAGTCCCCAAACGCAAAATCAATCCCAACCGTCTGAAAGTCGGACAAAAGGTGAAACACAGTCATTTCGGCGTGGGAACGGTGACGGCCATCGAGAAAGGCGAGGATGACAATTACGTCACCATCAACTTCATCACCAAAGGCGAGCGCAAATTCGCGTTGTCACTACTCGCAGGCAAATTGGCTGTGTCGCGCAAGGGTTGATGGGAAGGATCGGGCCTTTCAGGATACAGCGCCCCCGTTATCCGCTGCCTTTTTCGCTCTTTCATCCCTGTCTGCGAGCTGATAAAAAGCCAATAGCGCCACCAGCAACGCGACCCAGGCGATAATCTGACTCAGACGGAAACCGTCGCCTGTCACTGCTGCATCAGCTCGAAACGCATCCACAGCCAATCGCACGGCCGCGTAGCCCGCCGCGGCAAACAGCGCCGCCTGCCCGGGCGGCAAGCGACGCAACAGCGCCCAGAATCCGGCCAGCACCGCCAACACGCCCATCAGTTCGTAGTACTGCACCGGATGCCGGGCCACATTCCATTGAAAAATAGCCCAGGGAGCCATGCTGGGTTCGCCAAAGTGGCGTCCGTTCAGACCGTCGGCCAGGGCCAGGGCCGCCAGCGCCACCAATGCGCCCCCCGCCAGCGCATCCAGCAACTGTGGGGCGGGAATGGCGTATTTATGTTGATACCAAAACACCACAGCCGCAGCAGCAAGCGCCGCAAATAGCGGCTGGATAGCGGAAAAGTTGGGAGAAAGCGCGCTGAGAGGATCGGCGGCGTAAGCCGGGAAGTAGAAGACGACATGTCCCAGACGCCCGCCAACCAAAGCGGCAATCATGCCGTAAAAGCCCATATTGTAAATATGGTCAGGATCCAGGCCGCGACGGGCCGCCACCTTGCTGGCAAACCAAAGTCCCAAAAAGTAACCCAAAAGAACGAGTAGAGGATAGGTGGGCAGCGAGGCCGGGCCGATAGAGATGGTGGGATACATGGTTAAGGGTAAATGCTGCGAAGCTGTTGCTTGAGTAAAGCTGCGTTCATCTGTCCGATGACGACGCCATGAATCACGCCGTTGCGATCGATAAAAAACGTAGTGGGCAGGGAATTGACCTGGTATAGCTGAGAAGCCGCATATTGCGAATCCAGAACGACGGGAAATGTCAGTCCGCGCTCATCCAAAAAGGCCCGGACAGTGGCCGGCTCCTCAGACTGATTGACGCCCAACACTATCAGGCCGCCGGTCGAATAGGCGTCATGCACCGCCTGCAATTCGGGCATCTCGGCCTGACAGGGCGGACACCAGGTGGCCCAAAAATTCAATACGACCGCATTTCCACGCAAATCCGAAAGACGCAAGGTCTTGCCATCCAGGGTTTGCAGGGTGAAATCGGGCGCCGGATGCCCCTGCAAAGGGATGCTCTCGACAGCGGCCGCCGCACCGTCGGGAACGCGGCTCAGCCAAATCCATCCAGCGCCTAAAATCAACGCCAGCAGAATAAGAACAGAGAAAAAACGCTTGGAAGTCATCATATCATCCAGATTCCGAAAACCAGATGCAATCATAGCTCACTTTCTTACCCCGAAGCAACGAATTTTCAGATGCCGAGATGAAAATTTCCGAAGTAAACGCCCGGGCATTCATCCTTCAACTCTCAATACCGGAGAAGAAGCGTCGATCGCATCCGCCACTCCCAACAATTGATGTTCATAAGTATCGATCAACCCGAACAACACCTCATCGAAAAAAGCGTCGAAATCCGCCCGCAATTGCAAATCCTCCTCTTCGGTTAGACGCGCGCCTGCATCGCTGCTGGTAAGCGAACGCAGAAGTTTTTGTCTAAAAAATTGAAAAGCCCGCACGGTGTCCAACAGTGAAATCTGATACTTCAGCGAAGAAAATGCGTAAGCGCTCCCCAATTCATGCCCTTCTTTCATTAATGATTCCCGCTGTTGGGGCAAGGTGAGATAACGAATGGCCTTCTCGAAAAGCGAACGTCCCAACATTCGCTGATTGGTCATGCCCTCCTCATCGAATTGGCTATACCACGCCTGTTCGGAAGGCGGTGATTTTTCGAGATCGCGGCGCGTTTCCACCAGTGCTGTAGTGAAAAGCGCCTCTTCTGTGCTGGCCTCTGCGCCGGATGGCGCGCGGCTGGCCTGCATCAAAAATGTACGGATATCCTCCGCTCGAAAACGCCGGTGGCCGCCGGGCGTGCGATAGGAGGGCACTTTGCCGGCATCGGCCCACTGACGCAGAGTGGCGGGATGAACCCCCAGCAATTTACTCGCAGAAGAAAGCGTTAACCAGCGTGTCATCGATGACCTCGTTCAAAAATGATGGGGCGGAGACAAAATCACACCACCGTTGAAACACTCACAATACGACGGAAAGTGTATCATTCTCATCGGAAAACTGCAAGACAATAACAATTCTAATTTTCATCTAATTTTTTGCTTATGCCTTGCTAATGTTCCTGTTTTATCTATAAAGATGAGCGAGTTGCTCGAACCATCATCTTCCTTTGATGTCATATCCCAAAACAGGAGGTAGTAAGATGACAACCCTTGTACGCTGGGATCCCTTCCGCGAGATGATGCAGTTGCAGAACGCCGTTGATCGCATTTTCGAATCTGAGCTGGCTTCTACACTGCCTCTGTGGCGACAATCGGCCACTGCGTGGATGTTGCCGCTGGATGTCATCGAAACCGAAGATGAATTCATCGTCAAAGCCTCAATCCCCGGCATCTCACCCGACGAGCTGGATATCAGCCTGACCGACAACGTACTCACCATCAAGGGCGAGATCAAGGAGGAAGAGGCCGAAGAGGTGCGGTACCACCTGCGAGAACGCCGCTTCGGCATGTTCCAGCGCAGCATTTCTCTGCCTGTGCCGGTGAAAAGCGACAAGGTTGAGGCAGTGTATGAGAATGGCGTACTGACGCTGCATATCCCCAAGGTCGAAGAGGTGAAGCCAAAACACATTTCCATCAAAAAGGTCAGTTGAAATAGCTGGCCGCAAAGTTGATCGGGCCCGCCGGGGGGAGACCCCCTCGACGGGCGCGCATACATTTTCAATAATCTCACAAATGGAGGTGAAGCCATGACCAGCCTGACGGTTTATGATCCGGTTTACGATGTGCTTCGCCCCACCAACATCTTGGATGACTTTTTTGCTCCCATCGAAAGCTCCTTACTGACCACAGAACTGCTTCCCACCTCCACCAGCGCTTTGAGCAGCTTTGGCAACCTGCCTCTGGACATGTATGAAACCGATGAGGCGCTGGTCGTGGAAGCAGCGCTGCCCGGATTTGACAGGGATGAGATCCAAATCGAGGAGCACAATGGCATCCTCAGCATTCGCGCCGAACACAAAGAGGAGCGCGAACAAAAAGGGGGATCGTGGCTGGTGCATGAGCGCAGTGTCCAGCTTTTCGAGCGCACCGTGCCACTGCCAATTGAAGTAAAAGTCGATAAGGCTGAAGCAACATTAGAAAACGGGGTGCTGCACATCACGTTTCCCAAAACCGAATCCGAAAAGAAACTGATCAACCGCATCAAGGTCTCAGCTCCCAAGCTCAAGTTCCCCAAAATCGGCAAAAAGGAAGGGAAAATCAAGGTGAAAATGGGATGAAAAGCAGTTTTCACAAAAAAACGGCGCAGCCGTGAGAGCTACGCCGTTTTTCGTTTGCAGATGAAGTCTATTGTGTTTTTTGGCGTAAAAAGCGGCTTGGTTGATCCAACGCTGTTTACCGTTGGCCGAACACTGCGCTTGCAACGTCGGGCGCGGGATCGTTTTGAAAATGGCCCGTCTTTTCACGCCCCATGGTTGCGTTTGCCAGCCTGAGGCCCTATACTTTATGGGTTAAAATGATGCCGCAACGCCTCCTCTGGCGGCTGTACGACCAGCGCCATATTCCAACTCAACTGGTGTCTCATGACCTCAAATCGTTCAGAACAACGCACAGCATGGTTCTTTAGCATCTTACTCATCTTATTGATGACAGTTTTTTTGGGGGGATGCGGGTCCAAATCCACGCCCGAACCCACGCCCACCAAAACGCCCATGCCTCCCACATGGACGCCTACGCCCACACAATTGCCGCCTACAAATACGCCGACGCCTCTTCCCACCAACACGCCCACGCCTGAACCCACAGCGACGCCCACGCCAGCATACATCAATCCTGTAGAAAATAGCGATGTCTCTTTCCTCACAGGCCTGAAGCCCGCAGACCCGGGCTTGCTGCAACGGCGCCCGCTGGACATCAAAGTCGCCAACCAGAAAAGCGTCATCCCGCAAACGGGCCTGAGTAAGGCCGATATAGTGGTTGAAAGCCTGGTCGAATTCAATCAAACCCGCTACGACGCCATATTTCAGAGCCAGAGCGCGCCGCGAGTGGGCTCTATTCGCAGCGCCCGCCTCATCGATCTGGAACTCCCCGACATCTTCGACGCCATCCTGTGCTTTTCGGGCGCAGTCGAGCCGGTGCGGCAGAAGCTGTACCACACCCCCGATCTGCAAGACCAGATACTGGAGCAAAATCTGAACCCGGACGCGTTCTACCGCGACCCCAACATCCCCGTGCCCGACAATCTGTTCGCCAACACCGACATCTTGTGGTCGTATATCACCCAAAAAGGCTGGAACAAACCGCCCCATCCTCCCGGCGGCTGGGTTTTTGGCGAAAATGCGCCCGCAGATGCTCCCACTGCATCAGCCATCGACATCCCGTATCCCACATTCCCCGTGCGTTGGGCCTATGACGCGGCCGGGGGCAAATGGCTGCGCTGGCTGAACGGCCAACCGCATATTGACAAAGGCACGGGCGCACAACTCACCGCCGATAACATCGTCGTCATCTTCGCCAAACATGTCAAAACCCCAATTCTGGAATACGGAACCGAGCGTATGGGCGATGATTGCGCCAATTGCTCCGTCGAGGTGCAGCTCTGGAATGAAGGCCCGGTGCAGGTCTTTCGCGACGGTAAAGTTTATAATGGCAAATGGGTGCGCACCGGCCGCGAACAACCTTTCCAGATCATCTTCAGCGATGGATCGCCCATTCCGCTGAAACCGGGCAACAGTTGGTGGCAGGTCGTCCCCATCGAGATGACCGTCACCATCACGCCTTGAATGCAGCGTATCCAAATTCACATCCCAGAGAAACCCGCTTGAACAACCGGACGTCATCCAACGCCCAACCGGCGCGAGTTTCCCTTTTTCCACTTCAGGAGTAAAAAAATATGAGCCTAAAAGGCAAAGTTGCAGTGCTTCGCACCTCTCCCCGCACCATCTTCGCCGATTATTATCGGTTGATGAACCTGGCGGAATATCAGAATTATCTGCCCAAAGATGTCGAAACAGCCCTCAAGATCAACATCTCATGGCATTTCTTCTATCCTGGCAGCTCCACCACGCCCTGGCAACTGGAGGGCGTCATTCGCACCCTGCTCAAGGACGGCTATCCCCGGGAATCCATCCATGCGTCTCATAACCGCACCGTGGTCATCGATTCCCGGCTGGGCGAGCGGGAAAACAAACAAGTCAACGTGGTCGAAGCCTACGGCCTGCGCAACATCCATCTTTACGAAGAAGACATCGAATGGATTCACATCCGGGACGCGGTGGGCGATCTGGCCGATAACTTCCTGGTGCTCAACGACGTCTATCCCGACGGATTCTATATCCCCAAGCGCTTCATCGGCGAGAACATCATCCACCTGCCCACGGTCAAGACTCATGTCTTCACCACCACCACCGGCGCTATGAAAAACGCGTTCGGCGGCCTGCTGAATGAGCGCCGGCACTGGACGCACCCCGTCATCCACGAGACCCTGGTGGATCTGCTGATGATCCAGCAAAAGATTCACTCGGGCGTGTTTGCGGTGATGGATGGCACGTTTGCGGGCGATGGCCCTGGCCCGCGGGCCATGATTCCTTACGTCAAAAATGTGCTGTTGGCCAGCGCCGATCAGGTGGCCATCGACGCTGTGGCGGCCAAGATGATGCTGGGGATCAATCCGTTGTCCATCGAATATATCCGCCTGGCGCACGAAATGGGCTTGGGCTGCGGCGATCCTGACAAGATCGAGATCGTTGGCGATGTGGAAGAGGCCAAAAAGAACTGGCATTTCACCGGTCCCTTCAAGAAGATGACATTCGCTTCGCGAATGCAACACCTCATCTATTGGGGCCCGCTAAAAGGCCCCATCGAGTGGTCACTGAAGACGGTGCTGGCGCCCTGGGCTTACGCCGCTTCGGTCATCTACCACGATATGTTCTGGTATCCCTTTGTGGGCAAGAAGAAGATGAAACTGGCGCTGGAAAGCGAATGGGGTCGTCTCTTCCGCAATTGGGAGACCCTGACGCCCGACGACCAGGGCTTCACCGATGTGGGGGAAGACGCGGCTGAACTGCATCTCGAAGGCATGTCCGCTTTCTGGAAGTCCTTCTCTCTGCTGTGGATGTCGCTCAAGGAATCGCCCGAGATCAGCGCTCATCGCCGCCACCATGACATCAGCCAGGAGGAATTCGAGGAACGCTACTACATGAAAAAACATCATGGCGGGCCAGCAGGCAATCAGTACACAGCCACCGTGTTCGTCTCCTTTTTGGCGATGTTGGCGGCAGTGCTGCTGGTCATCTTCGGAATCAGGAAGAAAAAAGATTAAACGCTCCCAGACACAGAAACGGACGCCGACGCTGGCGTCCGTTCTCTTCATTCCGGATCATGCCCCCCACGCCATCTATTCAAACACTGGAGCAAATAGGAGTGCATTTGCTTTCCCTGGAAAACGCATCGCTGAAAGCAGCCGCTTCCATCATCATCGTTGTGGCGCTGATGTTATTGCGAAAGGCGCTGAACAAATTTGTTGTCAGCCGCAATCTTTCCAGTTCCAACGCTTACTTCTGGCATAAAGTCGTCACCTACAGCACGATTTCACTCATGACGCTTATCGTCGGCGGCATCTGGCTGTACGGCGTCCAGAATCTGGCCACTTTTCTGGGGCTGCTCAGCGCGGGCCTGGCCGTGGCCCTGCGGGAGCCCATCGTGGATGTAGCGGGATGGTTTTTCATCCTGGCGAAACATCCCTTCAGCCTGGGAGATCGCATCGAGATCGACGCCATGCGGGGAGATGTCATCGATATCGGACCGTTGTATTTTTCTGTCATGGAAATAGGGCGATGGGTGGATGCAGAACAAAGTACGGGCAGGATCATTCACATCCCCAATAACCGGGTTTTTACCAGCGCCATCGCCAACTACACCCAGCAATTCCCCTACATCTGGGATGAGATTCCGGTGCTCATTACATTCGAAAGCAATTGGGAAAAGGCAAAAGATATTCTGGAGAAGATTATCAGCGCCCATGCCATCATCTTCACGAAGGTGGAAGAGCGGGAGGTGAGGGAACTGGCCACGCGTTACTACATCAAGCTGGGAGCATTGACGCCCATTGTGTACACAACGGTCGTTGATAGCGGCGTGCAGTTAACCATGCGTTATCTCACGCCCGCCCGGCAACGACGCGATAAAGAGCAGCAGATCTGGGAATCGGTGCTGCGGGCGTTTGCTCGGGAAGATGACATCGATCTGGCCTACAACACCCAACGCGTTTTCTACAATCCCCGCGAAGGCAAACAGGGAACCGGCGGCCCGAAGCGCCGAAATGAGCCATCATGAGTCGTCCCGTCGCCATCTTCAATTGCCGCGTGCCCACGCCCCGGCAAGAGATAACCTCGGGCGTCGTGCTCATCGAGGGCGACCGCATCGCAGCTGTAGGCCCGGCAGAAGGCCTGACGCTGCCAGCGGACGCGGTGTTATTGGATTGCGAGCTGGGCGAGATCAGCGCCGGGGACATGGACGCCGCGGGGCGGCCGGTGCAGGCGGGCGGGCCCGCGCATCTGGTGTGTCGCAATCGGTTTGGGGAGGTGGCCTGGGTGATGCGCTCGGGCGTCATCGTATTCCCGCCCGGCGCGGCAGCGCCTCCTGCGCCGCCATCATGGCGGCAGCGACGGCAAACAGCCATCGAACTCGTCATCTCCTGGCTGAAACAGCGCCCGGAATCCGTGCACATCCAGAACACCAGCGCCATTCACAGATTCTGCCAAAAGGGCATCGACATCCTCTGGCGATTTCAGACGGCAGGCGCTGACGCGCAAACCCTCAGCATTCGCGTCGTCCCCTCGCTGAACGATCACCCCGGCAGCATCTTCATTCTCGACGGCAAATCGGCCCGCAAACTGCCCGAGGCGGGCCTGAGCGGCACTTCCGCCCACTGGTGGTTCTACTACCACGGCCATGATAGCGTCATCACCTGCTTTCCGACAGCGGCGCTGAAAAGATGGATGGACCATCATGCCAAAGAAATCCCGCCAACTGCTGTACAGACGGCGGGACTATCCTTTCAACTCAGCGGACGCGCGATTCCGGCCGAGCGATTACAACGCGAAATCCCCAAAATCCGGATAATCCAGCTCTAAAACACTTCCAGGGTGCGGGCGATGTAGGGGAACACTGAGATATTGTAATTTTGCCACAGCGTCTCGGGCGCAACGATGACGATGCGCCAACGCTGATCGCCATGATTGAAAACAACGACCCGAACATGGGCGGGATGGCCGCTTTTGAGATAGGTGGAACGGGCGTCCGCAACCTGACCTTCAACATCGGCAATCGATACTCCTGTGGCCAGCCCCCATTCCTCCGGCTCAGCCAGTCCGCCGGGGATAATCGACGCTATCTCCGATGACGCCGATTTTTTGGCCTGACGCATACTCCAGCTCAACGGCGCATGGGGCGAGCCATCCAGGCGACTGATGGCGTAAATGCTGAGATCCCCGCCCGCTTCCCTTTTGCTGAGCAGGGCGGTGCGATGCGGCTGAGCGTACTCCTGCAAATCCCATCCCGGCGGGATGCAAAAACTGACGCCCCACACGAACACCGCCTCCTGAGCGCCATCACACACGCTGGGCATGGTGGGAATAGGCGACGGAGTGGGAGTGGCGGTGGGTTCGACAGGTTGCGTCGCCGCCGAAGCTCCCCCCAAACTTGACGTCGGCGTCACTGGCAAAGAATGAACCTCTGTGTCGCCCGACATCGGAGAAGAAGGTTTTGCAACAGGCGTGGAGGGAAGCACTGTTGGTCTGAGCGTCTTGGCGGCAGGAACCAAAATCACTGATCCCACCACCAGCTTATTGGGGTTGGAGAAATTATTGAGCTTCTGTAATTCCGGCGTCGTTGTGTTGAACTTTCGGGCAATGCTGGACAACGTATCCCCTTTTTGCACTTTATAGGTCGTTGTCCCGGGTTTCACAACCGGCTTTTTGACCGCTCTCGGAGTGGGTGGCGCAGGAACCTTTAATTCCTGCCCGACAGCAAGCGTGGAGGGATCGGCGATAGCGTTGAGACGCTGCAACGCCTCAACCGATGTGCGATATCGCTTGGAGATGCTGTAAAGCGTATCACCTTTCTTGACCACATAGGTTGTATAGCGAGGAGCGGGCGTGACCAACGGACGAGATGTTGGCCTGACCACGCCTGTCGCCAGGGTTGGCGGCTTCGCAGCGCCGGACGGCGTGACGGTGGAACTCGCAGTCCTTGAAGAAGTTGGACGGGGCGTTGCAGATGCAAGTTGTCGGGTGTTGGTCGTGCGCTGCTGCGCCTCCATGGGAAGCTTGTCGAAATAGGAAGCGATCTGATCGCGTCCTAACCAAAGCGCCGCGCCCACAATGATAACGCTGACCCAAAACCAGATAGAACGAAACATAGGAATGCCGTCGGGGGGGGAAAGTTGAGTGTAGTGGGGGAAAAATGACCTGAGTCACTCCAAGCTTATCACGGACAGGCCAACAGGTCAAGCACGATAGGAGGAAAGAGTGCGTTTCAATTGGGAGCGCGTTCTTGTATTTCTGGCCGACTCAAGTCGGGCTCTTCAGGTATGCAGCCAAAGGAGGAGTCCCGCCATTGGAGGGTCCGGGTTCGTTCGGTTAGGGCTATGGTGACTTTTGAGAATTTGCCATTCAATGCCAGCCGATTTATACTCAGTGCCCACAAATGAAGACACTTTCGGGGGAAGTCCGGTGCAAATCCGGCGCTGTCCCGCAACTGTGAGAACCTGCTGGTTCGAGCCAGAACGCCCGAAGCTGCAACGACGCAACGCCCTGCGCGGACAGGGTCGTCGGCAAAACCATCTGCCCGACGCCGCCCCTGTTTCCCCAGCAGGGGCTTTTTCATTGGCTCCCCTGAAAAAAGGTCGCGATCAGCAGCGACGATAGAGAAGACAGCGAAAATGGTGTGGTTTCAGCTACTTTTCCTTGGCGAAACCATGATATTTTCCTTTGCGCCTTGGCAGCTTTGCGTGAGATCAAGCTTTTTTCAGTCGATCCTTCATTGCCCCATCTACCATCAAAAAAGGAGACTTTCTACAATGACGCTTCACGAACTCATCTCCTCGATCCCACCCCTAGACGAAGCCGCCATGGCCGCGGCCCGGGAACGACAGGATCAGCTCACCAAGCCTCAGGGCAGCCTGGGACGGCTGGAAGAGCTTTCCATTCGCATCGCAGGCATCACCGGCCAGGCCCGGCCCGTCATCAAAGATAAAGTCATCACCGTCATGGCGGGCGATCATGGCGTGGTGGCCGAGGGCGTCAGCGCCTTTCCCCAGGAGGTGACCCCGCAGATGGTGATGAACTTCCTGCACGGCGGCGCCGCCATCAATGTGCTGGCCCGACACGTGGGCGCGCGGGTGGTGGTCGTCGATATGGGCGTGGCTGCGGACCTGCCCGCAGTTCCCGGCCTGGTGAACAAGAAGATCGCCTACGGCGCAGCCAACATGGCCCAGGGCCCGGCCATGACCCGCGAGCAGGCCGAGCAGGCGCTGCTGGCCGGGGCCGATGTGGTTTTGTCGCAGTTGAAGCAGGGATTGGACATTTTGGGCACGGGCGATATGGGCATCGGCAACACCACGCCCTCCGCGGCCATCGCCGCCGCGATGACAGGGAAAGATCCCGCTATCATCGTCGGTCGGGGAACGGGCCTGGATGACGCGGGGGTGCAGAACAAGATCGAAGTGGTGCGCCGCGCCCTGTCCGTCAATCAGCCGGATATGGATGACGCCCTGGATGTGCTGGCCAAAGTGGGCGGATTCGAGATCGCGGGCCTGGCTGGGGCTATCCTGGCCGCGGCCGCTAACCGCGTGCCCGTCATGGTGGATGGCTTCATTTCCACCGCCGCCGCCATGATCGCGGTGGGGCTGGCGGCGCCAGCCCGCGAGTATCTCTTTGCCAGCCACCATTCCCAGGAGCAGGGGCATGGCGTCATGCTGGACTGGCTGGGCCTGAAACCGCTGCTGGACCTGGATTTGCGTCTGGGCGAGGGCTCAGGCGCGGCTCTGGGCCTCTCGCTGGCCGAGGCCGCCTGCAAGGTGCTGGATGAAATGGCCACCTTCGCCGAAGCCGCTGTCGCGGGCAAAAACCAATAATCAGTGGGCAGTAAACAGTAATCAGTCTGAGGCGTCCCGTCATGCTCTCCTCCCTCCTCACCGCCTTCAACTTCCTCACCATCTTGCCCCTGCCCTGGCGCGATACCAGCCAGCAGAGCCTGGGCCAGGCGGTGGGATGGTTTCCACTGGTGGGATTAGCCATCGGCGTCGTCCTGGCCGGACTGGATTGGGGCCTGAGCCAGTTTTTGCCGTCCGGCGTCACCGCCGTGCTGGTGATGATCGCGTGGCTGTTGGCCAGCGGCGCCATCCACTTCGACGGCTTTCTCGATTCGTGCGACGGCCTGTTCGGGGGCAAGACGCCCGTGCAGCGGCTGGAGATCATGCGAGACCATCGGGTGGGCGCGTTTGCAGTGGCGGGCGGCGGCCTGCTGTTGTTGTTGCGATACAGTGCATTGACGGGGCTGCCTCTCCGCACCATCCCTTTGCTGCTGGCTCTGGCGCTGAGCCGCTGGGCCATGTCTCTGGCCATCGTCTTTTTTCCCTACGCCCGCAAACAAGGTCTGGGCCGGGCCATGAAGGATCACGCCCGCTGGCCCCAGGCTCTGCAGGCCACCCTCATCGCCCTGGTCGCGGCCTGGTTCATCGGCGGCGTTTCGGGACTGATGGCTATGGTGACCGCGGGCGTGGTCATGATCCTGGCTGCGCTCTTCATCCGCACCCGCATCCCCGGCCTCACCGGCGACAGCTACGGCGCCATCAACGAACTGGTCGAGGCGGCAGTCCTGGTCTTTTTCACTACATTGTTTTGGCGTTAGACTGATAATCACTTATCGCTGATGCGTACAAACAGCGTGACTGTTGGCCAGATGTTCTGACTGATGACTGCTCACTGATTACTGAATACTGCCATGTTTCCCTTTCCCGGCGTCACCCTCGACCAGAATGACGAAGCGCTGATCCTGCGCAGCGACGCGCCCCTGCACATGCTCTCCTCGGCGGTTGTGGGGGGCGGTTTTCT
>Ga0256833_1002071_pt1 | contig 14432 bp, 17 predicted proteins | sample 356284metaG_FD_190535 | JGI IMG/M metagenome (GOLD analysis project Ga0256833, IMG submission 190535) | Hydrothermal vent microbial communities from Mid Atlantic Ridge, Atlantic Ocean - 356-284 | ecosystem: Environmental > Aquatic > Marine > Hydrothermal vents | place: Atlantic Ocean: Mid...
GCTTTTCCGCTCAGGTTCAGCATTTCCTGAAGACTGGAAATGTATATCAGGACGGTGGATGCATCCACGGATGGATTGCCCGTCTCGAACAGTCCGCATACCACCACATCCCTTGCATACAGAGAACCGTCCCAGCCTGTTCCCACGACGAAGAGGGTATCACCGGGCCCTTTTCCCAGAAGCTCCAGAACCGGTTTTCCGGGAATCACGCATGGAATCTTTCCCCCTTTCATGCTCCGGATTCCCCCCTCAACTGAAGACAGGAGTCTGGTGGTCCTCTTCTCCCGTGCCGTATCGATTCCCAGAAGCTGAATCCCCCTCGTTTCATCTCCCGAGGATATTAGGGCAAACGCCATCAGGCGCGGTGCGTATCCTCTGACTTCGGGATTGTTCTCGAGGAAGGCGGGGAAGGAATCGGCGGGGATGGTCATATTGAGCCGGAGCTCTTCGAAGAAGCCCTTTCTGGACAGCCGGGCGTGTCCGGTAAATTTATCCAGGGTGTCTTTCACGGATCGAAGCATCATATAATCGTAAATCTCAAGAGTCAGTATAAGAAAAATCAGGCTCAGCGAGAGAGCCAGTATGGTCAGAATGGAGCGGCGGGCATTTCTCCACAGGTTTCTCCAGGCCAGTTTAAGCAGCATCTTATCTCCGGAGATATTTCAATGTGAAGTACCTGTCGGGCACATCTATATCCAGCTGGAGCTTTTCATAGACTATGCGCGTGTATTCTTCCGGATGATCGGTGGGCCTTATGACTATCTCCAGCGGAATCCACTTTCCTTTTACTCTCTTTGTGCGCTTGAAGGTCATTATCCTGACAGGTTTTCCATCTTCGTCCATCATAAGGATCCTTACGGGAATCTTTCTGGAAAGCAGGATGTGGTATTCCAATCGGTCCCATACTACGGCCGCATCTTCCTTTGCTGTGGCGGTTATTACGACGGTGTCGCCCCGAATTGCTTTGATTTTCAGAAGATAGTCCTTCGATATATCAACTTCTTTGAGAAGGTCATCGTATGTAAAGTGGCTTCCCATCCAGCTGTCCCCCAGCAGTGCGGGGGGAATTCTCATAACCCGGTCTATATCGGGAAAGTAGTTCCATATACTGTTCCCGACCCGCAGAGTGGAAATTCCCCTTTCCCTGGCAGGTTCGAGAATCCGTATCAGGAACCTGTCTCTACCCTTCGTCCAGATTTCCACCTTCAGGTTCCGGGAGAAGCCTTCTTTTTTAATTTCCATGGTGGCTACTGCGTGGGATCCGCGGGAAATGTACAGATTCTCCACATGATTTACCAGCGCATAGGGGTCAATGGAAAGGGCCAGCAAAAGCATCGCAAACAAATTTTACACCCGTCAGTAATCGAAAACTGTTGACTGAACGACATTTACAGTAATCAACCCTTCCCGGACCCGCACTTTATATTCTAACATGAATGGGAAGTAAACTGATAATAGGAGGGCGGAAATGCGTAAATTGACACATTAAATATTCAGATTGAGGAAATAGTACAGCCTGGGGCAGGGTGGGGAATTCGGTTTTTCTATTGAAAGCCACCCCCTGGAGCTCCGGATTTGTGCATTCTTCTTTCCGGAAAGGAGCTGGATTTTATCTCAGGTTTTCCTGCATTCTCATGGAATGCCCGGACACCACCAGTTTCAATTTGTGCGGATGGAGGTTTTCATAATCGAAGCCGTTTATGTCGTGGCAGTCCACATAGGAGAGGGCCGATTGCAGGGATTCCACGAATTTTCGTACCACATCCCTTATGTATTGCCTCGATGCGAAGGTGAGTCCCCCTTCTATGTAGCTGTCATCTTCCACCTTTATGTACTGGCTGGCCATTCCATAGGATGGTATCCTGTCCTTTCTTATGGCGAATGCGGAATGGATATTCAATTCCGTTCCCTTGAACAGGTAGTTGGTCATGATGAAGTCCGAGAAGAGCAGTGCCACCACCGCTTCCCCATAATGGGTTATCCCCCCATCGTTGATTCGAATGAATTTGTGATTCCTGTCCGGTTCAAAATAGTAAATGTCGTACAGCGCAGATAGTTGGGGGCGGGAAATTTTGGTATTTATCGCCGTGAGACATTCGGAACCGTTTCCTATTCCGATCCTTATTCCGAATTCTGCTCCCTCCCTGTTCCTTTCGAGCATTCTCCTGATAATGGAGCACTGGCCCAGTATGTCGGATGAAACTATATTTCCAAAAAGGGGTATCATGTTCGTATAGTTTTCGAGGAATTCCATAGCCTCGTATATGCTCTTCAGGTATCCATTGGCCACATCCAGCAGGTACATGCCTGAATTGGACAGGTTTATGAGCCTCACCACCTTCTCCGTGTATCTGCGAATCTCATGCAGTCCAATGGATGGTATGAAGAGAACACCGGCTTCTCTCAATTCCTGTGCGGCCCTGATTCGAATGTCGATATTCCTGTAGTCGATCCTGCTGTAGAGAATGTCGAGGAGAGTATTTATGTCCTTTTCAGCGAGGGTTTCTGTGCCTCCATCCGATGCGGCAAGCAGATTTACGAGCCTGGTTTTTACTTTTCGATGCATTTCCTCTGTCGTGTGGTCCATAATCTGCTGGACTATCAGCTCTCTGCTGGCGGTGAACCTCGGCAGGGTGTAGATGACTTCGCGGGGGAGAAACATCACAGCGTTTATGTGGGTAAAGTAGGCCATGGGGGCAGTCATTAGTGGAAGGGAGCGCAGGGTTATGCCGTTGGCCAGAGTAGTCTTCCTCATGACATTTACCGTTTTCCTCGTCTCCACTGTCGAGATCGTCGTGGGAACGATGTTGACATCGTTAAGGGTGTATTCCCTCTCTATGCGCGGCCCCATACGAAAATTTTAAAAACCTTCCCGGAGAGGACGAAGGGGAGTGTATTTCAATGCATTTAAAATTTTCCTTAACCCCCATGGTTCGATTCGAATAAATACTCCCCCTCTTATTCCGATAAATTCAGCCACTTTATACTTGTAGGACTTCCTATGAGCAGAAAAATAGCTGTCCTCGTGGCTGATTTTGTGGAAGAGGTGGAGTTCATTTATCCCTATTACAGATTGAAGGAAGAGGGGTTCGAGGTTGTTGTGATTTCTCCCGGTGGAAAGCCGGTTAAGGGTAAGAAAGGATTGGCCATTTCGGTGGATGGGGGACTGGAACTGCTGAAGGAGGAGTACGATGCCCTGTATATACCCGGAGGATACGCCCCGGACAGGCTCCGCAGGTACGGGGAAATTCTGGATTTTGTGCGGAATATGCATGATGCGGGTAAACCTGTATGTTCCATCTGCCATGGGCCATGGGTTCTGATTTCCGCCGGGGTGGTTAAAGGAAAGAAAGTCACCGCCTACTTTGCAATAAAGGATGACCTGGTCAATGCGGGAGCCCATTATACGGGTAATCCCGTGGAGGTGGATGGGAATTTGATTACCGGAACAGACCCATCCTCCATGCCATCCCTTATGAAGAAGTTTATCGATGTTTTGAAAGGAAAATAAGGAGGTTGAGAAATGCCGATCTTGACGGATGATATAAGGGGGCAGTTGAAGCAGATTTTCGATGCCAGTCTGAAGGACAAAGTAAAACTCGTTTACATTTTCAGGGAGTTCGATTGTCAGTATTGTAGCGAGATACGGGAGCTTCTTAGAGAAGTTCGGGATATAAAGCCCGAGCTCATAGACCTGAAAGAAATCAACTTCGAGCTTGAAAAGGAAGAGGCTCAGAAGTACAACCCTGCCAGGATACCTGCCACATTTATAATGGATGAAAACGAGACGGTGAAGGGGATAGTGTATTACGGAATTCCCTCCGGATACGAATTCTCTTCTCTGATAGAGGACATAACGATGGTCTCTTCCGGAAAAATTGACATTTCCCCTGATGTGGAACAGAGGATAAAGGCCATAGATGTGCCCATCAATATAAAGGTTTTCGTCACTCCCACATGCCCGTATTGTCCCAGAGCAGTGCGGGTAGCCCACAAGTTCGCATACATAAATAAAAACATTATCGGTGAGATGATCGAGGCCATAGAGTTTCCGGAGCTGTCGGATCAGTTCATGGTGCACGCTGTTCCCAAAATCGTCATAAACGACGGAATTGTGCAGTTCGAAGGAGCCGTACCGGAGAATATCTTTGCCGATTATGTGGAAGAGGCATATAAGCTGGTTAAGAAGGAGGCTTAAAGATGCCGGTTCCCAAGCGAAAGAGCGCGAGGACGGTCGGGAGAAACAGGAGGGCTCACTGGAAGGCAAAGGTGATGAAGTATACATACTGTCCAAACTGTGGTGAGCCTGTCCTTCCCCATACTGTGTGTCCAAGGTGTGGATACTACAGGGGTATAAAGATTTATGTGACGAAGTTCGAAAAAGAAACAGAAGAACTGCTGAATGAATAAGTTCAGAATTGCAATAGACGCGATGGGGTCCGATAGGGCCCCTGATGTGGAGGTAAGGGGCACTTTAGATTATCTCAGGGAGCATCCGGATGATACCATAGTTTATCTCGTGGGAAGGGAGCAGGAAATCCGGGATGCCCTGAAGAAGTATAACGATGGGAAGGATTATCATCCCCGCATAGAAATCGTCCATGCTCCTCAGGTGGTGACCACCCATGAAAAACCCTCGGAGGCCCTCAGACAGAAGAAGGAATCCTCTATAGCGATTGGCCTCAACCTTCATAAGGAAGGGATTGCCAATGCATTCGTGTCGGCGGGCCATACCGGGGCAGTGATGGCTTTCTCCATATTTACAATAGGAAGGATAAAGGATGTGAAACGTCCGGCCATAGGGGCCCTGTTTCCCACCCTCACGGGCTCCAATCTGGTGCTGGATGTGGGGGCCAATGTGGATGTAACACCGCAGGTAATGTTTCAGTTCGGAATACTGGGGAGCGTTTTTTACTCCATCCTCTTCGATGTCCATCGTCCCCGGGTGGGGATACTCTCGATAGGGGAGGAAGAGGTCAAGGGTAATCAGCTGGTGATAAAAGCGAGGAGCCTTTACGAGAGGAGTGATCTGAACTTCGTCGGGTTCGTGGAGGGGCATGAAATACTCGGGGACAAGGCGGATGTGATAGTAATGGATGGATTCACCGGGAATGTTCTCCTGAAGTTTGGAGAGAGCGTTTTTTCCACCCTGGTCAGACTCATAAAGCGGGAAGTCAAGAAGAGTCCCCGTTATATGCTGGGGGCCGTGATGATGAAGGGGGCTTTTGAGAATGTCAAAAAGCATGCGGATTTCGAGGAATATGGAGGGGCCCCTCTCCTCGGGGTGAGGGGAAATGTGATAATCTGTCATGGTCGTTCCACTCCCCGGGCCATATACAATGCCATAGATGTGTCCCGAAAACTCTATACCCATCGCCTGGTAAATCGTATAGAAGAGAGAATCGAAGCGTACAGGTTTTAGTCGGATCTTTTGACTGACTATATCAGAGGAAGAAGAGCAGAAATATCAGTCCCAGGATTATCCTGTATATACCAAAGGGCACGAAGCTGTTCGTGGAGACATAGTTCAGAAGCCATCTTACGGACATATAGGCGAATACGAAGGAGACGGCGAATCCCACGGCCAGATTTAACCAGTTCTGGGATGCGAAGGCATGCATATTCTTCACAAGGTCATATCCTGTTGCGGCAAACATGGTGGGAACTGCAAGGAGGAAGGTGAATTCGGTTGCTGTCTTTCTCGACAGACCCATTAGCATCCCTCCGATTATCGTGGAACCGGAGCGGGAGGTTCCCGGAATCATGGCAAGGGATTGAAAAAGACCTATGATGAAGGCCTGTCTGTAATTGATATCGTCCACATTTTTGACCTTTGCCCTGCTTTCATCGTACAGGAACTTTTCCACAACAATGAATATAACTCCCCAGAGAATGAGCATGATGCTCACTATTATTGGACTGAAGAGGGATTTAATAGTCCTGTAGAGCAGAAAACCCAGAACGGCGGTGGGGATGAAGGCGGTTATGATCCTCTTCCATATTTCTATGTCCCTCATGAGTTTTTCCATGTAGATGATGGCCACTGCCAGAATTGCCCCCGATTGTATCGCCACCTCGAAGGTCCTGGTGAAGGTGTCCTGTGGAATGCCCAGTATGTGGGATGCGAGAATCAGGTGTCCTGTGGATGAAATGGGAAGGAATTCCGTAATCCCCTCCACAATTCCCAGAATAATTGCACTCAGCAGGTCCATTGGCGAAAAGTTTAAGCCACCCTGTATCTTAGAACAGGGATTTTTCTACTGTTTCTTTGCTCTGTGCGGCCAGTTCCCCCAGCGGCGGTCTTACGGAGGGAGATTTTATGATCCCTTTCTTATAGAGGGCGTACTTCACCGGAACCGGATTCGTCTCGACGAAGAGGGCCCTGAATACAGGGTACAGTTTGAAATGCAGTTCTCTCGCCGTTTTGAAGTCCTCGTCCAGCGCGGAGGAGACCATTTCCTTTACCACTGCCGGATAGACATTGCTTGCAACCGATACCACCCCCTGAACGCCGATGGAGATCATGGGAACCGTGAGATTATCGTCCCCGGAGAGGACCGTAAAGTCCTGGCGTGCATTTATAAGATGCTGTGCCAGACGATCGAAGTCAGAGGATGCATACTTAAGCGAAACGATATTTTTGTGATTTTCCTGCAATTTCCTGAGTGTTTCCGGTTTTATGAAGGTCCCCGTTCTTCCGGGAACATCGTAAACCATTACATTTATCCCCGTTTCGGCCACTCTGGAAAAGTGCACATACATGCCGGTGGGATTCGGCTTATTGTAATATGGAACCACGACCAGTGCATTTTCGTATCCCATTTCGAGAATCTTTCTGGCTTTTTCCACTGTCTTCTGCGTATTGTTGCTCCCTATTCCCACCAGTACGGGAATGTCATCCCTGTATCTCTTTACAAACTCCAGAACTCTGACGAATTCCTCATCTGTTATGGAGGGGGATTCCCCTGTGGTGCCAAAGATCAGGATGCCATCCACTCCGTTTTCCTTCTGAAATTCTATGAGGTTCTCCAGACTTTCGAAATCTATGTTCAGGTTTTCATCGAAAGGGGTAACGAGGGCGGTTATGACTCCTCTGAACATGGATTAAGTTTAAAGGCAGGAGCGGGGGACGGGTCCCCCGAAGATGTGAATCAATCGCCTATCTGGAAATTGAGTCCCAGGCTTATGGTGAATATGGGATTGGAGTTTTCCGCTACGGGATAGATGAAGCCCAGCTCTATGGATGGTTGGACTGTCCTGTCCGGATTCCCATAAAAGCCAAATCCTCCCTGAAGGGTAAAGGCATTGGCTCCGAATACTAAAGTGGTATCCTGGTTAGAAATGCTACCTGTGAAGCCCTGATAGTGAGGCCGCAGGTAGATGTATGGGGTTGCCCCATAAGGTTTGAATCCGTATATGAATGTGCCGTAGAGATCATAGAAGAGGGCTCCGAAAGAGGAAAATTGAGCGCCCAGAGCGATGGCTGTCTGGCGGTTGAAGGCCTTTTTGACTTCCATTCCAACGCCTACTCCGAGGAGCCTGAATCCCAGGTCCATATCTTCAGTCAGACCGTATCTTCCCATTATGCCCACCAGGGGTAGTACACCACCAGTTCCAGAGGACGGGTAAACATAGCTTCCTATATTGAATCCCATGAGAAATTTGCCGGGAGGTGTGGTTCTGGGAGAATCGTTGACAGCCATGGAACAGGCCCCCACCATGAGTCCTGCTATAGCTAAAATTACTGCTTTTCTCATAACTAAAATTCTAAAGGCAATGAGAATCATTTATCACTAAAAACAGTAGCGCGAAAAGAATCTTGATTTTGAAAATAAAGCGGGGTGACGACCCCGCAATCCTCATTCTGTGCACTTGTATACTTCTGCAGTATTGAAGTATAAGGTTGTGGGGAGAAAGCCATTGGCCAGGATATTTAGTAGACCATCTATGAGGGTCGTTTTGGTCTCTACGACCACTTTTCCCTTTTTGGGCATTATGGTTGTGGTAGTGTTATCACCAAGAGGGACCAGTCCCCACAGGAGATACATGTACCTTTTCTGAGAGTAAAGAGTACATCCCGCTATACCGGATTGGCCTTTATCTGCTATAACCACTCTGGAACCGGGAGGAGTGGTAACAGTTATAGTACCACATGCACTTATCATTCCGCTCATCAAGATTGCAGCTATTAGAGCTCCTACCTTCTTCATATTTTCCCTCCTGCTCGCTGAGAATTATATAGTACCAACTGGAAATTGTTTCTGACATTTTGTGTCAATTTTTGTTTTCCCGAAGCTGGCAGATAAATCATGCGGGGCGAAAGCCCCGCAGTATGATTACAGGAGTCTGTCAACTGTTTCGTGAAGTTTCCTCACATGTTCCTCTGCTTTCTTCAGGAGGGCTTTTTCCTCATCGTTGAGGGGCAGTTCTATGATTTTTTCCACGCCATTTCCTCCCAGTACCACGGGAAGGCCTATGAATATGCCGCTTATACCATATTCACCTTCTGCAAGCGTGGTGACCGGCAGAACCCTCTTGCTGTCCTTCAGTATGGCCTCAGCCATCAGGGCGGCGGCACTTCCAGGGGCAAACCATGCGGATGTTCCCATCAGTTTTACTATTTCACCCCCGCCGAATTTCGTTCTTTCCACCAGCTGGTCAATGGTCTCTTTGTCTAAAAGTTCTGTGATGGGAACACCGTTTACCGTCGTAAATCTGGGAAGGGGCACCATGGTATCTCCATGGGTTCCAAGGACCATGCCATTTACATCCGCGGGGGAAACTCCCAGTTTTTCGGCGACGAAGAAACTCAGCCTTGCACTGTCCAGAACGCCTGCCTGTCCCATTACTTTGTTCTTTGGAACTCCCAGCAGTTTGTACATTGCATAGGTCATCGCATCCAGAGGATTGGTGACAACGATGACGAAGGCATCCGGTGCATACTTTTTGAGATTCTCCGCCACCTGCTTTATGATCTTCAAGTTGATCTCAATGAGGTCATCCCTGGACATTCCCGGCTTTCTGGGGACACCAGCCGTGACGATGACCACATCGGATCCCTCTATGATGTCGTAGCTGGTGGAACCGTAGACTCTCGCGGAGAATCTGTTTATGTATGCGGCCTGCGAAAGGTCCAGTGCCTTACCCTCTGCGAGGCCCTCCTTTATATCCACGAGGGCAACATCCGCGATATCGTTGTATGCTAAATACCTCGCAGCCTCCGAACCCACATTTCCTGCTCCGATTATCGCTATTTTGTTTCTCATGGCAATAAAAATTTTATACCCGGATGGGGAAATTTGCCATCTGATGGGTAAGAGAAATTGGAGGGTTTACTGTTTATAGCCTCCGGACCTATAAAATTAATCCATGGCGAAGTTAGATTTCATCAAGGAGGAGCTGGAAAGACTTAAAAGGGAAGGCCTTTATGTCCACATAAGGGTTATACAGAGCGCTGTCGATGCCTGGTTCGTTGTGGATGGGAAGAGGGTCCTTAATCTGACCTCCAACAACTATCTGGGATTTGCCAATCATCCCGTTTTGAAGGAGTATGCGAAGAAGTACATAGATAAGTATGGAATAGGGCCGGCCGCTGTCCGGAGCATATCCGGAACCATGGATATCCACATAGAGCTGGAGAAGAAGCTGGCGCAGTTCAAGGGTATGGAATCCACTGTTCTATTTCAGAGCGGCTTTACTGCCAACCTTGCCACGATACCAGCCATAGTGGGCAGGGGCGACTATATTTTCTCCGATGAATTGAATCATGCCTCCATCATAGATGGGTGCCGTCTCTCCCGTGCCACCATCGTAAGGTATAAGCATCTGGACCTGAATGACCTCGAGGAGAAGCTCAAGGAACACAGGGATAAGCCTGGAAAGAAACTCATAGTCACGGATGGTGTCTTTTCCATGGATGGTGATATTGCTCCCCTTCCTGAATTGGCAGACCTCGCAGAGAAATACGATGCTATACTCATGGTGGATGATGCCCACGGTGAAGGTGTTCTCGGAAAAGGAGGCAGGGGTATAGTTGATCACTTTGGACTTCACGGCAGGGTGGACATAGAAGTAGGTACCCTGTCCAAAGCCTTCGGCATAGTGGGTGGATTCGTTTCCGGAAGCAGGGAACTCACGGAATATCTCAAGCAGAAAGGCAGGCCCTTCCTCTTCTCCAGCGCCAATACGGTGGCGGATGTGGCGGCGGGTCTTGCGGCAGTTGAGATTATGACCAGAAGCGATGAGCTGGTTCAGAGGCTCTGGGATAATGCCCGGTATTTCCAGGGGAAGATGAGGGAAATGGGCTTTGACCTCGGAAAGACCCAGACTCCCATAACCCCCGTGATCGTCGGAGACGAAAAGAAGGCGCAGGAATTCTCCAGGAAGCTCTACGAGAACGACATTTTCGTTCAGGCAATCGTATATCCCACCGTTCCACTGGGAACCGCAAGGCTGAGGGTGATGCTCTCTGCGGCCCACAGCAAAGACGATCTGGATTTCGCCCTCGAAAAGTTCGAGAAGATAGGAAAAGAACTGGGTGTAATCTGATGGGTGCGGGGCCTTTCCCCGCATCGTGAAGACTTTAAAATTAATCTGTGGATGGGATAAATTATCTTCGTGTGGAGAATTTCAAATCTATCAAACATATTGAAGTTGAGCCTTCGAGAATCAATGTATTTATAGGTGAACCGAATTCGGGGAAGAGTAATATACTGGATGCCCTCGGATTTCTCAGTGCTCTGGGCAACAATCCCGCTCATTTTCCGGAAATGGTCAGGGTGAGGAACTTTTCTGAGATATACCATTATAAAAAAGTGGGGAATCCTGTTGTAATAGCCACCAATTTCGGTGGAGTGGCAGGAATTTACAGGAGTTTCCTTCCTTTCGCTTTTATCAATGATAAAAAAACCAACACCCGGGTTGAAAGCAGGGTGGTTGATGTGGTCACGGATAATTTAAAAGCAGAGCTGAAGTGCAGGGATTATATAGACGAAGAAGTTGCAACGAAAATAAACGGAGTCCTTTCCCGGTTCGGGGTACATCTGAATGCCGAAGTGTACACATTTTCCCTACCTCGGATTGTTTCGGAAGTATCGATTTGACAAATCGATATTTAACGGGATGGACACCGGAGATTATCAGGTTAATTATCTGTACCCGCATAAGGGAGAGAATCTATTCCATATACTTGAAACAAATTATCAAATTGCAGACTTGATGGATTCCGTGTTTGCACGAACCGGTTTTCGTTTCGTGGTGGATTATGACGAGAGGAGATTGAAGATCGCACGATTTGGGCCCGGTAATACGGTGGTTCTTTTACCTTTTTATATGGTTGCAGAACCCATTCAGCGACTTCTATTCAACTATGCAGTGATTATTTCGAATAGAGAGGCTGTTATTGTTATGGAGGAGCCTGAAGTTCATCTCTTTCCATTTTATATTGATGCACTCGCTTTCGAAATACTGAATTCCAGGAGCAATCAATTTTTTATCTCCACTCATAATCCTTATTTTATAAATGCACTGGTAAGGGAAGCAGAGAACCTGGAAGACATCGCTATATTCATTACATATTTCGAAAATTACGAAACCCGGGTCAGGAAACTTTCTTCAGAGGAGTTGAGGAGGGTGTATGAGGAAGGTATAGATATACTGCTGAACCTTGATCGCTACATTTATGGTAAGGGGAAACTTCAGGAATAGGGACATACACTTAAAATTGTGTAAAGGGAGGTGGTAGAAGTGCCAGGGAGAAGGAGAAGGAAGAAAAGGTTCCCCGAACCAGAAAGCAAGCTCCTGCCGCAGAGATGGAAGAGGGATGAGGAAATAGAGAAGTTCGAAAGGAATATGAAGCAACACATAGAAGCCATATTTATGCTGGAACTGAAGAGGGCAGGCACATGGGCGCAGATATTAAAACTCCTGATGGGAAGGGGGCCTCAGTGGTCTTTCACAGGTGATTCAGCCCATAGTTATGCCTGATTCACCTTTTCAGGTCCCTTATCGATAATGCTTCCCCCTCCACCAATCCCATATAGGCTGTTTTCGGACAGGTCAGAATGCAGGAGATGAATAATATAGACTTCTTTGCTTTTGTGGATTATGCTCTGTTCCCTGTTGCTCTGGTTCTGGAGTCCGTCTCTTCCCGCTGGCTCAAAACCCTGCCAGTCTTTAACGATGCCTCCTGTGAACTAAATTACACAATCTTGAGAATATGTCCCTCAGGAATAAGTATGTGTTGGTCTTGGAATGTTATTGCGACAGGGATTTTGCTCGAAGAATTCTATCTATTCCGGAAGATACACTGATAAAGGAGTCCAGTATAGGCAATGTGAGGAACAGGCTGGTTAAATTATCGGGCAGTAAAAATTATGACTGCGTTATTGGACTTATAGATGAAACATCCAACAGGGGGTATTCCAGTGCCTCTGTCATAGCGAAGTGGGGATGGAGATTGAAGAAAGATTATGGGGATTTCTCCATTTACCAGAATGGAAAGGCATATATCTCTGGAGGAATTTATACATTTATGCCTTAAGGACATCGATCCTGGCAAAGTCAGGAATGCATGTAAGCGAAAGGGGGCATCTGTTGAACAATTCGAATCCCGACTTATGGAATGCTCCCGTGTGAGGAAGCTCAAAGAGGTTGTTATGGACATCTCCGGAAAGTGCTGAAAACAAATCCCTTTAAACTTTAACCATGGGTGCATTTTTGATAGCCCTTTTCATCCTGATAGCGGGAATCGTAGTACTCGCTCTCTGGATAATCGCCATATACAACGACCTCATCCGCAAGAAGCAGATGGTGGAGGAGGCCTGGAGCGGCATAGATGTTCAGCTGAAGCGAAGACATGACCTCATACCCAATCTGGTGGAGACGGTCAGGGGATATGCAGAGCACGAAAAGGAAACCCTCGAAAATGTCACTAAAGCCCGTTCCAGGGCCTTAAGTGCCGGAACCATTGAGGAAAAGATGAGGGCGGAGCAGGAGCTTTCCCGCGCCCTCCTCAATCTGTTCGCGGTGGCGGAAGCGTATCCGGACCTGAAGGCCAACGAAAACTTCCTGCATCTCCAGAAGGAGCTTTCTGCAATAGAGGATGAAATACAGCTGGCCCGCAGATACTATAATGCCACCGTGCGGGAATACAACATAGCAATTCAAACATTTCCCAGGAACATAGTGGCTGGTATCTTTGGATTTAAGGAGTTCCAGTACTTCGAAATCGGACCGGAGGACAGGGAAACGCCTCAGGTTAAGTTCTGATGATACTTATTCTTCTTGGTACTGCGCCCGATACGGTTAACCCATGTCCATTTGGATTTGAGGAATGTATAGTGGATTATCACTCCGGAATAAAAGTCTATTCGGATGCCTCCGTTGTGGTCAAAGAGGATATAAAAGTGAGGTCCACAGGCAACCTCATAAAACATGGGATTTACCGGGATTTCCCCTTAACTTACATCGATTCCCGTGGAAACAGATATTCCGTCGAGTTCGAAATAAAGGAAGTCCTCCTGAACGATAAACCGGTCCCCTTTTTCACCCGCCCCCTTGCCAACGGAATTCGGATCTATATCGGGGACAGGAATACCCTCCTGAAGCCAGGCTACTATCGATATACCATAATCTACAGAACAGAGCGGCAGATTGGTTTCTTCGATGACCACGATGAAATATACTGGAATGCGACGGGAAACGGCTGGGAATTTCCCATAAGGCGGGTGGAGGCCGTGGTGGTTCTGCCCGAAGGCATCCCCACCGACAGCGTAAGGTTCGTTGCATATACGGGTTATTCCGGCCAGAGGGGAAGGGATTACAGGGCCTTTATCCACAGGAATATGGTGGTCTTTCGCACCACAAGGCCCCTGCGCCCCGGCGAGGGACTTTCGATTGCTGTTGCATTTCCCCCCGGTTATGTAGTGCCCCCGCCCCTGTGGAAACGGCTCTACTGGATCTTAAAGGACAACCGGGGTGGTTTCATGATGGTGCTTGGATTCCTGCTGGTTGTCTTCTTCTATCTGTGGGCATGGGGAAGGGTGGGAAAGGACCCAAAGCGGGGAGTGGTGATGCCCCGATTCAGACCGCCCCGGGGATTTTCTCCAGCAATGATGCGGTACCTGTGGAAGATGGGATACGATGAGCAGGCCCTTGCGGCGAACCTCATAGACCTTGCGGTCAGGGGGTATCTGAAAATAGTCAGGGAAGACGATGGGTACAGGATAGAAAAGACTGACAAATCACCCGAAAATGATGAACTTCCTGAGGATGAGGATGTTCTACTTTCCTCCATGCCCCGGTCCCTTGAGCTGGAGAAGGAGGGGGCCCGCCTCTCATCGATTCTCAAAAGCAGGCTCTCCATTCTAATGGCCCCCTATCTGAGATTCAACTACGGATATACCCTGTCCGGATGGGTGATGACCTTCTTC
>Ga0256833_1002072_pt1 | contig 14430 bp, 12 predicted proteins | sample 356284metaG_FD_190535 | JGI IMG/M metagenome (GOLD analysis project Ga0256833, IMG submission 190535) | Hydrothermal vent microbial communities from Mid Atlantic Ridge, Atlantic Ocean - 356-284 | ecosystem: Environmental > Aquatic > Marine > Hydrothermal vents | place: Atlantic Ocean: Mid...
GTCTCTGGGAGATCGCTTTTGCAATCCTTTCAGCCACAGCGTCAGAATGATAAAGTTTGGATTTACGACAAGTAACCCGTATCCGCAGAGCAGGGGCCTTAGAAAAGTAAATTTCCCATGGGTAACGAGAGGCCTTTTCTACCAGTTCCTGAAAACTTGTAGCCCGAAAACTGCCAACTTTAAGAAGGATCCGATTAGCCAACCGAGACCAAAGGTTCAAAAGATATAGTTCCCGCAAGCCTCCTTTAAGAACAACACCCCCTGTTTCCTTACGACCCGAAAGACCAAGGGCTTGGATTTCATGAAATAGGAGATCTTCCAGGCCCGGTGGACAAACGGCAAAAATTTCAAAGACGCTGGCCATGTCTTCACTTTAATCATCAAACACTTTATAGCAAACAAATGATTATAACATCTTAGTTATAAAAAGACCTTGCAAAATTAAGATTGACGTTTAGCAGTGAGACTGCTAGGGATTCGTTTCCTTTTTCGGCACGAAAATTAGGAAAAGAATCCTTGACGGACCTTAAAGAAAGAGCATTTTCAAAGGTCTCATAAAAGGTTGGTGATTAAAATAAAAATCAAGGGCTATTTTGGTGGGAGAATATCCCGGAAAATGGTTCTTTTCAGGAACTCAAGACCTAGACGCAAAAGTTGCGTTTCGTCTTTTAAAGCCTTCTCAATATCTTCGTCTTTAAAACCAGCTGTGAGAATCTTTTCACCCTTTTCTACCAAGGGGCGGAATTTTTCCAAAGCGTAACAGGCCATATAGATAAGGTCTAACTCATCTGCTGAAAGAGGGCGGTCCATGTGTTGGCGAGCAAAGACTATCTCGCCAAAAAGATCGTTAAACTCGTAATAGGGTTCAAGTCCCTGTTCTTTAATCCATTCTCGTACCGTGATAGGGCGCTTTTCAAAATGGCCTTTACAATGAGTTTCTCGAATTATGCGATAGATTTCAAAGGGTTTGCCTTCCTCATCACGGCCTGTAAACCGTGCCAGGGGATAAGTGCGGCAAGAGGCCGGCCGGTCAGGATAGATAGAACAGCCTTCAGGCCTAAGAAAAGGACAAGAAAAGTCGTGCTGCTGCATTTTGACAGCAATGACCGGCAGTTGGGTTACATCCCCCAGATACAGTTCCGCAAACTTAGCGATAAATTCTTCCGAACTCAACCCCAGCGCCTTTCTTACCCTTAAGAAATCATAAGGGCTTAGGATCAGATTTACGTCATAACAGCAGAGATTGTAACAAGAAATACCGGGAAAACAGGCAAATTCAAAGACGTCGTCAAGGCTTAATTTGCGGTGGTCAAAAACGGGTTGGTCCATATTTTGGCCTCCTCGGCGGCGCAAATGTCAAGGTAAGAATACAACTTTTTCGCTTTAAGTCATCCCAGTTTTGAGGATTTTTGCCAGGTAAAACTCTCCCTTTAGGCACTATTTCCAAGATTAGCCCTTAATACAACTGCAAAGGATCTAGTTTTTGTGGCCCAAATATCCAGCCTCTTTTAGTAATCTGAGTACTTCGTCCCTACTTAAGTCGTACCAGTTTTGATAGGCGTCTGCTACGGCGAAATAAATACCACTCCTTAGATTGGCACAATATATTTCATCTACCAGAGGCGTTAATTTTTCAAGCGCTTTAGGTGAGGCGGTTGGCACAGCCACTACAATTTTTTCCGCCCCGCGTTTAGTACACTCCTAACAGCAGCCATCATGGTATAGCCTGAAGCTAATCCGTCATCCACCAAGATCACAGTTTGGCCTCCAAGATCTGGAAATTTTTTTCCTTGACGAAAAAGGAGCTCCCTTTCTTTCAAATCTTCTTTTTCAAGTTGAATTTGATGTGCAATAGTTTTTTCGTCTAAACCTGCGTAAGCTACCAATTCTTCATTAAGAAGGACTTCTCCGTCAAAGCTTAAAGCTCCAAAGCCAGCTTCAGGATTATCGGGAAAATGGATTTTTCGTACGAAAATAAGATCAAACGGAAGTTTGAGTTTTTGAGCAATAACTAAGCCTACAGGTACTCCACCTGCAGGGATAGCAAGCACCCATACATTTGGAGCCCTTTCATATTTTGGGCGCAACATTTCCGCCAGAACCGCACCAGCTTCCTGTCGATCTTTAAAGACGAAGATCTTGTTAGTGAATTCCGGGTTTACAAAAAGTTGGGCCATTTTTTCACCCCTTTGATAAAGTTAAACATCTCGCCGGTAAAAAACAGGAGCTGGAGGCGAAATGAAGATCAAGGCCAGGCCGGAGGATTTTGTGGTTTATGAAGTAGCAGATATAGCTCCAGAAAAAGAGGGCCCTTTTGCCCTTTACCGTCTTTTCAAAAAGGGGGCCACAACTTGGGATGTGGTCGGAGATCTAGCACGAAGGCTCAGGTTGCGGGCTCAGGATATTCATTATGGAGGTCTTAAGGATCGCCATGCTGTTTCTTACCAATACGTAACCATCAAAGATGGCCCTAAAAAGGATCTCAAGGGGCGCAATTATTTGCTGGAATACTTGGGACAAAGCAAGACCCCTATGTCAAAGGCCAAACTGAGAGGAAACTTCTTTCGTATTCGTGTGCAGGATATAGATCCTGCAGGATTAGAGGAAGAAATAGTGCTTCTTTCTCGTTACGGAGTGGTCAATTATTTTGATGAGCAACGTTTTGGTTCGGCCCGGCATGGCTTGGGGTTTGTTGCTCGGGAACTTATTTTAGGCCATTACGAAAAAGCCCTCTACCTCTTGCTGGTAGAAGGTAGCCTGTACGAAATGAAGCGTACGCGAAAATTTCGTCAATGTTTGCGTGAAAACTGGCCTCAAGTTACCCCTTGTTTAGAGTTTGCCCCTAGCCCTTGGGAAAGGCGCTTGCTGGAATTTATAACCCAGCACAAACCTTCCAAACGAACCTTCAAGCGGGCCCTAGGATTAGTAGATCGAGAATATCTCCTGATGCTCTGTCATGCTTATCAAGCCTATATTTGGAATGAGACGGTAAAGCTTTATCTTCAAAGGCTTGGTCTTAAACTTTATCCGGTACCCTATGTGATGGGTGAACATTTCTTTTATCGGGCAGTGCCAGAAAATAAGTGGGTTGAACTTTCTTCCCGTCGCATACCACTTCCCAGCCCCCGCCTCAAATTAGAACCGGAAATTAAGATTCTTTTAGAAGAAGTTCTCCAGAAACAAGGAATCCCTTCCCTTGAAAAGTTTCGCACCCTTATAAAAGGGGCTACGTTTAAAACTTATCCGCGAGAAGTTGTAGTAATACCAGAGCGTTTACACTTCGAAAAAAGGGGACCGAGTGAAGTCCTTTTGGAATTTTTCTTACCAAAAGGTAGTTATGCCACCGTTGTCCTCAAAAGGCTTTTTCTCCTTCCTAAGAGGTACTAATGTACAGCAGCTTTTTCTTGAGGTTTGACATTTGAACGTCCACAACACTTTTTGTACTTTTTGCCACTCCCACAAGGACAGGGATCATTCCTTCCGATTTTTCGACCTCGACGAATGGGCTTACGTTTGGGTTTTTCTTCTGAGGCCTCTTCACCGCGGCTATAAACGAGTCGTAGACGCCGCTGTCTCCTTTCTTCTTCCATCCGCTCTATTTCTTCTTCGCGGGTTACCTGAACCCGGTAGAGAAAGGAAAGGGTTTGCTCCTTGATTCGTTCTACCAAATCAGCAAACATCTCAAAGGCTTCCCGCTTATATTCTTGGAGCGGGTCTTTTTGGGCGTATCCTCGCAAACCGATACCTTCTCTTAGGTGATCCATGGAGAGAAGGTGATCTTTCCAGAGGGTATCAATAGTGTGGAGGAGGAACATGCGCTCAAGATGACGCATAAGCTCTTCGCCCACTTCCTTTTCTTTCTCTTCGTAGGCCTGAAGGGCCTGATTTGCAAGCTCTTCGCTAAGTTCCTCCTCTGAAGAAATTTCTCCTGGAAGGTCTGGTCGAAAAGCAAAAATACCGAAAAAGCGTTCTTGAAGGCCTTTGAGATCCCATTCGGTAGGGGAAGTCTTTTCTATGGCAAATTCTTCTGTGATCTTGGAGGTAATATCTTTTATCATGTCGGTTATCCAGTCCCGAATACTCTCACTTGCTAGAATTTCCTTGCGCTGCGAATAGATTACCTCGCGCTGTTTATTCATCACATCGTCGTATTCGAGGAGGTGCTTTCGAATCTCAAAGTTGTGGGCTTCTACCTTCTTTTGGGCCTGTTCAATGGCTTTGGAGATAAAAGAATGCTCAATAGGTTCACCTTCTTCCATTCCAAAGCGATCCATAAGGCCTTTCAGCTTGTCAGAACCAAAAAGACGCAAGAGATCGTCTTCTAAAGAGAGATAAAATCTCGAAGAACCCGGATCTCCCTGCCGTCCTGCTCGTCCCCGGAGCTGATTATCTATCCGGCGAGATTCGTGGCGTTCGGTGCCGATAATGTGAAGCCCCCCCAAGGCTTTTACCTTTTCATAATCTTCTTGGCACTCTTTGACTTTCTCCCAGAGCACTTCAGCCCAGCGTTCAGGATACTTCTGGGTGGGGTCTTCTCCTTTTTTGGCCATTTGTAGGGCTTCATTCCAGGCTGTAGGATCTATATTGTCCAGGTCGTAACCTTCAGACAAAAGAGCTTCCTTGGCCAGACCTTCTGGATTGCCACCTAGCAATATATCTACCCCGCGTCCGGCCATATTAGTAGCAATTGTTACGGCCCCTGAGCGTCCAGCCTGGGCAATGATGGCTGCTTCTTTTTCATGGTACTTGGCATTTAAAACCTGATGAGGAATTTTTTTCTTCCTTAACATGCGGGAAAGGCGCTCACTTTTTTCGATACTGGTAGTACCTACCAGAACCGGACGACCCTGCCGGTAAAGTTCTTCGATTTCTGCCACTACCGCCTCAAATTTTTCCCGCTCGGTCCGATAGACTACATCTGGGTGATCAATACGGATCATGGGTTTATGGGTGGGGATAACAACCACATCCAGGTTATAAATCTCTTTAAACTCTGCTGCTTCAGTCTCAGCTGTGCCAGTCATGCCAGCAAGCTTTTCATACATGCGGAAGTAATTTTGGAAGGTAATAGTGGCCAAGGTCTGATTTTCCCGTTCGATTTTGACTCCTTCCTTAGCCTCAATAGCCTGATGGAGACCATCTGACCAGCGTCTGCCAGGCATGAGCCGGCCTGTAAATTCATCTACGATGATCACTTTGCCATCTTTAACAATGTAGTCTACATCTCGGTGAAAGAGATGGTGAGCACGCAAGGCTTGGTTAATATGGTGGACTAGACTTATGTGTCGTGGGTCATAAAGATTTTCAATGCCAAGGAGACGTTCCATTTCTGCCACGCCTTCTTCAGTGAGCATGGCCGTGCGGGCCTTTTCATCCAGGGTAAAATGAACATCTTTTTTGAGATGGCGTACTAATTTGTCAATATGATAATAAATCTCGGTAGATTCTTCTGAAGGTCCGGAAATAATAAGAGGTGTTCGGGCTTCATCGATAAGGATAGAATCAACTTCGTCGACAATGGCATAGTGGTGCTCCCGCTGAACCATATCTTCAAGGGAATATTTCATGTTGTCACGCAGATAATCAAAGCCAAATTCGTTATTGGTGCCATAGGTAATATCACAGGCATAAGCCTTTTTTCTTTCTTCTTCATCCATTCCGGAGACAATAACCCCTACCGAGAGGCCTAAAAAATTGTAAAGTGTTCCCATCCATTTGGCGTCACGCTTGGCAAGATAATCGTTTACCGTAACAATATGTACTCCTCTTCCTGTAAGGGCGTTAAGATAAGCCGGAAGAGTAGCTACAAGAGTTTTTCCTTCGCCAGTCTTCATCTCGGCGATTTTCCCTTGATGGAGAACAATTCCTCCCATCAATTGCACATCAAAATGCCGCATCCCAAGCACCCTGCGACTAGCCTCCCTTACCACCGCGAAGGCTTCTGGTAAAAGTTCATCAAGGTTTTCCCCCCGTTCTAGACGCTCTTTAAATTCTTTAGTTTTGTCTTGGAGTTGGCTGTCAGAAAGCTTTTGTACCTGAGACTCAAGATCGTTAATGCGGGCTACCAGCGGACGAAGCTTTTTGAGCTCTCTTTCGTTTTTAGTCCCCACAATTTTGGCTAAAAGTTTGGTAAACATAGAAAATTCCTCAATAAATAGAATTTGACTTTTTAACATTAAACTTTGTTCCGACCTTAACCGCAAGAAGAAAGCAATTTTAATGCCGAGGTGTTTCCGTAGTCTCTTACGGTTTTACTTACCAAAAAGGTTCATGATGTTTTTGTTCCGCCTCACCTTCTCTCAAGGTTTCAAATTGACTAAAGTAAAAAGAAAACTCCGAACATAAGTATTTTACAATGGGTGTCAATTTTTTGAACAAGATTAAATCTTGTAGAGGCCGCTTTCAACGCTCCAAAACGGTTGCAGGTAGGTGCGAAGTGTGTGGGGAGGAGATGCCCCTTTGTTATCGGTGTCAAAAATGCGGATATCTCATCTGTCAGCGCTGTATGGCAGAAGGGCCAAGAAAATTTTCATGTAACGCGGTTACCTGGGTCTGTCCTAATTGTCTCAATTGGGAAACTCTTTAACGGTTACGATGAAGCGCCGATCTCCGGTAAGGGGAAGTTGTAAGGGGTATTCTTTTACTTCCAGAGAGGTTTCCTTTTGAAGTAAGTCTCGGATTTCTTCCCGGACCTTGGGTCCTTTCATGGCTATGAGAGTCCCTTGGGGATGCAAATGTGGATGGGCAAGCTTCCAGAGGTTTTTAAGGTCTGAGACTGCCCTGGAAACTATAGCTACAAAATATTTGGGGGGTAAAGGGGAATGCTTCTGTCCTACGGAGGCCTGTATAATCTTGATAATAGGTGGCAAAGAGAGATATCCGGAAGCGTAAGTAAGAAAAGAAATGGGTTTTTTGCGGGCGTCAATCAGCCAGACTTCTCTTTCTGGTTGAACAATTTTAATTACCATTCCTGGAAGGCCGGCCCCGGTACCTAGGTCTAGCAATGGACCTTCAGGAAGGTAAGGTAAGATGGTCAAGCTATCCAGTAAATGTTTGACAGCAAAATCGAGAGGTTCTTCAAGGGCTGTAAGGCCCAAAGGCTTGCCGAACTCTTTAAGAAGGGCAAAAAAACAAAAAAGCTTTTCAATGGTCTCAGAAGAAAGCTCAAGTCCGAGCTCTTCAAGCCCTTGGAGAGTATATTTTTTGAAACGAGCCAAAAAATCTTCTGGCATGAAAAAGATTATAACAAACAGAAAAGAGCTTTAGAAAAGACCCTTTAGGAGGTTTTTTTCAGGTGAAAATAGCCATTATCCGTCAAAAGGTGGGTTTTGGGCTGGGAGGTGCTGAAAATTATGTGGCCTCTTTTGCAAGAGAATTATTGCGTCAGGGGCACGATATAACAATAATAGCAGATTTTTGCACTCTTCCAGGAGTTAGATTTTTGAGAGCACCTTTATTGGGTAGAGGAAGTATCGCCAAAAACCTTTCCTTCTTTTTGATAGTGAAAAGGATTTTAAAAAAAGAAAAGTTTGATCTTGTTTACACTTGTGCCCGCACAGCGCCGTCCGATTTTTTGCGGATTTCTGACCCTTTACATGCTTTCTGGATTAAACTCGGCTATCGGTACGGAAGCCCCAAACTGAGGGCCTTGAGATTAAGACATCGCACCATTCTCTGGCTAGAAAAGAAAAGTCTTCAAGGAGCAAGAAAAGCTATTATAACCAATTCAAAACTAGTCAAAGAGCAGCTTAAGCAGATTTACGATTTTTCTTATCCTAAAGCAAAAGTACTTTATAATGGAGTAGATCTAAAACGTTTCAATCTTGAACTTCGCCAAAGACGCCAAACCCTCCGTAAAGAATATCAGCTAATTACAAAAAAGGTTCTCCTTTTCGTGGGGGCAGACTGGTGGCGAAAAGGGCTTGATTTGGTGCAAAAAATTATGCCCCGACTTCCTTTGGATTCTATTTTGCTAGTAGTTGGAGGAAGGATGCGTCGTTCTCGTAAAAATATCTGGTATTTGGGTAAAATGAGGGAGGTAGAAAGGATTTATGCTGCGTCAGACCTTTTGGTTTTGCCAACCAGGTATGACCCTTTCTCAAACGTAGTCCTTGAAGCTCTTGCTACCGGGCTTCCGGTGGTAACGTCTCCCTTAAACGGTGCGGCTGAGATTGTGCGCCCCGGAGAGACAGGTTTTGTTGTTGAAAATTCCCCAACGAGCATTTTAAGGGCTGTTTCCGGTCTTTTGGCAAGTCCTCCTTGTCCCGATGTTTGTCATAAGTCTGTAGCCCATCTAACTTGGGAAAATCATGTGAGAGCTTTTTTGTCTTTTCTTTCATGACAAACAGAAATTTGTCTTTTTGAGAGTTTTGTAAAACACCTTTTTAAGACCTTGCAAAATGGTTAAGAGCGGTGTTGCAAGCACAACTTAGAGGATCCGTTCCTATTTTTCGTTCCGAAAAATGGGAACGGATCCTTAATTAAGCCTTAAGAAAAGATGTTTTGCAAAGATTTCCTTTTTATTTGGAGAATACGTTCCCATTTTTTGCCTGAAAATAGGAACGGATCTCTTGCGGTTGTGCTTACAATACCGGCCTCGACAATTTTGCAATGGTCCCTTTATTAAATTTGAGGGAGCCAACCTAATAGACGGAACTTGGAGACCGGTTAAATTATGATACGGCATCTTATTTTTGAGGCTCTAGATGTTAAAAATTTTGAAACAAAAAGCCTGGCGTACATTGGCCTTGGCCAGCCGGAAATACAGGGGGCTTCCTTTTCCTCTTCACGAATTTACACCCGAAAAGGTCAGACAAATTTTGGTAGTTTCCTGTACAGCTCTAGGTGATACTCTTCTTTCCACTCCTGCAATTAGAGCAGTAAGAGAATGTTTCCCGGCTGCTAGGATTTTCTGGCTTATCCGGCCTGCTTTTGCCCCCCTTTTCCGAACCAATCCTTATATTGATGGTTTTCTGTTTTACGAGGGAAGATTTAAGAGGCTTTCTAACTTGTTTTTTCATTTCAAAAAATTTGATCTTTTATTAGCTTTCCACGATAGCGATGAGGGTCCGGAGATCCTTGCAGTGCTAGCAGGGATACCTTTTGTCCTACGGGTGGGTTTAAAGGACGAAAAATACCTCCCCTTCCTCTCCGCCCGAGTTCCTTACCGGGTGGAGGTCCATGCTGTTGAACAACGTTTGGACGTCTTGAGGACCTTATTGGGCAATTTTGAAAAAAAATTTGATACCCGGCTAGTGCTTCCCCTAAGAGAAGAGTCCCTGGATTTTGCGCGAAGACTTATCCCTGAAAAGGGGATCCGTATAGGCTTTCAATGTAAGGCCAGTAATGCCTATCGAGAATGGCCCCTTGCCAACTTTAAAATTCTTGCCCGGGCTCTTGTTTCACGTTTTCCTGAAAGCAAAATCTTTCTTTTGGGCTCTAAAAAAGATCGCAAAGCACTCTCTGATTTTCAAAATTCGCGTGTAGTGAATCTTGCGGGAAAAATCCCCTTAGAGCATCTCGGAGGCGTGATCAAAGAGCTCGATCTTCTAGTAACAGTGGATACAGGTCCTATGCATGTGGCCTTTGCCGTGGGGACTCCTACGGTGTGTCTTTTTGTGCCAAGCGAGGTAAGGCATACTGGTCCTTATCAGGATCTTGAGCGTCACCGGGTGATCTGGAAGGAACGTCCCTGTAAACCTTGCCAAAAAAAGTATTGTAAAGACCCTTGGTGCATGGAGCTGATCTCGGTTGAAGAAGTTTTTTCCGCTTGCGAGGAGGCCCTTTCTTGAGAGTAGTTTATCTTTTTCCCGAAGAACTTCCTATGCGAGCGGCCCGGGGGATCCAAGCTGTAAACACCGTTTGGGCCCTTTCAGAAAGAGAAGAGGTTCTCTTTATTCCGGCGGCCTTCTCTCCGGAAAGCAAAAGATTTTATGCCCTCCAAAGAAAAGGACCACAGATTATACCTCTTGCTCGCCATCTGGGCCCCTTTAAATCGCAGTTAATTTTTGTTCTCAGGGCGTTTCCATTTTTAAAAAAGGCGGATGTCCTTTTTACCAGACACCTGAAGACAGCTTGGTGGCTGCTTAAGTTTCGCTCCCTCCATCAAAAGCCGCTGGTATATGAGGTTCATGAGATATTTGCGGAGAAGAAAAAAGAGATAACCAGGTTAGAAGAAGAGGTTTTTCAGAATGTGGACGGGTTAGTAACAGTCAGTAGAGGACTTAAAGAAGAAATTCTTAAGAGGGTTAGAGTTGCAGGAAAAATCACTTCTATTCCAAACGGCACGAGAATAAATTCTCTATCAGAAGATAAATTATTGGCAGAGGTCAAGGAAATCTTTTATATAGGGTCAGCCCGTTATTTTTGGAAAGGTACCTCGCTTCTATTTGATGTCGCCCGTTTGCTTCCTTCTGAAGTGAAAATAATTATTGTGGGAGAAGGAGACTCTCAAAGGATTTCTTCTATTTCTAGGATTAAATTTTTGGGATTTCAAACACCGGCCGATACTTATCGAATTCTTAAAAGGGTATCTCTTGCTATTTTACCTAATTCTCGAAAAAATCGACAAAGTAGCTATTATACTTGCCCCCTGAAACTTCTAGATTACATGGCTGCTGGGTGTGCTATCGTAGCTTCAGACCTTCCAAGTGTACGAGAGATAGTTACCCCTAAAGAGGCCCTGTTGGTAACCCCTGATGATGCAAAGGCTCTAGCAGAAGGGATAAAAAAGCTCGTTGCTGACCGACATTTAAGGCTCTCCTTGGCCCGGGAAGCTTACCGAAAGGCTAAGGAATTCAGCTGGGAGAAACGAGCGATAAGGCTTTGTGAATTTTTGCGAGAGGTAGCCTTTTGAAGTGGCATATCTTAGCACCAACCTTTGATCCCAAAAGAATTGTCTGGGAAGAAGGCACCCTTCTTAAGGATCGTTACTATCGCAAAGTTTGGCTCTTTGAGGATTTTGTGGTCAAGGGTTTTCGAAAAAAGATCCTTCAAAGGGACCCTGCCCGCAAGGAAGCTCTCTTGGGGATGAAACTAAAAGGAGCCTCTCCAGAAGTTTTGGCCTACGGACAGGAAGAATGCTGGCGTTACGTGGTGACAAAGCGGATCAAGGGCCCAGACTTGAAAAAATTCTTGCGCGAAAGATATTTTCTTCTTTCTTCAAAAGAAAAGAAGATATTTTGGGGCAATTTTGTCCTGTTTTTGGAAAAAATTATAAAGCGGGGAATTTTTCAACCGGATTTTCACCTTGAAAACATACTTTTAGAACAAGGTTCTTTCAGATTTTATCTCCTCGATCTTCACCGCGCGTATCATATTATTTATAATGAGAAATATCTTACCAGACAGCTTGCCTATCTTTTGCCCCCCCTTTTAGAGGTGCTTTCCTGGTGGGAAATAGGAAGGTTGACGGCTCTTCTTGTAAAAGTATTTCCTTTCCTTAAAAGACGCAGTTTTCGAAGGGAGATTAAGAAACGGGCCTATACTCTGATGAGGAAACATTTCTCTAAAAGAGAGAAAGTCCTAAAAAGAGACCAGGCTTCTTATCCTGATAATTTTCCTTCTCCGCAAGTTGTTTTTGAAAATACAAAATTTACAAAAAATTCAAGAGTAACCAAAACCGGTTTTTTCCCTCCGGAATCTCCTAAATTCTGGATCAAAGCTTATAGAAGGCAGGGGCTTACAAAGTTTGGAAGAAAGGGCCGTCTTGAAAAATCTTTTTGGGGGGCTTATTGCCTTCAAAACCGGGGGATAGCAACCATTTTACCTTTGGCGTATTGGCGTGAAAAAGGCTTTCAGGCCCCCTGGGAGGGCTTTATTGTTTATCCCTACCTTTCTGAAGTGAAGACTGATTGGCGGATACAATGGTTAGAACGTCCTCTTGAAGAAAAAGAAACCCTTTTGAAGAAACTAATACGTTTTATCTGGGAAATGCATGAACGGGGAATCTTACACGGAGACACCAAAATTACCAATTTTGCGCTTGGAAAAGATAAACTTATAATCTTTGACCTCGATGCTGTTTGTTTTTTAAAGAATCTTCCCTCAAAAGGAAAAAGACTAAAAGATCTAGCCACTTTAGCTTCTTCTCTTATTTGGTTTGAACCGGAAAGAGAAGAAATTATTTGTCAAAAGATATTTAATTTTTATGCCTTTTTGGCAGGTGATCTCTGTGAGAAAGATTATTTAAGATTTAAGCGTCTGGTTGGCAAACGTTTTCGCAAACGTCTAGCCAAAATGAGAAATGCTTGAAAAAAAACTCCATTTAGAAAAGATTAGTTCAATCTTAGTAGTAAGGTTGGATCGTTTAGGGGATCTTCTTTGTACAACCCCCATGCTTTCCGCTCTGAAAGTCCTTTTTCCTAAGGCTCGTTTGACTTTGGTAGTGAGTCCTTATACGGCTCATTTGGTTGAGGGGAGTCCCATTTTGGATGAAGTTCTAATTTATCCCCGTCGCAAATATGGTGGACATTGGCCCGAAAGGGTCTCCTTTTGGTATCATTTCCTCAATCGCTCTTTTGATTTAGCCTTAGCCCCCAAAAGCAATCTTCATCCTACTCAAGCCCTTTTGGTCTGGGCGAGCAGAGCTCCTCTTAGGGTAGGACGGGCGGCAAAAAGAAGACGTTGGCGTCGACGGCTTTTACATTTTTGCTACAATATTCTTTTACCAATCCATCGTCCCGGCTATCATGAGACTGAAGCCTGTCTTGATCTTTTACGGGCTTTAGGGCTAAATCCTCCCCGTTTGCCATCTTGGGTGATAATAAAATCCTGGGCCCAAGAAGAAGTCGAAAAAAGGCTTTTAACCCTCGGACTTTTGGGAAAACCTTTATGGGGACTTTATTTTTCAAACCGGCGCCAAAGTCGATCTTTAAGTTGGGAATATCTTATAAAATTGGGAAAGTGCATCCAAAAGGCATTTCCTCAATTCCTTCCTATAGTTACTTGTAGTCCGGAAGATGAAAAAGTATTACGGGAAAGACTTCCGTCCTCTTTTGTGCTCTTTTCTACTCCTCATTTTCAAACTCTGGGAGCTCTTTTAAAGCACTTACAATTCTTTATCACTACTGATGGGGGTCCTTCTCATCTGAGTGCTGCGGTGGGGACGCGCACTATTACCCTTTTTACCGGAGACGAAAAACATCTCAAGACTTGGGCTCCTTGGGGAGAAAAACATTTCAGTCTTTTAGTCGAAAGATCTCTTCCAGAAGAATTAGCTAGGGAAATCCTTTCTTTTTTGCAAAAGAAGGCGGTATAGTTCAACATTCCGGTTGACCATTTTTTCTCTGGTGAATTCTTCTTCCAGGCGTAATCGTGCCATTTTTCCCATTTTTTGTCTTTCTTCTTCTGGAAGGGAGTAAAGTTCAAGAAGGGCTTGGGCCAAAGCTTCTCGATCTCCCCGTGGCACTAGAGAGCCCAAACGATACGGAGTATCGAAAATATCTTCGATGCCCTCAGCGTCAGTGGCTATTATCGGGAGTCTGGCTGCCATAGCCTCAAGGACTGCTGCTGGCATTCCTTCTCGAAAGGAAGGATGCACAAAGACGTCAAAGGCCTTGAGGACTTGTGGTACTTTTTCCGGGGCCAGACGACCTAAAAAAATCACCCGCGAGGTAAGTCCAAGAGAAGAGACCTTAGAACGTAAAAGGCTTTCCCGGGGTCCATCTCCTACTAATACCAAATGAGCTTCTGGCATACGTGGTAAGCTCTGCGAGAAGGCATGAAGGAGGCCTTCGTGATCTTTGGCCTTTTTAAATCTGGCTACCATACCGAAAAGAAAACCATCGGGAAGAGAAAAAAGCTTACGGGCTTCCCTACAAGATAGAGGAGCATCGTAAGTTTCAGGATCAATCCCATTTGGGATTATTATCATTTTTTCTCGGGGGAAACCAGATCTCATAATAAAATCTTTTAGAGTCCCACGACTTACTGCTATTACACAAGAAATTTTCTCTTTAATAAGAGAAATAGCCATTTTTCTAGCAAAAGTACGGATAAGCTGAGTAGCATTGATAGTATAGACTAAAGGGATTTGTAATTTTGTTAATTTTAATGCTAGAGCAGTATAAACCAGAGGGTGATGTCTATGTACATGAATTATACAAGGAGATAATTTTTTAATTAAAAAAGCCATTTTAATAATTGGCCAGGGGTTAAAATTTTTATATACAAATTTCGCCAAATTTAGATTATAGACTGAAAATTTTTGTTTTTCAAAGTAAGAAGGTCTTTCTTTTCTAAAGTAAATTATTGCCGGATCAAAACCGGTTTTCTTTAAACCGGCGACAAGATACCAATGGAGGTGTTTATCCCGGCTGGGATCGTCGAGGATATAAAAAGTCTTTATTTTTGTCGTAGGGATAGGCCTACCCCCAAACCGGTATTTAAAAAATAAAGCGCAGAGGTTGCGTAGCGAAAAGAATCGTCAAA
>Ga0256833_1002073_pt1 | contig 14427 bp, 8 predicted proteins | sample 356284metaG_FD_190535 | JGI IMG/M metagenome (GOLD analysis project Ga0256833, IMG submission 190535) | Hydrothermal vent microbial communities from Mid Atlantic Ridge, Atlantic Ocean - 356-284 | ecosystem: Environmental > Aquatic > Marine > Hydrothermal vents | place: Atlantic Ocean: Mid...
GGAAGTATTTCTGTACCGGATTATAGTCAGATCTCCTTGTGGTATAGAAGTCAAAAAAGGTCAAGTTAGTCTTTTGAAATAACCTTTATAAAATTTTAATAGGATTAAAATATTAGTAAAACAAATAAATTCAGACCAACTGACTCCTAAAAACAATAATTTTAATAACCGGTTGAACATAAACCATTAATTGAGAATTGAGAATTGAGAAGGACAAAAGGCAAAAGACAAAAGATAAAAGATAAAAGGAATTAATGATGAATGGTGAATTATGAATTACGAATTACTGATAGAATAGAATAGATAGATTTATTGAATTTAGTGGATGTACGAGATGGGGCTACTCCGGTTTCGGAGCTTGCGTAGAAACAGGAGGCTGGGAGGTAGCTTGGCTATGAAAGGTCAAAGTTCAAAGTATAAAGTTCAAAGTTCAAAGTATAAAGTTCAAAGTTTGGAAGATAAAGGACAAAAGTACAAAGATAAAAGGAAATAATTGGAGAATTACTAAGCCGGCTTTGAAGTCATGCTATCGCAAGCTTTCAAGTCCTACCTGCAATTATCGAAAAATGATTTAAAGCGGGCTATTTTATACCGGTAATTAATAAGAAATAGTCCAAAATAAATAAGAATTATATCATAAAAAAGAATATTTCATTGTATATTGCACGCTCATTTAAAAATGAGTACATCATTAAATAAAATAAAATCCCCAATTGAAAAAGAACTTCATATATTTGAAGACTTTTTCAAAAATTCAATGAAAAGCGATGTAGCTTTATTGGATAGAATCACTTATTATATTTATAAAAGAAAGGGGAAACAAGTTCGTCCGATGTTTGTTCTACTTGCTGCGAAAATGTTGGGAAGTATTACAGAAGATACATATACTGCAGCATCACTGATAGAATTATTGCATACGGCAACTCTCGTGCATGACGATGTAGTAGATGATGCCAATAAAAGGCGGGGTTTCTTTTCTATCAATGCACTGTGGAAAAATAAAATAGCGGTTCTTGTAGGAGACTACCTCCTCGCTAAAGGATTGTTGTTATCAATTCAAGATGAGAGATTTGATTTTCTCAGAATATTGTCTTCTGCTGTTAAAAACATGAGCGAAGGAGAATTGCTTCAAATGCAAAAAGCGAGAAAACTTGATATTACAGAAGATGTATATTTCGATATAATAAAACAAAAAACAGCATCTTTGATTTCCTCTGCTTGTGGTATTGGAGCTGCATCCGTTACTACAGATTCCGATATTATAAATCGCATGAGTCTTTATGGCGAAAAAATAGGTATAGCTTTTCAAATAAAAGATGATTTGTTTGATTACGGTGATACCGAAATAGGAAAGCCCAGAGGTATTGATATCAAAGAAAAAAAGATGACTCTACCACTTATTCATGTTTTGGAGAATGCTGATAAATCTACAAAAAAATATATTATCAATACTATAAAAAACCATAATACCGACAGTAAAAAAGTCAAAAAATTAATAAACTTCATCAAAGAAAATAACGGAATGGAATATGCCATAGAAAAGATGATAAAATACAAAGATGAAGCTAACGAGATATTATTTTCATTTCCTGAAAATGAATCAAGGAATGCTCTTTTTGAATTATCCGAATTTATTATCAATAGAACCAAATGAAATAATCCTATAATACTAAATTCAAGATATTGAAAAATAAAATATTTTGATAATAGTAAAATATTGCTATTTTTCTATCCGAAGTATGGCACCTGATTTAGGAGGAGTGGATATATATATATTATTCCATCTCATAACATCCTCAAGTTTAACATTATATTCAGTCGCAACCTCATCAATAGACTCTCCCGGCTTCAATTCATGAAAAACAAAAGATGATTTAAACTTGTTTGTTTTGTAATTTTTAATATCAATAGCAGGGTTATCCAATTTTACATTTCCATTAACTGAAGAAGATATAAAATGAGGTTTTCTCACTTGCAATACTTCAACATCATATTTGTATTTGGACCCTAGCAATTCCATAGCAACTTCCCTGGAAAAATTATTTAATATATATTTCGAAAAATCATAATTATGTTCCTTGCTAAATTCAATTTGGTTATTGTCATAATAATCAAGTAAAGTATATAATGCCTGAACAGGCAAAGTCAACTTGTATCCTTTAGTGTTTGCAGGAATATAATTTTTTCGATAGGCATAATTCATTTTTTTTATCACCTCCATTGGAACACCCGTTAAATCAGAAATCTCTCTAAAGGTCAAATGCTTATACACAACAGCTTCCGCAGTTTCAAAATACCTTTTATCAGGTACCTGAGGCTCAATTCCATATTCCCTAAAATGTTCAAGCAAATATGAAATAGCAATGAATTTAGGAACATAATTCCTTGTTTCTTTTGGTAAATATTTAATGATTTTCCAAAAATCTCTTTTTCCTCCGGATCTTCTTATCGCTTTACGAACATTGCCGGGACCACAATTGTAAGCTGCCAAAGCCAACGTCCAATCCCCAAACTGACCATACAAATCACTTAAATAATCCAATGCCGCATCAGTGGAAGCTTCAACTGCATATCTTTCATCAAAATTATTTCTAACACTTAAATCATACTGTCTTGCTGTTCCCTTTATCAATTGCCATAAACCGGCTGCACCGGCTTTGGAATATGCTCCGACATTAAGATGCGATTCAACAATTGCAAGAACTTTTAATTCTTCCGGTAAGTTTCTATCATTTATTTTCTTTTCAAAAACCGGAAAGTAAACGGGTATTCTACCAAGTATTTTCTCTGAGCCACTTCTACCGGGCTTGGTATATTTTTTTATATAATCTTTTACTTCTTTTGTATACTTGAATTCAATATGACCACTAAGATCATTTACCTTAGCTTCAATATTTTTGTCTGAGTTCATCGGATAATTTGAATTTGCCTTGGCGGCAAATAAAGAACCGGTAGTCAAATTCAGATATACCAATAGTATAAAAATACCGCTATAATATGCAGTCTTTTTGTTCATAGGATTCATTTTTTTTATCGGTCTGTGGTTTTTTTCATCCACTATCGTTTATGATTTACATAAACGAGCCGCAAAATTATCAATTAATTTAAAATCTACAAATTTTTATATTATTATTTTTTGTAAACTATATTTAATTGATTATCAAGTTTCGTGCCAAACTACTAATACTCAAATAGTTTTTTTTATAAATATTTAAAAAAAATACTATTTAAGACATTATTTTTCAAATATTTAATTTTCACGAAACTAATAAACGATATTATTACACAAAAAGTTTTAATAATTCCATTTATTTTAATTTTTTATCTTAAAATCAATGATTTTTTTCATTCCGGTATAATATTTCGATATTTTATCAATTATGAAACAATATTTATCTATTGGGAATAAATTATATATTTTGGCAAATATATTTTGGTCTTAATCATTTAATAAATAAACCCGGGAGGAAATCCCGAAATGTGGTTTGTTGAAAATTTAAATCAGGAATTCACCATTCTTATATACAATTTCTCCATCCGCATATATCTCCCCGCCATTTTTCATATCCGTTATCATATCCCAGTGTATTGAAGATTCATTTTTTCCACCGCATTGCAGATAAGATTGTCCAATTGCCATGTGAATAGAACCACCCATTTTTTCATCAAATAATATATTTTTTGTTATCCTGTTTATATTTTTATTAGTGCCTATAGCAGCCTCACCAAATCTTCTGGCTCCTTTTATAGAAAAAATATTATCAAGAAAATCTTTACCTCTCAGTGCTTCCCATTTTTCTATGTATCCATCTTTGACCCATAGAGTAACTCCTTCCACCTCATGCCCCATATATATACCGGGATATGAAAAACGGACAACTCCGTTCACACTATTTTCCACCGGTGATGTATATACTTCCCCCGAAGGCATATTGGTTTTGCCATCCGAATTAATCCATTTTCTGCCTTTGGTATTAAAACTTATCTCAAAATCATTTCCTCTATATATAAAATTCGTATGTTTATTAAGAAAATCAACTATCCTTTGTTGAAATTCCCCTACTTTTTTCCAACTTTCCATTGGATCTATATCATAAAGTTTACATGCATTAAATACGAAATCTTCATACTCTTCAAGAGACATACCGGCTTTCTGCGCACTTGCTTGTGTAGGATATAAACAAGTATTCCTTTTAAGGTCACGGACAGCTGTACGTTCAAAATATGTTTTCAATACGGGACTTACCGCTTTTTTATGTTTATTCACTTTTTCAACATCCACATTACTATCCTCATTAAGATTGAAGGGAGCCATTATATTGATAAAAGCATCAAATTCGCTCATTGCCATCTTATAAAAAGGAGAGATATGATTCAATTGTTCACCTGAAGCATTTTGATAAAAAATCCGTGTCTTTTCCGCAAACCCCATATTAATTTCAACATTGGCTCCCTTTATAACTGCTTCACGGTATATTTCCTTTATCAATGGTTCAGCCAAAGTTGTACTACTTATATATAGATTATCACCGTTTTCAATTTCGACGCAATAATTAACTAATAATTTTGCATATTTTTTTAAAATCTTCATAATTTAATTTATTATATAAGTTGTGCCAAATAGAAAGTTATGATACTCTTAATTGACATAAAACAGTATTAAGATTAATAAACGTTAAAATTTAAAGTATAGAAGATATTATTTACCAATATAATTTAACAAATATTCTCTTCTACTGCAATAGTACTACAAATTATATAATAAAAATACAATTTAAGGCTTTTTTCTTGTATCTCACTGACTATAACCTTCCTTTGTCCTGTTTCGGAATTAAATCATACCTATGGACAGGCTTATATTTCATAAACCACAAAAAAGGAATAGCTAAAAAAATTCCTCCTACAATGGCACCGGCATCTACTTGTTCATCACGACAAATACTAACATAGAAGTCATGATACCCCTCTTTTTTGAGCACTACATCCGTGCATGATCCGACTATTTTCGTATCACTCATTTTATAAGGAGTAACACCAACCGATTCCCCGTTTAAATAGACTTTGGCATCCGGAGGATTTGAAATAATCATAGTAGAACTTGCGCAACCGGTAATAAAAATACTAAAAGCTAAAAAAACAGCTAATGTTTTCGACATAATAATAAAATGTTTTCCCATAATAGATAATTTTTAAACGAACTAATTTTCCAATTCTTTGATAATGTCTGTCTATAAAGAGCTTGAATTTCAATATTTTTATGGACAAACACTAAATAATTGCTTCAATCCCAAAGATACACTATTATGAACAATTCACGCTTTTCATATTTTATTTTATAAAAGATTTAACATCCCTTAAGATTGTATTAACACTTTTTATTTTATAAATTATCATCTTTCATACCAAAAGATGAATCCAAATCTTTACTAACAAACCAAAGTGCTATAAAACTGGGTATCGTACATATTATGACATATATGAAAAAATGACTATAACCTAACATTTCCTGAACCCAACCACTAATCATACCAGGAATCATCATCCCAAGAGCCATAAAGCCCGTAGCAATTGCAAAATGTGCTGTTTTGTATTTGCTTTGACTTGCCAAATACAACATATATAACATATATCCAGTAAAACCAAAACCATATCCGAATTGCTCAATAGCAATCATTGAATTTATTAAATATAGATTTGAAGGTTGTGCGTATGACATATAGATATATACAATATTCGGAATATTAATAGATATTGCCATCCACCAAATCCACTTTTTCAAACCCTGTTTAGCAGCAACTATTCCTCCTAAAATACCACCAATGACCAAAGACAATAAGCCGACTGTACCATAAGCGAATCCTTTCTCCGTCAGTGATAATGCCAACCCACCGTTTTCTCTGCTGTCAAGCAAAAAAGGTGATGCCATTTTGGTTAGTTGAGATTCCGAAAACCTGTAAAACAGTAAGAATGCTATAGCCGGAATAATACCTTTTAATTTAAAAAATTGTGCTAATATGCTCCAATATGATGCACTTTCGGATTTATCTTTTGAAACATCTCCTTTTGGATATGGTAATATTATTTTATGATAAAATGCCAACAGAAAAAATAAAATGGCTAAAGTCCCTATTGAAATAGACCAAGCAAGTGCAATATTTCCCGCTTTGGCATCAAATCCTGCGCTATCAGGATGTCGCAGATTATGTGCGACTTTTATCGTTGTTTTTTGCGGTATATTCCAATTATCTTTATTAAAAACAAAAACACTTTTCCCTGTTAATTTTATATCTTTACTTCCGTTTTTTTGACCAAATGTCATTTTGATAGAATCTTCATCCCGGGGAAAAGAAGTCAAAGCAAAATAAACATTAATCGAATCCGTACCCGATTGAGTATTATACAATGGAATTTGAAGTTTTTCTGGATAATACACTATTTGGGGCTTAGATTCCTTATGCCTAGTACTAAAAAAAGCAGTTATATCATCCTCACTTACCGATTTTGGAATAAATGAATCGGAAGAAACCGCATAAACGGTTATTTTCTTAGATTCCAATCCTGTATTATCCAATATCAATCCTGTGATAATCACCAGCAAACCTAATCCTGCAATCATGGCTAATCTATAAAAGGTACTTCTTATTCCCGTAAAAAAAGCCTGTTTTTTTTCACTCAATGCCAACATATAAAAACCATCGGCTGCGATATCTTGAGTAGCCGAAGTAAAAGCCATTACCCATAAAAACATTAATGTTACGGGAAACCACCAAGGGAGATGCAAAGATATCGATATACCGGTAAATGCCAAAGCTAATATTATCTGCATCCAAAAAATCCATTTTCTCCTTGTGGAAAAAATATCAACAAACGGACTCCACAGCGGTTTTATTACCCATGGCAGATATAATATAGATGTCCAAAATGCTAACGAAGCATTTGACACTCCCATTGTCTTGTACATATCACTTGCGACAAACATCACTATTATATATGGCATTCCTTCCGCAAAATACAAGGTTGGAATCCAAGTCCACGGATTTCTTTTATTTCTTTTAGACATAATTATAATAATTTTTGCGACAACTATATAAATGAAGTATTCTTTTGTACTATTAACCGGCACAAAATACCTATACTTGAATAGTTACCTTTTTTATAACGATTTAGAATTTATCCGCAATATAAAACAAAAAATTGTTAATAAAAAACAATCATTATAAATCCAACTTTTTGACCACTATCACCACATCATTTAATATGAATGGCATTGGAGAAAAACCTTCCGGCCTATCCGGCACACCATATATTTTATTTCCAATCAAATCATAAGAGGACTCATAAATCAATATTTCAGGTTTTTGAGCCGGATCATATATAAATCCAATATCAAGACTATCATTATTTTCTGTAAAATAATAAGATAATAACCTGCTATTTTTAGACGTAAACTTCAAATATTTCTTAGAGGCCGAAACATTATTTATAAATAATTTTTTAAAATTAACATCAGCATTTGAAACAATATCCATTCTATTTACTTTTCTTCTTGGTTTGATAATAAATTCTACATTTTTATATCCATTTATTATATTATCCTGAATTTTAGTAATCTCAGGAACAGATAAATCCACTTTTTTTGCCTTGCTATGATATGTAACAGGAGAATTGAATTTACTCATTATATTACTTTTCCCATGACTCCCTTTTTGAATATTTTCACCCATAATATCCGTTAACCATTTATCCATAACATTATTATAGGTTTCCCAGTATGCCTCATCTTCATCTGCATAATACACATAATTCAAACTATTCGGTTTAGGATGATTTGAATTAAAACCGGATTCAGCTTCTGCCATAGAAAAAATCAAAATAGTAATTATCAATGTTAATATTGACATTTCTTTTCTGAAATATAAATTTTTCAATACCGGAAAAATCATTGCGAATAACAATACCGTAAATAGAATACTTACAGGCAAAGACTTCATCTTCAGTCCTACGGGAAACATATCTATAAATGGAGAAACAATCAGCAATGAAGGTATTGACAATAATGTAAAAAGAGCGATTCTAATATCTTTTTTAAAATTAAAAAATATCTCAATAACATATATTATTATCATCATATATAGCGGTATAATCAAAAATGAAGCCCCGGGTAATTTAAATGCAAAACCAGCTGAAACAATCAACCAAAATACAATTGGTGCAAACATTAACTCAAGCACATTCATCTTTTTCCAAAATGACCTGTAAGTCCAAAATGCAATCAACAAAGTCAATAACACAAATCCCGCTATATAATAATGGCCATTATACGGAAACCCCTGCAAAATATCCTTATATCCCGGATGAACAAGCACTAAAAATTTCCATCCGAAAATAGAAACAAAAATAGCAACAATTAGAACTATTAAAAACGGGACAAAACTCAATAACATTTTTTGTAGCTTGATATTTTTATTTTTTATTCCAGTCCAAACCAAAATAATAATAAGAAGCATTGCAATAAGAAACAATGGTATCACCCATGAAAAAGGATAATAAATCATATTGAAAATAGGAAAATTAAAAAAAACATAATCTTCATCAGCCTTCATATTATCAATGTCTTTTTCCGAAAAATAATTAAGCAACGACATCAGATAATCACCCTGATGCTGAACAGTATTGATATCTACATTTTCAAAATTATCGGTTTTGCTATGATAATCAAAAAAATCATCTATGAAAGCAAAATTATAACCTTCAATATCCGCTATCTCTCTAAACATTGTTAAATCAGTATCATTAGGAAGCATTTTATACACACTATATAAAAATGAATTGGCTACCGGATAATGCGGCCCTGCCTTAACAAATTCTTTCACCATTTTGCTGTTACCTCCATTCGTTTCCATAAGTGTATAAGACGGACCACCGCTACCGCGCGCTTCAAAATTAATAACCAATCCCACATCTTTAACCCAAGGATGATATTCCACAAAAGCTTTTGCTCCATTAAGCCCGATTTCTTCACCATCACTTATCAAAATAATAATATCGTGTTTTGGTTTTTTACCGGTAGCAAGAAACGCCCTAACTCCCTCCAGGATAGTAGCGACCCCCACACCGTCATCACTGGCACCTCTCGAAGCAAAAGGAGCCGAGTCATAATGCGAAAGCAACATAAGAGCTTTCCCTCTTTCCCTGCCTTTTATCCTTGTCAGAATATTTTCATTCACAGTGGCACCGCGCCATTTATCATTGTAAGAAAAGTGAGTTTGAACCTCTGTTTTCAATCCCATTTCATTAAACTCTTCAATAATATATTTTTTTACTTTTTCGTGATACGGGGTACCTACAAAATGATATGTATCAACTATATTTTTCAGATAGTCCATTGCTCTGCTTGTAGAAAACTCTGATTTAGGCGTATCTTCACCGCTAATTCTATGTGGCACCAATGAATAATAACTATATGAAACAACTAAAAATATAATTACAACAGAAATTAGTCCTGTTACTGATCTCTTTTTCAACATGGTATATTTTTTTTTGTAAATATAAAAAATTTAACATTAACCACATAGAATTTTCCATTATTTCAAACCTTACACTTAAGCTCCTCTTCTGCCATAATGACACAACCCGTCTAATATAAAATCACAATTTGTCAATAAAAGCACCACAATTTGTCATAAAACAGGATTGGTATAACTATTGATAAATGTTAAGTGAATTAAATTTTGTAAACAATTAAAAAAAATATAGAAATGGGAAAAATAATAGGAATAGATTTAGGAACAACTAATTCAGTTGTTGCAACTATAGAAGGTAAAGATCCTGTAGTAATACCCAATGAAGAAGGTAAAAGGACTACTCCTTCAGTAGTAGCATTTCTCGAAAACGGAGAAATAAAAGTTGGTGACCCTGCAAAAAGACAGGCAATAACAAATCCAAAAAGGACTATAGCTTCTATAAAAAGATTTATGGGAAGAAGGTATTCTGAAGTGGAAAATGAAATAAAACAAGTACCATACGAGGTAGTGAAAGGCCCTAATGATACGGTTAGAATTAAAATTGATGACAGACAATATACACCTCAGGAAATTTCAGCAATGGTTCTTCAAAAAATGAAAAAGACCGCTGAAGAATTTACAGGACAAACTATTTCTGAAGCAGTAATAACTGTACCTGCATATTTCAATGATTCTCAAAGACAAGCTACTAAAGAAGCCGGTGAAATAGCCGGATTAACGGTAAAAAGGATTCTTAATGAACCGACTGCTGCCGCATTAGCTTACGGACTGGAAAAAACAGGTGGAGACCAAACTATTGCTGTATATGATTTCGGTGGAGGAACATTTGATATCTCAATTCTCGAATTGGGAGATGGCGTTTTTGAAGTGAAATCAACAAACGGAGACACACACCTTGGGGGAGATGATTTTGATAAAGCCATTATCGATTGGATGGCCGAAGAATTTAAGAAAAATGAAAACATCGATTTGAGAAAAGACCCAATGGCTTTACAAAGACTTAAAGAAGCTGCTGAAAAAGCCAAAATAGAACTGTCTTCTTCAAACGTGACTGATATAAATCTACCTTATGTAACAGCAGTTGACGGAGTACCAAAACACCTTGTAACAAAACTTACAAGAGCTAAATTCGAACAATTGATCGATGATCTGGTAAAAAGAACAATAGCTCCGTGTGAAGCAGCTTTAAAAGATGCAGGAATCACCAAGAATGAAATAAATGAAGTTATCCTGGTAGGTGGTTCGACAAGAGTACCTTTGGTAGCTGAAACGGTTGAAAAAATATTTGGCAAAAAACCTCATAAAGGTGTTAACCCTGATGAAGTGGTAGGATTGGGAGCTGCAATTCAAGGAGGTGTTCTCAGTGGTGATGTAAAAGATGTATTATTGCTTGACGTTACTCCTCTTTCCTTAGGAATAGAAACGATGGGTGGCGTAATGGATAAAGTTATAGAAGCAAATACAACAATACCGGCAAAAAAAGTAAAAACATATACTACTGCAGTTGACAATCAACCTTCTGTTGAAATACATATACTTCAAGGTGAGAGACCTTTGGCAAGAGACAACAGAAGTATAGGTAAATTTATTCTTGACGGAATACCGCCTGCACCAAGAGGAGTGCCTCAAATTGAAGTTTCTTTCGACATCGATGCCAACGGTATCCTACAGGTATCTGCAAAAGACAAAGGAACCGGTAAAGAACAACAAATCAGAATTGAAGCTTCTACAGGATTATCACAGGATGAAATCGATAGAATGAAGAAAGAAGCTGAAGCCAATGCAGAAGCAGATAGATTGGAAAAAGAAAAAATCGAAAAGCTTAATGCAGCTGATACATTGATTTTCCAAACTGAAAAGCAAATGAAAGAATTCGGTGATAAAATTCCTGCAGATAAAAAAGGAAATATCGAAAATGCTTTAACGGAATTAAAAGATGCTCATAAAATGCAGGATTTGTCCCGTGTAGAAACAGCAACAGCCAAATTGAATGAAGCTTGGCAGGCAGCAAGTCAGGATATGTATCAAGGTGGTGCTCAAGGTCAACCCGGAGGAAATGGAACTGACAGCGGAGCCAACACTTCAGGCAATGACCAAAACAAAGGTTCGGACGATGTAACGGATGTAGACTACGAAGAAGTCAATTAATATATTTTTTAAGAAGCATTATAAAAGCCTTGTAAATCGAAATTTACAGGGCTTTTTTATTCTAAATAAAATCTCCATGCACAAAAATAATCATCCGGATGAGGATCGGGTGGACATGACACAGCCATAGTTTTAATCCGGGGATCAATAGTTTCCGCAAAAGAAGTATATTCAACAAGCCCTCCCGATTTACAAGGGTAATCAGCCAACCCCTTCCTCTTTCTTGCAATCTGAACCCGGCATTCTATCATTTTAAACAAAAAACTCTTAGGCCCTTCATCTATAATTTGCTGCTTATTTACATAATTGTACAAGCGGTATTGCAATGCCTTTTTAAGTCCTTCTATTCCCGGATAATCACCAAGACCTAACATTTTTTTTATAGTTCGTGCTTCAAAAGGGGAAAACTGAGCCCAGGTCGAATCATTAGTTCGTTTGGCATCATTCATATCTCTTGAGAATTCTATAGCCTGAAACCAAACTCCGTCATTAGCAAGCCAATTTACCGCAACAGCCTTGCGCATCTCCTCAAGTTTTTCAACCGGTAAATCCAAAAGAGGCTTGGGGATATTATCTTCCATCTCAAAATCCAGAAGCTTGCTAAATCTTTTCATCTGTACCGCATAAGATCTATGCCAGGCAGAATCAAGTATTTCAAAAGCTTTTTCTCTTCCGAATTGATGTTCCGCTTCCGAATACCAAAATGCATAATGCATAATTGTGCGGTGCATAAAATCCAACATCATCCGGGCTATTTGTTTCTTCTCTTCCATTATATTTTTCATTTATATAAGACAAAAATATTTAATAGTTTGTTTTTAAAAATTCAAGCGCTTTATAGACAAACACTAATTAAGTAATGTCCATTTTACGCCCAGTCTATAAAATAAGTCACTTTGAGGATAATCTATCACTTTAAACTGTACATTATCATCAAGGGGAAATAAAATATTATTGAATCTGATAAAAAATAAAAAACTCTTGACTTTTGCACTAAAAAAATAATCCAAGCGCATAAAATTATCAAAAAATATATTATTTTGAGTGTAAAAACTTGCAATTGCCGGATTGTATCCGTAATTGTAATACTTGTCCCAATAATTGAATTCAAAACCTGTTTTGATATACAAATGCCTGTCGTAAAGATATGGAGAAATAAAAAATTTGCTCTTCAAAGTATATTTAGGTAATGGTATCACATCAGAATCCGGATGGTAAATATTGGCTTGTAAATCAAGATTGAAAATTGAAAATTTTATTTTTTCTTTCAAATGCAATTTATATAAATTAACTTGAACATCCGATTGTTTAGGATACAAGCTTTCATCAAAATACAGATAATTATTAAGAATACTTTTTTCCAAATGCAAGGAAAACCCAATTTTATTAATTTTTATATCACCAAAATACTTGACGGATTTCTGTTTACTAAAACTATTGTTATATATCTCAACCCTTGTCAACCAAAGCTTTTGATATTTCAAAGAAGGTAAAGCGTTTTTAATTTCGGCACCGGCATTTATCACAAATTTAGTATTTGAATATTTCAAATTGGCTTTTAGTAAATAATCATTGTTATAATCAAGCATAAAATACTTGGCATTCCAATCTAATGTCAATTTATTATTAAATATCCCGTATTCCCCTTTAAAATACACATCCAATTGGTTGACAAGACTATCTCCAAGAGGTTCTATTTGACAATTGATAAAATTATAATCCAAGCCGGTATGAATATAATTATTAGCTTTTGTCACACCGAAAAAACCAAATGAAGCACCTTGTTTACTGTATTTAATATAATTTCTTAAACCAATTTTATCAGCCAACAAATCACCATATTTCAGTAAATCGCTATCGGAACTAACATCTTTATCATAAAATTTATAGAAGCCTTGAGAATAAGTAAATTTTCCATATAAATAAGGTTTTATACCCGAAGTCACATCCTTTTTTATCAATTTAAAATATTCGTGAAATATAAGTGAATAATCTTGCATCCGGGTGACCGCATCTTTCAAATTAACCGGAATCACCTCCCTGATAGAATAATTTACATTATGAAAATAGGAAAGATCCCTCACTCCTCCATTGTCTTCTTCCTGATGAATATTAGCAAGAAAATTAAAAAATGTATTGAATCTGCTCTTACCGGAGCTTTTCCAAAATCCTGTATTCAAATTACTATGCTTAATATTTTGCCCCGTATATTTACCGGCATTAACGACTCTGGAGTAATCCAAATCTATTGAAACATCTTTAAAATCCTTAGCAAATTTAGCCTTGGTCCAAAATTCATTAACATTGGAACCGGGAGAGAAGAATAAGGTAGCAAACGGTAAATTGCTTCGATACCATTTAAATCCTTTTATTTTTTTTTCATATAAATCATAAACATGATAGCCCAAATCAAAGCCAGGACTTATATAATTTTCACCCGCAATCATAGCTCCCGATCCAATATAACCTTTGTCAATAATGTCTTTACCTGATATTTCAAGCGGATCAAAGTATGGGAAAGAATCATCTAAGATACTATCCCGATAAGGAATTATTTTGAAAATATTATCCAAATAAAAATATCCCGCTTCAAATTTCAAATTCACATCTAAAGAATCATCATTCAAATTCAATGAATCTATATTAACCGTTTCAATATTTTTTTTATCCTGTATCCTTATATCTTGAGCATGAAGCTGAGAAATCAAAGATACTATCATAATAAAAAGTACCGAAAGAAAAATCTTTTTTATAA
>Ga0256833_1002074_pt1 | contig 14424 bp, 13 predicted proteins | sample 356284metaG_FD_190535 | JGI IMG/M metagenome (GOLD analysis project Ga0256833, IMG submission 190535) | Hydrothermal vent microbial communities from Mid Atlantic Ridge, Atlantic Ocean - 356-284 | ecosystem: Environmental > Aquatic > Marine > Hydrothermal vents | place: Atlantic Ocean: Mid...
CTGTCCTAGTAACCCAACACCCCAGAGGATTACATTTTTCACAAATGTTGTGCCACTTAACTTGTATCCGTGATAGCTGTCCCTGTACATACCTGTGTAGTGGTCGAAGGGGGCCTCACCACTTAATATTACTATGTTACCCTTATCATAGAATATCTCAGCAGCCATTAATACGAAGCTATTTCTTGGTGGATTTAGTATGTTGTACGCTTTAGGATAGGGTTTGACGAACTCGTGTATTGTTGCATCCTTGCTTGTGACCGCTATTTTATATATGTTAGGCAGGGGTGGCTTAGTGTCGTTGAAGAACGGGTACCATTTACCATTATATACTATTGCTAAGGGTCCTGGGCCATGGAATAGTACTGGATGATAAACACCGCCTGCTAGGACAGCCAGCTCTGGGCTTGGCTGAATAAGGGCTGTTGGTCTGTAAGGCTTCCCTGCGTTCAGAGTTGGGTCTTCAACTTCACAATTATCATTCCTTAGATGCGATCCTACAGCTTCCAGTATCTTGTTGGTATTGGGTATTCGCATGTAGTCGCCACCGCTGTAGTCACTATCCCCTGTAACCCACAAGGTTTTGCCGCCCTGAGCGAACCACTTTGCTATAGCTTGCGCCATAGCGTCTGAAACTTTGTATGTTGTATCAACCTGCACAAATATTATCATCTTTGCATCCTTTATGTCGTCGTAGGTGAAGTCCCCGGTGATGACTTTCCAATTCACTTCTGTTATGTTGCTCATCATAGCCTTAAGCTGTGGATCCTCACCCATTAATCCTAACGCTATAACTACAACCAATGGCTTCTGGTTTGATTCGGCATATACCGATGTAGTTAGGGCTACTATGGCACCTAAAGCTATTAACACGAGTATGGCTAATGCCGTAAGTTTATTACCTTGCACTAATACTCACCACCCTTACACGAGTTGCCTTTCCCATAATGTTTCGTTCATATTTTCGGCGGTGAGGTATATAAATTTGGCTTCTATGAGACCCATCCTTAAGTGTTTTCCACGGATAGCAGAATGTGAATTCACCGCATTACATGCTTGGGATCTTGGGATACTGAGATTAAGTTGTTACTAATAGTTTTACTGTTCAAATTAACCATATTTAACCATCATGCTGAACTCCGTGTAAAATATTTTATACTATCCAGTCAATCATGTGTCGGGGTGACACAGTATTGTCACGTAGGATAAGGCGAGCAATCTCGCGCGCCGCATCAGCCGCCATAATTATCGTAATAATAATCGCCGTACTAGGCGGGATTGCTTGGTACCTAAATAGTCAAACCCGGATCACTGTCACTACCACCACAATTATGCCAACGACATCGACAAGCACTACCTCAAGCTCCACGACAAGCACATCAACGACCACGACAATAACTACCTCAACAACGACTACAACAAGCACTACCACTACCACCACCGTCACAACTACGTCATCAACAACCCGCACTACAACGTCATCGACCCCCACTCAAGGTATAGTACTTAGAGTCCTTACCAGGCACCCTTCAGATATCCTAGATCAGGCCAAGGTAGAATTCCTGAAATCACCCCTAGCAAAGAAGTACCATATAGTGAATATTATATGGTTACCCATAGAACCGACCGAATGGATAGACACTATAAAGTATGCAGCCCAGAGAGGGCAGTCAATCGATGTTGCGTGGGGTGGTGGCCCAACAATGTTTAATATACTAATGCAGGAGGGTTTGCTGGCAACCATAAACAGTAGTGACGTTATGAAGGTACTTAAGGATATTCCCAAGGAAATCGCCGGTTCACCAATGATCAAAACTGATAAGGAGGGCCATATAAAGTGGATAGCAGCTGCGATAGCATCCTTTGGCTTTACCATAAATAAAGCGAAGTTAAAGGAATACGGACTACCAACCCCGCAAAAATGGATCGACTTAGCAAGCCCTGACTTCGCAGTAACCCTACCCACACCCATGGTGGGTGTTGCCGACCCCACCAAGAGTACTAGCAACACTAGAATGTATCAAATAATACTGCAGATTTACGGGTGGGAGAAAGGATGGGAAATAATAACCAGGATGGCTGCCAACGCCAGAATCTATGATCAGTCAGGACTTGTTAGGGATGCCGTCATAAGAGGGGATATAGCTGTTGGTATTACTATAGACTTTTACGGGTACACAGCACAATTACAGAATCCCAAAGAGTGTAAGTACATACTGCCTAAGGATGGAACCATAGTGAACGGCGACCCGATAGCCATGCTAACCACGACGAAACACCCATTGGCAGCTCAAGCATTCATTGCATGGGTATTATCACCGGAAGGACAGGCGCTCTGGATGAACCCCAAGATAAATAGGATGCCCATAAACCCGAAGGTATTCACTGAAACACCTCAGGGTAGGGCCAGGCCTGATCTAAAAGCAGCATATGAGAGAACCCTTCATGCCGCCTCAATAAAGTTCAATGAAACCTTAGCTGAGGAAACCGTGCATTCCATGCGATGGTTCTACTACGCAACACTAACTCAAGCACACAACACGCTTCAGAAGGTGTGGCGTGAAATAGCGCTTGCCTACCTACACGGCAAGATCACTAAGGATCAGTTCAACAAACTCATTGACGACTTAGCTAATCCGGATAAATTCCAATTCAAGGACCCTGCAACCGGCAAAACACTAACATTCACCCTTAAAGTGGCAATAGCACTCAATAATAAAATATTCAATGACGTAAACTACAGGAACAAGTTAATCGCTGAGTGGACTAAGCTTGCTAAGGAAAGATACCTTAATGTAGAAAAGGAACTACAATCTTTAATAGGAAGTTAATTTTTTGTTGTAACTTGAGGCACGATTAAATGCCCAACCTTTCTAACATGTTAAGAGGTATAAAGCGTGAGCTTGACTCTATGACGCTATCTCAGCTAATTTTCGTGCTCTTCATACTCATTTTCTTTTTACTCCTCCCTGTTTTCTCCATACTTTATAAGGCATTTATTTACCAGGGCCACATATCGCTCCAGCAGTTCGAACAGACCTTCACAAGCCCAGACATGATAAAATGGCCTCCTAACCTTCAATTCTTCAAATTCATGTACAGGTATAGGTTCGAGACGCTTCCCAACGGTTCACGCATATTAGTACCTTTAGAGACAGTTGTCATAGGCGCGGAAGGGCCTGACTTTGGCTATATACTTAATTCCATATTCGTCTCAACTTGCGTTATGATCTTCGCATCAATAATAGGTACTATAGCGGCTTTCATTATGGCTAGGTATGAATTCCCTGGTAAGAATGTATTTAGGGTGTTGCTCTTCATTCCACTTCTTGCAACACCATTCGTTAACGCGTATGTGATAGGTAAAGTACTAGGGGAGGGCGGTCTACTTAATTACCTGTTACGGCATGTATTCCATGCGCATTTCACGGTAGTCATTTCAGGATTACCTGCAGTAATATTGATACAAACATTGAGCTTCTTCCCTATAGTTTACATGAATGTTCTCTCAAGCATAATTAACATAGATCCGTCACTCGAGGAGCAGGCGGAGAACCTCGGAGCACATGGTTTTAAGTTGTTCAGAACGATAACGTTCCCATTATCGCTCCCTGGTTTAGCGGCTGGTGCTACGTTAGTGTTCGTGTTCAGCATGGAGGATCTTGGAGCACCCATAGGTTTAGCCGGCGCGTTCGGTGACGGGCTCCACAATAAGTTAATGTCCTTCTACGTTTACACGCAATTTCAGCAGGCATTTAGCTTGGAGCAGGTCTCACCGTCAGCTTACGTCGTCGCGTTAATAATGTTGATGATTGCTGTCGTTGCGTTCATGATCATAAAGAAATACGTGTCACTTAGGCAGTACGCGATGATTGCGAAGGGAGGTAGGTGGAGTCCTAGGGTCAGGAAGCTCGGGCCATTGGGTATGCTAGCTGTTTATGCCTTCATGATACCCCTAGTTATCGTTTCCTGCTTCCCGCAGATAGGCGTGGTTGTCTTAGCACTAACTAACTGGGCGACGAGCGGTGCCATACCAACGTCCTTCACGTTAGAATACATGCAGGCACTGGTAACTAAGCCGGACGTCGTTACAGCCATACGGAATAGCGTCACGTACGCTGGCCTAGCAATCTTGATAACCATAATCTTAGGAACTAGTGCGGCCTACATAGTGATTAGGAGAAGAATACCCGGGAGAGACATCATAGACGTTATGACTACCATACCCATAGTCATACCGGGGATCATTGTTGCAGTTGGTTACCTAATCTTCTTCGGCTCAATATTCTTCAAGACCTTCATGGACCCATTCATAAACCCAGGAGCCCTCCTTGTCTTCACGTACACCGTAAGGAGGTCACCCTTCCTCACTAGGTCAGTTGTGGCGGGTCTCCAGCAAACGCACGTGAGTTTAGAGGAGGCGGCGATGAACTTGGGCGCTAGCAGGGTTAAGACGTTCTTCTCCATCGTGATACCGTTGATCTCTGCTAACGTGATTGGAGGGGCAATACTTTCCTTCGTATACATGATGAATGAGGTCAGTACCTCACTGCTCCTTGGCGCACATAACCCTGCTCAGGGACCAATAACGTTCCTTATGTCGCAGGTCATATACAGCACTGGGACCGTGGGGGCTGTAAGCATAGCTGCCGCACTGGGCGTGTTGCTGATGGTTCTACAGATAACTGCTATTACCCTGTCCAACTACATACTTAAGCAGAGGGTGGCTTTCCTGGGTGTGTAACCATGGTCACCGTGCGGCTAGATAACGTCGTGAAAACCTTCGGGAAGGTCGTGGCTGTTGATCACGTAACCCTAACGATAAATCACGGTGAGTTCTTCTCCTTCCTAGGACCATCGGGATGCGGTAAGACAACCACGCTAAGAGTCATAGCCGGTCTCGAGTGGTGTGACAGTGGTAGAATATTCTTCGACGACCAAGACGTGACGGACCTCCCACCGTACAAGAGGAATACTGGAATGGTCTTCCAAAACTACGCGCTATGGCCTCACATGACAGTGTTTGATAACATCGCGTACGGGCTTAAGATAAGGAAGCTACCTAAGGACGAGATCCGGAGACGCGTTAAGGAGGTCTTAGAACTCGTTAAGCTTAGCGGTATGGAGAACCGCTACCCCACACAACTATCTGGCGGGCAGCAACAGCGGGTCGCGTTAGCTAGGGCGTTAGTGGTGGAGCCTAGGGTTCTCCTCCTCGACGAGCCGCTGAGTAACCTAGACGCGAAACTCAGGATAGAGATGAGGGAGGAGATTAAGAGGATCCAGAAGAAGTTAGGCATAACCGCGATATACGTCACGCACGACCAGGAGGAAGCCATGGTGATCTCTGATAGAATAGCCGTGCTGAATCAAGGAAAGGTAATGCAGGTCGGCACACCGCAAGAGCTTTACCGGAGACCACGTAACCTCTTCGTAGCCACGTTCCTCGGCAGGTACACGATATTCCGTGGGAAGGTTAGTGAAGTTGATCCCTCCCGCGTAATCACGGTGAGGGCAGGATCCTTAGTCATTAAGGGCATGCCCCCGGCTCCCGACATTAAGGTTAGGGAAGGTGATGATGTCGTCATAATCATCCGTCCACACTCCTTTAAGTTAACCCCGCTGGCAAAACCGCATAACGTTATTGAAGGCGTCATCGATTGGGTATCGTATATAGGGCCGTACTTCGAAATACGTGTTAAGGCTTCCGGGATAGACTTCCTGTTTAATGTGGATCCAGAAACACCGGTTAGGATAGGGGAACGCATAAAGGCGTACGTAAGTGTGGAGGAAACCATGGTCTTCCCGATCTCGGCGGTTAAGGATATGGCGTACATGCAGGAACTCAAGTAGTGGCGTGCCTCCTTAATGAGTCCCGCAACGCCTCGAGCCTTTTCTTACCCTCTAGTAATGCCTCGTTAGCGACGCTCACCACCTCACCTAACTTGTCATCCTCCACAACCCTCACGTCCCCATCACGCAGGAGTATCGTAAGCCTCACACCAGACATCAACTCAATTATTATCCCCTTCGAACTCAGCGATAATATCCCCGAGTGCTTTAGCCCGGCCTCACGCGCGATCCTCAGCACCTCCACGGCTTCATCAAGATCCAGTGTTGAGACATGAATTATGGGTCCCGTAACGATTAACCATAGTCGCCAAACAACTGGGCCCTCAATGATGGGCCTCACTTCCTCAACGCTTATTGGTGAATGCTTCTTGAACACCACTGATGACGGGTCCCTCACCCACGGCATTGGGGAGTCAACCAGCACTATCCTCCCGCTACAGGAACTCATTGTGAAGGACTTCTCTCTTTTGAAGAACATCATCAGTACATCCTTAATGTCGGCATCAAGATACCCTATCTCCTCATCCTCCTGAAGCCTCTTAAGGAACTCTTCCTTTCTCCTCCTCCATATTTTCTCATTGACGATGAGGTTAACAACCATCGCCCACATCCAGAGACCGTTGAGTAACGGAAGTATTTAACCCCCCAACATAACCTCATACGGTGCAACGTGGATGTTGCTGAACACCATAAAGCCGCTCTCGCCCGGCCAGGAGGCGGTAAAGAATGCATTACTTAGTAAGGAGTACACGATCGTGGGGATCTTCGGCCCCACCGGCGTAGGTAAGTCTCTACTCGCGTTAGCGTACGGCATTGACGCCGTTAGAGAGGGGAAGTACAGGAGGTTAGTTATCGTCAGACCGGTCATAGACGTGACTACTGGTGAGGAACTAACTGTGGCTAAGGCAGGCAAGCAGTTTTACGAACTCTCAAAGCAATACATCATCGATGTCTTGGGGAACTTCGTGAAGTGGTCTGAGATAGACGCCATGGTTAATGAGGGAAAGATAACGTTCGCGGATAGCCATTACCTGAAGGGCAGAACGTTTGATGACTCCGTGGTGTTCATTGACGATGCGCAGACACTAAAGATTGAGTCACTGATTGAGGCACTAATTAGGGTTGGGCGTAACAGCAGGTTAATAGTTGCTGCGGATCCCATATTCCAGGTATTGAGAGGGAAGGGTAGGGACGCATCCTCCATTCTAAGGGACATACTTGCAGGCGAGCCTAAAGCCATAGTCGTTGACCTAGGGGTTAAGGACATCGTAAGGGAAGGTGCTAAGATGGGTCTCCGCCTAATGATGGAGTACATGTTACGAACAAGGAAACTTAAGGAGAGCGAGGCCAAAGTGCTTGAGGCCATAAGGGTGAGGTCACCTGACGCCGACGTCATCACAGTCCTAGACCTACTCGACTACATGAGGAAAACCGAGATATCGCCCGAACACGTCCCAAGGTTCCTCGTCATAGTTAAGAAGGGACATATGGGGAGGTTAGTCGGGAGGAAAGGGGAGAGAATCACTGCTGTCGAGAAGGACGTCGACGCACGGGTCAGGGGCGTTGAGCTCGACGTTGACTTAACCGAGCTGATAAGGGCTGTCCACCCAATATCATGGATCTGGAAGAGGGTTGAGGACGTTGACTTCAAAGGGTCTTACGTCGCCATAACCATTGACGAGAACTTCTTTGGCTCCTTCATGGGACGTAAAGGAAACTACGTGAGGTTCCTGGAGTACGTGATGCGTGAGTTATTCGGAATTGGTGTGCGGGTCATCCCAGTTGAGGGGAGGCGTAAGTCGCGTAGGTCTAGATCCTCTTCGAAATCTTGATGTCTAGCACCACCTGGTAGTATCTGGGCCCTACACTCCTCACAACCCTACCCTCCTCGAAGTCGTACGTCACGTTTAACTCACCGAGTGCGTCACCGAATACCTTCTTCGCCTTAACTATGGCTTCCTCTCTTGATGTCGCTGTAACGAATTCGTACACGTGCACAATACCTTCACCTTTAAGGGCTTCCACAGCCTGTGGCAAGCACTTCACGGAGAGCTCAGGCAATGGCATTAACACCCTATCCGCCACTCCTCGATACCTCTTCACGATCTCACACGCGTCCCCCAGCACCGCCTCAACCACATCATCAACCTTGTTTAGCTTTATGTTCTCCGCCATTAACCTGTATGCGATTGGGTTGATATCTATGGATAATACCTTACTTGGTGAGGCGTGCTTAGCAATTATTATTGAGAATAGCCCTACACCAGCGAACATGTTTATTATGTACTCACCCCTCGCAACCTTCCTCGCTATCCGCATATGCTCGTAGTTAAGTACGGGGGAAATGTAGACCTCACGTATGTCCACCTTGAACACACATCCATGCTCCTTATATATGGTCTCAGACCGTTCTTCACCAGCTAGGTGTACGTACTCACGTATCCTGTAGGTGCCAGTGACTGGGGTTACTGCTGCCCACACCGACTTCACGTACCTCAGCCTCCTCACTAACTCGTTAGCAAGTATCTTGAGGGTCTCTAGGTCAACGTCGGGGGGCTTCCTGATGACCGCTATATCCCCTATGATCTCCACCCTACCCCAGACTTTCCTGCTGACTTCTTCCCCTAGCACCTCCTTAGCAAGTCGACGGAGCAACCTCATCCCCGATCACCTTAACGGTATCCCCTAATACTCATTATTTATTCATTAGTTCCTCGATCCATACTCGAATTAAATTCACGGTGTGGTGTTCAAAATATAGTGACAAATGTTAATTACGTGTGAGGAAACATTAATTAATTGGTGATATTAATGCCTACATTAAGGTCGGGCTTCGTCATAGCTGGGGCTTACGCGGACAAGCTAAGGCGAACGATGTTTGCTCAGTTACGTAACGAAATAAAGGAAAAGAAAATTAAGTCCAGCGATGTTGCGTTCCACGTTGCCCAGCTGAATAAAGTGCTCTATAGGCTCTTCGTCGACGAACTCAAGATAGACAAGGGCGACGTAGTCCGCATCACGATCGACTACGAGCTGACTGACGGGGGCATTGAGTGGAAGTTCGACACGTTAAGGGTTGAGGTGTTTAGGAGGATCCCGCAGGAGGAGGTTGACGCCGCAGTCAAGAAGGTTGTGGGGCAGGCGACGGAGATAATGTCGGCTGCCGTGGAGTACGTCGCTGAGAAGCTGGGGGAGACTGAGGACGGTGATCAGATCTTCGTGTTGAAGCTGGGGGACAGGGTCGTCGGTGCCTTCGAGGTGCTGGCGATCGATAACGACTTCGCTTACATTAAGAAGGGGGCTGCGGTCGAGCCGTCACCCATAGTCATTGAGAGGATAAAGTTACAGCTGGACGGGAAGAGCATTGAGGAAGTGATCAAGGACAGCATTGAGGTCTTCACGAGGGAGGCGAAGTACGTGGAGCGTGAGGAGGCTGAGCACCTAATTAATTACATTATGTCGAGGATAGAGAAGACCTCTAGTGAAGGGGAGGAAACTGAGGAGTAACTTTGGGGTAGGCACTTAGCAACTGGAAATGAGGCCTATTTTTTAGAGAGGTACTCCATCACCATATCATCGAACCTGCTCCTAGCCTTCGTCACTACTTCCGAACCCATTGTGAGGGTTTCCCCAGCGTCAACAAGTATGTTGTCCCCGACGATCACGGTCTCCACGCGTAAGTCACCGTGGGTGACTGCTCTCACGATGTCGTCAATCCTTCTTGGTGGGGGCCACCCCGGCGGTGATGACGTGTCTAGCATCACGATGTTCGCGGTGGCGCCGACCTCTATGGGGCCTAGTGAATGCCCTATTAGCTTGTTGTTCGTCGTCACGGCTGCGTGAAGCACATCTACTTCGCTCGCGCCTGTGCGTAGTGATGTGTCCCTCACCACGTCGATCATGCTATACGCTGGCCTGACACCTATTCCTAGCCCCTCACCCTCGCTCCAGTAACTTAAGCCGTCGCCGTACCTTATCACGCTACACGTCTTGGGTACAGGGCCTTTAGGGTTAATGTACACTACGTCGCCTAACCCTTTCTTCATTCCCTCACTTTTGAGGATGTACCCACGTAATCTGTACTTACTTAGCAACTCAATGAACTCCTCGGCTGGTTCCCCGTAGGTGAGCAGGGCCGCGCGAACATCGCTGACCTTGCCGTGCCACCTGCTCGTGAGTAGGTGAACCTCGTTCTCGGGGTTAAAGTCGTCTAGGCCAGCATTCATTGGTGGGGCTAGGGTCACGTGTATCCCGGCATCGTGGGCTGCCCTGGCAACGTTGTCTAAGTATATGTCAGTGATTAGTGCCGAGGTTATCCCTCGCGTCATCATCTCCATGAACGCCATCGCCGCTAGGTAGTACGCGTCGGTCCTCGTTAGGGTTGATAGGAATTCCTTAACGTATTCCCAGTCAATGTCAGTGACCCTGTACCTGAAGGGGTAGAGTGTCACGGTGGTGAAGGCCGTTGAGAGTCCCGGCATCACTATCCTTCCGGCACCGTTGATGAGGAGTTCAGGGTACTTTAGATCCTCAGGCGGTTCCCCCTTCCCTACCTCCATAATCTTGCCGTCCTTAATGTATACATACCCCCTCTCTATCACGGGGTCATGAATCATTGATAGTGTCAGTATCGTCGCTCCATTAATTAATATCTTAACCATTTACGGTAACCCCGCACTATGACTGTTACGTTGGTAATAGTCTTTCCTTCACAGTGGACGCGTCTTAAACTTACTTTCTCGCAAGCCTCGCTATTAGCTGGGGGGTCACGTGCCTCTTCCCGATCTTGCTTAGTTCCTCGTCCCACTCGGCCAGTATGCGGACCGCCTCATTCCCTACCCTAACGGCGTCCTCGACCCCTGCCCCAGCCACGAATTCCTCAGTAACCCTGTTCGCTATTGCGGCACATACTGCCCCGGCCCTAGCCCCGTATATGTTGGATAGTGTGAAGAGGGTGGCTGCCTCCATCTCGAAGTTAAGAACGTTCACCTCGGCTAAGTCCTTATGTACCGTTGCCCACCTCCTCGGCAAGTACCCCTTGTACCCGGGCCTTCCCTGCCCTATGTAGAATGAGTCACTACTCGCCGTTAGCCCGACATGGTACCTCACACCAAGCTCCTCAGCCGCACCAATTAACGCTAGGACAACCTCATAACTCGCTACGGCAGGATATTCAGGATCCACGTATATCTTGCTTGCCCCGTCGTACCTGACCGCTCCCGTACTGATTATCACGTCACCAACGCGTATCTCCCTCCTTAACGCCCCAGTAGTCCCTACACGTATGAAGGTGTCTGCCCCAACCCTCAGGAGCTCCTCTACCGCTATGGCGGTTGCGGGGCCCCCAATGCCTGTTGATGTGGCGGCTACCTTCACCCCCTTGTACGTCCCAACATACGTTAGGTACTCTCTATGTTCGGAGAGTTTCCTGTACTCATCCCAGAAACTAGCTATTATTGGGACCCTCCCCGGATCTCCTGGGAGGAGGACATACCTGGGCATCTCACCTGGTCTCACGGATATGTGGTACTGCCTACCGGCCTCGTCCTCTGGCACAGATGCAGACTTAAGTCTCTTGCCTGCTTCCACATAGAACACCATGTAATTCATGCGAGATTATGCTTTTAACGTTGTTCAGGCGCCATGCGTTTATTTTTTAAATTTCCTAAGGTAATGTATTGCTGAAGAGGTGCTGAAGTGTTGGTAAAGAAAATACTGACTAAGTCTTCAGTGATTGGGCTTAACACTTACACCTCAGACGCCAAATACCTCGGGAAGGTCGTTGATTTTGGTGTTGACCTCCAGAACCCTTCGAACGTGACCCTGATAATTGAAGGGAAGGGTAAGAGATACGCTGTGCCTGTCTCCTACATAAAGGCCGCCGGCGACATCATAATACTTGCCGAGAACACACCGCTAGAGGAGCTGGTCGAAAGTAAGCCCCCAGCACCGACATCAACGCAGCCAACCACTGCTACGACCACTGCAACCGCCGCATCATCTGTGACGGCATTGACGCCATCCTACCCCGTAACCCAGCAACCAGTTCATCAACCCTCAACCCAACAAATAATTCCTCGATGCGCTACCTGTGGTGCAGCCCTGATATACTATCCTCAATATGGGAGGTGGTATTGCCCTAAGTGTAGAAAGTACACCGAGGTCCCACAAGCCGTCCTTAACCGCGTCCCCAGGTGCCCCACATGCGGCAATTACTTGTCGTACATCGAGCAGTATGGGAAGTGGTACTGCTACAGATGCGGTAAGTATGTCAATGTTTAAAAGCAACGCGGGCTTTTTAGCCTGTTAAGTCAACCTCAACCCTTCACAGATACTAACTTCCTAAGTTTCCTGTACACGGTCGATGTCGATATACCCAATTCCTCCGCTATTTCCTTAGGGGACTTACCCTTCCTGTAGAGCCTCACTATCCTACGCTCAAGTCTCTTCCCAACCTTTCTCCTCTTCCTTCTCCTAGATCCACCCCGCCTGGCAGTAACGGCCTCGCCAACCTCACTACCTACATTGCTCTCGAGACCCACAACCTCGCGTGAGGGCTCCGCATCATCTCCGCCACCAACGGGTATGCTGGATCCCTCACTAATCGTGGGTAATGAAGCCTCAAGCGTTGCAGAAGCTTCACCGACGGAACTGACAGATAACCTCTCGCTTAACACGGGCTCTCCCGAACTTCTCTCTAAAGCAATCTTAACTCCTATCCCCACTAAGACCGCCGCAACGGATCCTGCGAAGACAATGTACGGTAATGTCTCAGACAACCACTATCACCAATGCATCTCTTCGAAAGCTAAGAAGTTATAAGGGGTCACACCCAACGCCTTCCCTATCTGCCTCACCATGACCCTAGGGGATAGACCATGTTAGGGTATCTGCCCTGCAGGCTGAAAGCGAGTTAAGGCAAGGTTTGCACCTGTTAGCAGAAGCAACTGGCAAGTAGCTACTCACATAGCACAGCAACTGAAATTAAGCACCTGCAGCAGAAAGGGGTAGGTCGGTAGAACCCAGCTCTAAAGATATTGCGACATCAGAGTCGTGAAGAGCTCTCTTACAGGTTGCTTTGCCCCACACGAGGTTTCCTCATAAATGGGGTCGTATAGGACAGGAGTAACTGTTAACCGAGCGTGAAACCACGCACACTCCGACGCCTAGCCTCATATATCGTGGATAACTTGATGAGGAATTCGAAGGCTGGGTGGTGGACCGGCCGGGACTTGAACCCGGGACCTCTCGGTTGCAAGCCGAGCGCTCTTCCAGGCTGAGCTACCGGCCCTCGATTCTTTGAATATTAACTTGAGATTTAAGCGTTTCCATGGTGGTTCCACTGCTTAGGGCGAGTCAGGTAAATTAGGTTCGTTAGGGAACTGATTATTGGGGGCGGAGCCGGCTGGCGGCTACGGGGGGCTCTACGCCCCTGAGGAAGCACCGCCCTCCGCGCGGCACGGGGACCCCGTAAGGGGTGCGGGGAGACCCGCGGCAACGGCGCAGAAACGATACGGCCGTCCTCGGATGCCGATGATGCGGTGAGGGCCCCCTGGCGACAGGGGGTCAGTAACCCGCTGAGTATGGGGGCGGATGCGTTGAAACGGCCGTCCCCCCGGGAGCAAGGCCAAGCAGTGCCGATGAGTTGCCGCGTGAGGCACGGGTGGGCCGCATAGCTGAATGCCGCCGTAGTACAGAAGGCGGGCTATAGCCGGCACCGCCCCGCCCTAAGCAAGCCCGTACTTCCTCAAGTACTTCTCCTGAATCCTAAGCACTTCCTCACGTGTTGATGCGTTGGAGTACTCCTCGAGCATCTCCTTATTTAGTTTTAGGAAGGTTTTCCCCCACTTGAACTTACTTAGGGTTTCCAGGGCTTGATCCCTTAGCCCAACTATATATAAGGCTGCTGCAATCGCCTCAACACTACTTAGCTTCGTGAAGATCGCGTAGTTTATTGGGTTCCCTGCCCTAAGCAAGGGGAGGATCCTACGCCTGCACCCCCCTAACCTCCTGACCACCGCGGTGATGTCGTCGATCCCTCTGTTCCAGGATGAGTCAATCACGACTAAGCCTGACTTAAGCATGAATTCCCTATCAACGGGCGCGAGCACTACACGCGATGTTGGGTCGAGAACCACAGCACCTCTCGGAACCTCCTTCGGGGAAGCCTTAACCGCCAGTCCATGCCTAACCAGCTTTAGGGCCGTTGAGAGTTTAGGATTATCTCCCCACACCCTGATGACGTATACCCTCACCTTCATGGACTCACTCATTGCTTCTCCATCAACAAACATTCACTCTGAGGGGTTAAGCTTTATATTTCCTTCGAGCACCCTTAGGGTGGGGACGGATATGGCTGAAGCAATAGTACTCATAAACACGGATATAGGTACCGAGGAAGAAGTACTGCAAACCTTAGCGAACATAAACGGAGTTACTGAGGCTTACATCGTTTACGGTGTTTACGACATCGTCGCTAAGGTGAAGGCCGACACTACCGAAGCCCTCAAGGAAATAATATCAAGCAAGATAAGGAAGATACCTAAGGTAAGATCCACCTTAACCATGATA
>Ga0256833_1002075_pt1 | contig 14423 bp, 20 predicted proteins | sample 356284metaG_FD_190535 | JGI IMG/M metagenome (GOLD analysis project Ga0256833, IMG submission 190535) | Hydrothermal vent microbial communities from Mid Atlantic Ridge, Atlantic Ocean - 356-284 | ecosystem: Environmental > Aquatic > Marine > Hydrothermal vents | place: Atlantic Ocean: Mid...
TTAGCCTTGCCCCTCCGTAACTTATTGCTTCGAGATACATGTAGGCTACCTTAGTATTTCCCAGAAATTCAACATAGCCACTAGGCCCAGCATAGATATATTTCTTTATCGCGTCTGGATCAGGCTGAGTTGAAGCTACCGCCATTGTCTTACTTATTTTCTTAGAGGTTAAACGCGATGGATCCAGCATGTTTAGAAAATCTGTATTTCCACCCACATTTAATTGGTAGGTCTTGACTAGTTTGCATCCTCTCATGGCTAGTAGTGATGCAATAGTCCTGTGTAGAATAGTTGCACCCAACTGTCCCTTGATATCATCGCCGAGCACTAGTGTGTTGTTATCCTTAAAGATGGACACGTATTCTTTGTCGCTGGCGATAAACTCTGGTATACAATTAATGAAGGAAACACCAGCCTTTGCGGCGACCTTGGCATAGAATCTAGTGGCTTCGCTACTTCCTACGGGCAAAAGATTTACTAGGACGTCAACATTATTCTCTTCCAGCTCCTTGACAATTTCATCTGCAGTTGGTTCGGGTTGTGATGATGGTTTGAATACATTGACCATATGTGGGGCGACTCCATCAAGTACTTTACCCATTCTTACAATGACGTTTTTACACCTTAACTCGTCTGGATCAATAATTTTCGGCACAACATTCGGGTATTCATATATAGCCCGATGAAGTGGTTTTCCTACCTTATTTTCTGATATATCTATTGCGTATACGATGTTGATATCATCGATCCGCGTTCCGTCGATTACTGTGTGCATTACACCAGTGTCCTCATTTAACTTTCTATAGTATTCTATTGATTGTATGAGCATCGAGGCTATGTTACCTACTCCGATAATTCCAACGTTTACAGTCATCTTTTATCTCCATTAATATTTATGTTTAAAAATATAGGGTTTAAAACTATAAAACCTTTATGAAGAGAACTAATGTTGTGACCACAATGAGCGATGATACTCCGAAACCGTTCAAAAGACTTGTTAAGAAGCTAACTATCGAGAACTTATGGCTTTATGTGCTAAAATACATGATTACTAGGAATGAGCCTATTAAGGCATATGAGGTTGTACGTTATATTAGGAAAATACTTCCATATAAACCCGCAACAGTTACCGTTTACACCGTTATATATAGACTTGTACGTGAAGGTTTATTGGATCAGGTAAAAGTGGGTGGGGAAACACTTTATAAAATAAGCGATAAGGGAAGGAAAACTTTTATGAATGCTATAAATTTCATAAAAGACCTTCTAGATCTACTTGAGAAAAACGTTTAGCTATGCTACACTATACTGTTTTCTCTGGAGAAATGAGGCGATACAATACATTGAAGTTGAAAATATTCGGTGGAAGAACTAAAGAAAAAGAAGAATTACCCGAAAACATACGTGTGCTCATTAAAAAATACGCCGAAAAACACCATGTTAGTTACCTCCAGGCATTAAAAGAACTCATACAAAAAGGACTAAGATATGATGAGCTTGAAAGACAATATGGCAAAGACGTTGATAGCAGGGAATTATGGGATAAGAGATTTTATTATCTAAAGATCGAGTCCGGCTACCTATACTATAGACTTAGGTTAAAAGAAGTAATCGATGAACTCAAGACGCTCGCCATAAGATTTGCAGGAGTACTAGGAAATCTTGAAACATGTTATAAACAATGCGTGAACTCTAAAGCGCTCGAAGTAGAGCTGAAGAGGCTGGAAGACTTAAAAGAATTCATTCGATACTATCTCGACACGTACGTCATTACAGTCAATAGGGAACTTGAAGAAAAGAAATACGCGGATGATGAAGACGTAATAAAATTTGTTGAAGAAACGCTAAAAAAATACAAGAAATACTTTATGAAAGAGTAATTTGGCAAGTAAAACAAAATACATTTGTTTACATCAATTGAAAGTATACACCATTATATGTTAAATATACTAGGTAAACTAATAAACGATACTAACCATCTAGTACTAAGGTGAGACGTGTGTTCTCGCTACTAGCCATATATGCATATGGATTAAATTCAACGGGAAATGTGACCACGGCAGTACTATCAGATTTTATACATGCCGCACTATCAAACCCGCATGTTGCAATAGCAATTATCATCGAGATTATCATGGGAATAGCGCTGGGCTACGTAATGGCCAAGATGGCGAAATACATTATCGCGTTTATTGTTATCTTGATAATCGGTGCTGTACTCAATGTATGGAGTCTGGGGGGAAGCATACAGGATTTCTTAACGAAACTTGGAATAACTGCTCTCGAATTTAAGAAGATCATACTCGGATTCTTGGGAACACTAGGCTTACTAATGGTGGGACCCGTAACACTAGGGTTCTTAATAGGCATAATAATCGGATTAATGAAGAAATAAATCTACTCCGAAAAATTTTCCTTACCCATATAATTATTTATCTTTATAAAAATTATTTTTCAATACGGGTGAATAAGGTATGGCTGCTAAAAAAAGATTTAAATTCCTTGACCATCCAGCCGATGTTTATATAAAAGCATATGGCGCGAGTCTACCAGAACTCTACGAGAACGCGGGGCTGGCCTTGTTCGAGACAATGACCAATACTGCTTCGGTAGCACCATCGAAAAACTTCAGCGTAGAAGCTGATGGCTTTGATCTTGAGAGCCTACTATATAGATGGCTAGAGGAGTTACTCTATATATATTACAGCTATAATGTAATGTGTAGCCAAATAGTAGTGAAAAGGATGGAGATCACAAGGCAAGAGAATAATGTTTTCAAATATGTTATTAAGGGAATCTGCTATGGTGAAGAGTTCAATCCAGAGAAGCACGAAGGACGCGTGGAAGTTAAAGCGGTAACATATCATCTAATGAGAATAATCAAAGATGATGAAGGCTGGAAAGCATATTTTGTCCTTGATATATAATGTTACATCAAACTAAAGGCTTCGGCTATTTTAGTAGAGCATCGTTCACAATAATACATTGTCTTAGAATCAACTTCAAAGACGGAGTTGCTGAAGCTCATAACACATTTAGGATTACTACAGTGCCTGAGTCCAAGCAAATGCCCTAATTCATGAAGAATTTCTTTCGATACCCGCTCGACGTAGAGATCATATCTTTTGCCAGCATATTTACTAGTAGAATAGAGCGCTGGATCGAGTCTTTGAGTAGATACAAAAGCTATACCTCTAGATGGGGAGGCTTCGCCAAACACGAAGTTAAGGCCTTCATCGTAAGCATCTATGTATCCGACACCAATAACGAAAACACTGCCATCCCTAAGATCCCGAAATATGTTCGCGAGATAATCCAGTATGCATGGTCCAACATATTGTTTCCTAGACCAATCAAAACAAGACATCGGAAGCTTTAGGATCTCGGGCCATACCTCTACATCAATGTACGGCGTGATACTGCTCAAAACCCCGTATATGTTCCTACGCCAATCCTCAATAAAATCAAAGACAAAACATCTAGTCAACGGTACAATTAACACCTTATTCTTCATTCCAGCCACCACTTCATATACCTTTGTATAGTATAGAATAGTGCCGCCGCGGGGATTTGAACCCCGGACAACCCGGTCTTCAGCTTCGCCGGACCGCCCGTGCTAGGAGCCATGATTTTCTTTTATGGCTACTACTAATAAACTTTATCCATTTAGCTATTTCTTCTCTTCGATATATTGCTAGCTTATAGGCCTTATCCGTTCTCTGTATATGTGAAATTATACTATATCTTTGTTTTAGTACGGTTTTTATCTGCTCTAATAAAATAAGGCTTTTATTAGTAATTTCTATTGTAGGCTATTCTGCTATTCCTGGCTTACGGCTAAAGAATATTGTTCCATCCGTATCAAATATTCCCGTATCAGCCAGATTAATGTATTTACTCTTCTGTAATTTTAATGGAATTGAAATACTTGAGCTCTTTTCCCAATGGAAAACCTAGACCAGTTATTACATCAAATAGATGTTTTGACTTGAATTCAATCCGATAAGCTTTTGAACGAAATTCTAGCCTAGTTCTTTTCCAATTAAAGTCTTGAATAGGTTGGCTATATGGGATGCATATTCCTTATCTCCTTCAGCTATTGTAAAGAAGTACTTGCAATTGGGCCACTATATAATGTCCCATCCCCGATCATTATGTCTTAGAACTCGTTAAATTCCTTTATTTATATTAGTTATTTTATTTTATGATGTAAGTTATTATAGTAAATAGGGTTATGGAGGAAAAACTGCTCCTAGCACGGGCGTCCACGGGCGCTCTCCCGGGCTGAGCTACGGCGGCGCTGTCCGGGATATTATTTTATTTTCTCGGTGTTTATAAAAGTTAATACTGGAAAAAGCTATTCTAGGTGATTAAACATGATGGCCGTAATCCTTGCTGGTGGTTTCGGCAAAAGACTGAGACCTTATACAGAAGAACTACCGAAGCCTCTGGTTAGGGTAGCCGATAAGCCTATCTTGGAGCACCAGATAGAGTGGCTTAAACAGTATGGCTTCAACGAGTTTGTCCTCCTAGTAGGCTATAGGAAAGAGAAGATAATCGAGCACATTGGTAGTGGTAGTAGATTGGGTGTTAAGGTAACCTATGTTGTGGAGGATGAACCTCTAGGAACCGGGGGCGCGATAAAAAACGCTGAACACATACTCTCCAAAGACGACAAGTTCCTAGTGATAAACGGAGATATATTAACAAACCTCAACCCTCTAAACCTATTCGAAAAACTAGAGAATGAGCCGAGGCTCGTAGGTGTCATAGCAAGCATACCACTACCAAGCCCATACGGAGTACTGGAGATCAAGGACGGAAAGGTTATAGGCTTCGTCGAGAAACCCAGGCTCCAAGACTACTGGATCAACGCAGGAGTATATGCCCTCAGACCAGAAGCACTAAAATACTTCCCGGAACGCGGCGACCTAGAACGAACAGCTTTCCCAGCAATGGCTAGAGACGGCGTCTTAGGAGCAGTAAAATACACCGAGATATTTTGGAAGAGCATAGATACCTACAAAGATCTAGAAGAAGCAACCAAGATAATAATCAAGATGGGCGGTAAAATACAAGGATGATTTTTCAGATTTTCCGGCTATCATCACCGCCCGCCTCGGGCTCAAGAGACCCTCTTATCATCATCAATGATAATACATGGGTAAGTAAACCTAAAAACCCCGCCTATAATCCATAAAACATGGATACGCGGCGGTCGTCTAGCCTGGACTAGGACGCCGGCCCCCCAAGCCGGAGATCCCGGGTTCAAATCCCGGCCGCCGCACCACTTCTCAACAGCAATTGTAGATCTTGTTATGATTATATGAAATCACTATCCATTGTCACATAACATACAATTCTCATTAGTATATGGCTTCTTAAAAGAACCTTATGAAAAGCATTGATACATTATGGAAAGAGATGGCGCCGGGGGCGGGATTCGAACCCGCGCGGGCCCCATGGCCCACTGGCTCTCAAGGCCAGCCCCTTAGGCCGCTCGGGCACCCCGGCACCCATTTATTATGGATTTGCTCTCTAGGCTTATATTTGCTATTTTCGTCGGAATATTAGTATTGTGTAGCCTTTCCGAGAGATGTTCTCGATTATTTCTATGTCCTTTCTTGTGTCTAGTTTGCTGATATAATAGTTTGCCCCCCTTGCTAAGACGAATTCGGCATATCCTCCTTTCTTTAGGTGTTTTATGCTTCCGATAATAATTTCTTCGACAATCCCTTTACCAGCTGATATTGGAGGATTGCTTATTATCATGTCGAATACCATGCCCTTAACAGGCTCGTACGTATTACCTTGGAGAACCTTGACTCGTTCCTCAACGCCATTTAGCCTTGCATTATATTTCGCTATTTTAACAGCGATAGGATTTATATCTACCATGTATATCCGCAGCTTAGGATAGGCCTTAGCAAGACTTATTCCTATGGCTCCGTACCCACATCCAATATCTAGTGCTGTGCCCTCCTCAACGATTATGGCGTATTCGAGCAACAGTTTCGTGCCTAGGTCTACCTTGTTGCCTGAGAATAAGCTAGAATAAGTGACAAATTCTAGTGTAACCCCTTTATAGACGAACGAGATAACCTGTTTCTTTCCCAGCCTATATTTATTGGGCCTAAAATAATGCGTCATTTATTCTTCCTCCAGATAGGCGGATACACGTCCGTCTTCATGTAAACCCGTTTAGTTTTCACTACTATCCCTTTCTTCATCCGAGCAATTTCTTCTGCGTTTTTGAGGGCCTGACCTAACGCGACAAGTTCTCCCTTGAGCGTGAGGATCGCCGCGAGCTTTCCAGGCTGTACATCCCTGGTCAGTCTCACTATGCCGGGGACAGCGAGGTTTGCACCGTGAGCTATTGCGTCTACAGCCGTATCGCGTATCATTATCTTTGGTATATGGACTATTGCTGTTTCCACAGGTAACACTACTCTACGTAGATACCTTTCATCTCCCTCATTTTTCCAGAGATACAATGCTTCGCTTACCTCCTGCATTCTGACAAGTGTCTCGTCTTCCCGGTAGGGCCCTGTTCTCGTTCTGCGGAGCTCCCTCATATGAGCTCCCACACCCAACAATAGGCCTAGATCATGGGCTAGCTTACGCATATATGTGCCAGCCTCGCAGAGGACTCTCAACAGGACATATCGCCCATTATGTTCGAGTAGTTCAAGTTCGAGGATCGTTCTCTTACGTATAGTTCTCTTAACACTCGATCTGAGAGGCGGCTTCTGATATATTGTTCCTTTGAAATTCTCTAGTGCTTCAGCGAGCTCCTTATCTCCGACATCGCCGTGAAGCTGAACAGCCATTACATATTCTTTAACGGTATGTATTACATTACCTATTACTTTGGTAGCATTGGCTAGAGCCACAGGTAGTACGCCGGTCACCTTGGGGTTTCCCCGCCCCAGCCCCTCAAGGCCAGGGCTCTAGGGTACCCCCGTGACCGGCACGTTCTAGCCCGAACATTTTCTTAATCCAAGCCACTACTTCATGACTTGTAGGTCCCGGTGGTTTATCGAGATTGATAACCCCATTCCTTATATGGTCTTCGATCTTCCTCTCATATGGGAGAACACCGTAATCAGGCGATGTATCATCTTCTCTAAGCACTATCCATTCATTCTTGAATCCAGCATGTATTGTTATCTTGTCTATGAAGATAAGACCTTTTTCAGCGAGACCCATACATGTTCACCGTCCCTATCACGGTGACAATATTTATTGTTATAATACTAGATTTTCTACAGAATTATTACTATTGTCTCAGATAATAACTATGTAATGTATTTAACCGGAGATAACAAATTGTTCTTGCTATACAAGAAGAATTAGAGACGGATAATGATTTTACACGGGGGAAAGCTTCGGCTTAACAATTTCTTTCATGAAATCGGTGAGCCCTGTTGCTGCAATGGCTTTTAGTACTTCCTCATCCGACGCTCCACGCCTGATATCAATTACCTTGTCCAGGGGTTCGATGTGCTTGATGTTGACTCTTCTCCTTTTGACACCTGTTAGGCTCTTGGGCCCTGTTACTAGGACAAAATTATCATCTATTATATCGACTATTACGCATTTCCTTCCTGCTTCTCTTCCAGCAACCTTTACACATATTCGTCCAATCTCTATTGCAGGCATCCATCTCACCACTTAATCCTAACTAGCATTCCCTAATCTTTTCGCTTCCTCTTTAAAATTTTCTCTATAGCTGTCTTTACTATTTCGAATGTATCATCGATCCCGAGGTTCTCCGTATTGACAATTATGTCAAATATGCTTAGATCATCGATATCTATGCCATAGTATTTTCTGAACCTTATTTTCTGCAGATATTCCCGCATTACTGTCTCATGATACGCTTCCATAAATGATTTACCATCCCTCAAGGCAATACGCTTAATCCTGGTTGGTATTGGAGCCGTTATAAGTACCCTTACATCAGCTATATCGGCAATTATCCAAGCAGTTAAGTGTCCATCAATTACAATGTCTCCTTTCAATGCCTCCAAATATGTCCTCCTATCTATCTCTATATCTATCGATGGATCCTCAGTAGCAATTCTACTTAGCTCCTCTATACTGATTCCACGTTCCTCAGCCATTTTTCTAAAGATCATACCTGCAGAATGATATCGTAGACCAAAATACCCAGCTATCTTCTTTGCCTGGGTAGTCTTGCCGCTGCCCGGTGGACCGCTGACGGCAATCACAACCAATTGTCGACACCCTGATATGGCAGCAACTAGGTTTCTATGATCAATATGTCAAATAATAAATACTCGCTGGAAACATGAAAAGCACTTACCAAGAACAAGATCAAAAGGAGCCCATTCATTATATGAATGATGCAATATTATTATTAGTGAATAGCGGCACGCACTGCTTCGCGCAGGAGCCTTGAAAGGCACTTAGGACATATATAGCCTCCGTAAGGCCTTTCCGGCCTCTTCTCGGTCTTGGCGAGCTTCTTCAATACACTAGGGATTTCTTTCGGAACACCGTTTAATGGCTTGCCACAGATAGCACACTTGGCTGGCCCAGGCTTTCTCGGTTCATAGTGAATTGTTACTCTTCCGCCCGGGGTTCTCACAATCACTTTCCTCCTACACCTTGTCCTGTGGGCTGGTCTGGGCATTATCGTTACACCCACCTAATTCTATATCAGAGTGTCTATATCCAAGTATTAGTAGCTCTTAAACTTAACGCGTCGTAGGATATACCGCTCTCATAATCAAATAACTTGGGGCAAGATAACCGATCAGCGTGAGGAATAATACATTAGTAACAAAATGGTTTGCGGAAAGCATGGATAGGAATGGAAGGTATATTGGTATTTCCACTATTTGTTCATGTGGAGGGATATACATATTAAGCATATAGATGTTGGCCGTGTAGGTGAACATAAATACGAGTATGTGAAGCATGAACATTAGGAAAATCCTTTTCTTAGCCCTGTCTATTAGTGGTTTATATTTCCTTATTTTTCGGAACTCGGATTTTGTTCTTGGTTTCTCAGGTAGTTTTATCTCAGATAATATGTGCACAGCCCAGAAAAAGTAGCTGGTTCTGCTAATCAACTTCATTGTTAATGCGGCAAGAAGAGAAAAACCCGCACCAGTCAGGAGGGCTATTGTTATTAACAACTGTCATTACTCACCTATGAGCCTCTTAAGTAGCGGGTACGCCTCTAGTGTTCTTTCATAAGCTATCATAGTATAGTACTGCTGCACAATACCTACGGCCAGTAATAGCCCCGTTCCAGTACCGTAGGCACCGAGCAATGAGCCTAGAGCAGCTATTCCCGCAACTATTAGGCTACTAAGTACAGTTAACGGGAATATATAGCGGCTCAGTATTCTTTCCAGTATCTTCGGGTTACGCCTTATTCCTGGGATCTCCATCCCACTCTTTATCAATTGCTCGGCCTGCGCCGAGGCGCTTAGCCCTGATATTTCTACCCACATTATTCCGAAGAGAGTCGCTAATCCCATCAGGGTTATCGTATATACCAAGGCTCTGATAGGATCTGCCAGTGTCGCGTATAGGCTTCCGGGTGGTGATAGATAATATGCTAGACCTCCTACTAGCCTGCCGTTTTCGTATTTAGCTAAAAAGTCTGCTATTCCTGACGGTACTACATTCTGCAAATACATTCTGGAGAGACTGGCAAACACAAGTATGTCCGAGTAAAGTATGCCGACAAGCAACACAGGTATGTTGGTGACATAGAGAAACTTTAACGGCACCTTAGATTTTATCGTACGTAGTCTCGGCGATGTCACTGGTATTTCTACTTTTACACTCTGAAGATACACTAGTATCAATATTATGAATACTGTCACTATAAGACCTACAAGGTCTCTACCGCCCTGTCTAACAATTATTTGATTGATATTACCTCCGGACATCAAGACTTGTACAGTGTAGGGAATGAAACCAACTATTTGCCCGCTAACGACGATTGGGCTGAGAAGATTCCAAAACACATACTGCGCAACACCTGCCAGGATAAATAGTGAGACACCTGAGCCTAGTCCCCATCCCTTCTGTATCATCTCATCCAATAGTATAACTATGTATGTCGCGAAGAATAACTGGAGCCCAACAATAACTCTCTGCAATGCTGTGGCACTACAGTCGGCGATCGGATTGGGGCCTGAAAGAGCCCAGTATCTACAAGCGGACACATACATGGCTGCTTCGAAAGCAGCAAGTATTAGCGCGAATGACTTTTGTGCCGCAGTGAATTTCCTTCTATCTTCTGGATTAGACATATCGAGATTAATGAGCTTCGCTCCAACAAGGATCTGCATGATCAGTCCAGCCGTTACTATAGGACCAATACCTAGCTCCATCAGCGTTCCTCTACGGGACGCGAATATTATCGATACTAGGAGCAATTGCTGGACATTCGAAGCGCCTGTGATCTGTATCCCGTATAAGGGGGTATTTGCCATAATAACGTAAACTACGAGGGCTATAGCAGTCCATAACAACCTCTCATATAGGCCGGGTTTAGCCTTAGGCTTTTCAACTGAGGGTATGTAGTACGCCACCTTCGCAAGCGCGTCCAATATGCCCATTGAAACCACGCTCGTGTTTCCGGATCATAGTGACATTGCTTCTCTTGACCCTAAAAATACATGGTAACCGGGATAAATATATTCCTAAACGTATTGAAAAGGATGCTTGGTAAATAAAACCAAGTTATTGCTCCTTGATGACAACTACTTCGCCGCCTGCTTCCTCTATTTTCTTCCTGGCCTTCTCGGTTATCGATCTGGTGATTATCTTTAATGGTAACGTAACTTTGCCTGATCCGAGAACCTTACTGTATCCCATACTAGCAACATCTATCACTATCTTGTTATCTTCCCTATATGCAAGATTCTTTGATAATAGGAACTTGGCTAGCTCATCAAGTTCTCCCACATTAGTCGCCGCTATTTCCGGAACTAGTTCCGGTGGCCTGGTGAAGCCGTGTTTACCGTACCAGTTTCTCGCGTACTTTAGTACCCACATCCATTTATGCTTGTGCATCCCTACCGCGCCGAAGCCTCCTCTAGATCCGCTTTTCCTGTGCTGACCTATTCTCCCCCATCCCATTGTACGAGTTCTCCCACGGAGCTTGCGACTCTTCTTCCTTTTTCTAACGACCACGAGTACCACCTCCTTAGAGCATTCTCTTTATAAGTTCATTTATTGCTTCGCCACGATATCCTAGCTCGCCGCCATCATTGTAGGGACGCCTAGTGCTTCTCTTAAATCCTCCTCTTGGTGGATGAAGCCTAAACACTGGCTTGATACCATCTAGCTTGTGTAGTTTGACTTTCCCATCAAGTAAAGCCTTGGCTAGGCCGGATATTCCACCATAGATGCCTAAGTTCTTGAGCCTTGTTTCTACATACTCATCTGTCAATGGCTTATTACCTATTGTTCGTCCACGTTTTCTGAGCAGTTCTACGAGCGTGTCGTGGTTTATTTCTCCCCATGTAACCCAATCCTTAACCTTCTGCAACATCCCCTCTAGTCCAGGCTGGTCGGCCGGGTATATCACCATGTGGAACTTCTTATGAAGCCTTAGTAGTTTCAAAGTATACTTTATATCGGGTGGTACGTCGACTCTACCCCTGATCCTTATGATCGCGTAGAGTTTCACCATTTCTCAACACCTTCATTAAGCCTTCAACCAGTCAATGGGTGTTACGAACTTGTAGGTGTTACGTAACGCCTCGACAACTGCTTTAGCGAAGTTAAGCGTTGTTCTGGTTTCTCCAAGTGTTTCTGTCCACACATCTTTTATGCCAGCCATTCTAAGCACTGCTTTCGCAACATCTCCAGCGACTAGCCCTGTTCCTTTAGGCGCTGGTTTTAGTGTTACGACTACGCTTCCACTTTTACCTCTTACCACGAATGGAACACTATGGGGTTCTCCACAACGACACTCCCAGCTCCCGCACCCTCTTCTCACAGGCGTTATGTTGAGCTTTGCATTTCTCAACGCTTTTCTAAGCGCTACTAAGTATTGTCTGGCTTTTCCGGCACCTACGCCAACGAAGCCGTCACCGTTTCCAATAACTACTACGACTCTGAACCTGCTTACTCTGCCTGCGTCGGTTACTTTCTGCACGATTCCTACATCAATCCTCTCGTATTTTAGATCGGGAAGCAGATAATCCACTATTTCGGGTTCGAGCAGTGGGAGGTTATTGTCGAAGATGTCCTTAAGACTGGTGATCTTACCCTCAACGACCATTTTACCTACTCTTGTCCTTGGTACCCAGGACTCGAGGGCTTCTCTATCGACTGCATTCATGGGCATGTTCAAACACCTCCTAAGCCAACACCATACTCGTTGAGGATCCTGGCCTTGACCTCATCAAAATGCGCGGGGAGCTGCGAGGGATCAAACCCTCTCGCAATATATTGGGAGAAGAACCTGTTGTAAGCCTCAGGATCTGCCTCCTGGAGCTTCTTGGCCCAGGAGGCTATGTGCTCCCCGCGGATACGCTCCTCGGAGGGAGCAACCCCATCGCCCATCGGGACTTCCAGCCCTACATCATTAGCCGCCTTAATAGCCGCAAATACCTTGGCTCCTCTGGCGGGGGCGTGTAGCCCAATATCGGGGACAGCATACTTTATTCCGGCTTTAAGTGCTCTCAGAGCCGCCAGCATTCCAGTCAGATACGCAGCAGGGGTGTTTCCTAGCCCTCCCAGCCATCCATACTTTTTGGCAAGCTCACGCGAGTGCGCTGCAACGATTGTTACGTCTCCCTCAGGTTTTGCGATCACGACCTGAACTATTATGTGTTTGAGGGTCTTTCTGACTACAAAGCGCGGATGACCTGATAGTATCATTCTGTAGCGCTTGTTGTAGTTCGTCTTACCTTCTCTTCTCCTTCTCCTGGGTACTTTGTATCGTGGGCCCCTAGCCATGACTGGCTCACCTTACTTCTTTGAGAATACCTTTTTCTTTCATGTAATGTTTGAGTGAAGCAAGGCTATGGAATGTTCCACCTTTTGCTAACATATATAGTCTGCGATAAGTTCTACGATCAATAATACCATGGTCTCTCAGATATCTCAGATATCTCCTAATCTTTCTGATCTTATGCATCCATACCTCTTTCTTGTCTAGTCGTGCTGTTTTTGCTCCCTTTCTCTTACCATAGCCTCTTCTACGCCCCTTCTTTCTCTGTTCGTGTCTCTTCCTCCATCTACCTCTGCTATTCTTATGTACAGGTCTTACCTGAATAATACGGTCTTTGATCAGCTTTCTTATCTCCTGCCTCGTGATAACATCAGCTACTTCATCAATGTAATTTGGATCGATCCATATCCTGGATTCTCCGACCCCCAATACTTCCGCTGCTAATCTCTTCTGTAGACTTAGATCTGTCACTGCTCCTCAACCTCCAATCTACTGGTCGTTAGGGGTATGGGATTAGCGACTTTAAATCCCTTATTGATAGCATATTTCATTATCTCGATCTTCTTCCTCAAACCAACAGTTCCACCAATATAGACTATGTACTTGTCGGGATCAAGCTGCTCAAGTTCTTTGACATTATGTATCACTATAGGTATTTTTCCTGATGGATGCAGCCCTCTGACTAGCCTTGGCGACCTGTAGCCCACCTGTACCAGAGGCGGATACCCCTTCTTCTTCAACCTCATCTTGTTATCGGTTCCCTTAGGCTTACGCCATTTCGGCTTGTTCTTGAACTTTGGCTTCTTCCACCATAGATGCCTGTAGAAGTTGGGCTTCTTTGATTTGAGCTTCTTCCTTAACTCTAGTAGTTTCTCTATATCATTGATCATTCTTCGTCACCCCAATCATAAATGTATATTCCATCGGCGAAAACACGTCTGTCCTTATCCTTAACTTTAGTCGCGAGTTCGATATTAGCTGCAGTCTGGCCAACATGTTCGATATCAATGCCCTCAACGATCACGTCTTCTCCTTTAACGGTGACCTTAACATCGTCTCCTATTATCTTTGCTACTCTATCAGATCTCTCGCCCAAGAAGTTCTTTATTCTAACTATTCTGTTAGAATTATCGACTTCAACAGTTATTGGGAAGTGCGAATATATTATTTTAAGCCTGTACCTATATCCCTTAATAACGCCTTTAATCATGTTTTCGATATGAGAAGCTATTGTTCCTACTAATGCCTTCTTTTTCCTATTTGCAAAGAATGTCTCAACAATAACCTTGTTGTCCTTTTTTGATATTTTCACTCCTTTTGCATGTGAGAAGTCTCTTTCAAGCCTACCCTTGGGTCCTTCTACAACTACTCGTAATCCATCTATCGTAACATTTACATTCTCCGGAATTTCTACTTCCTCAACCACATGGACTTCCTTAACCATACTGGCCACCTCCCCTAGTAGACG
>Ga0256833_1002076_pt1 | contig 14421 bp, 17 predicted proteins | sample 356284metaG_FD_190535 | JGI IMG/M metagenome (GOLD analysis project Ga0256833, IMG submission 190535) | Hydrothermal vent microbial communities from Mid Atlantic Ridge, Atlantic Ocean - 356-284 | ecosystem: Environmental > Aquatic > Marine > Hydrothermal vents | place: Atlantic Ocean: Mid...
ATATTTTTCAGGAAGGGTGTTATCTACTGGCAGATGGAGAAGGGGGGGTTTTACCTTGCTTCTGGAAGTATTGTCCTTACCTCCATTATGATACTCAGCATTCTTTCTCCACCCAGAAAAACCTTTCTTGGCAGATTGAGTCTCGGCACTTTATTGATTTTAATACTCTATTTTGTTACTATATATGCGTCATGGCACGGGTAAAAAAAAGGATTATCCTCGGAGTAGGATTGTTCTTCCTTCTCCTTTTCTTCGGTTTTCTTCCGCTATTTCTGACTAAAGGTGAGATTACAGCTGGTTCATCCTCTTCTAAAATCGGTCTCGTTAAAATTAACGGTGTAATAGTTTCCTCACAGCCATATGTGAGGGAGATCAGAAAATTTGCCAAAGATGATGATATAAGGGCTATTTTGCTCAGGATAAACAGTCCAGGTGGGGCAGTGGCACCTTCGCAGGAGATTTACAGGGAGATATTGAGGGCGAAAAAGAAAAAGATGATTGTGGTTTCAATGGGTAATGTGGCTGCCTCCGGTGCCTATTACATCTCTTCTGCAGCCTCATATATCTTTGCAAATGCTGGTACACTGACGGGGAGCATTGGAGTTATAATGGAGTATATGAATGTGGGGGAACTTATGAGCTGGATGAAGATAAAACCTGTTGTCATAAAAAGCGGCAGGTTCAAGGATACAGGTTCACCCTACAGGGCTCCCACCCCGGAGGAGAAGAAGTATCTTCATACAATAATAATGGATGTTTATGATCAGTTCATCAATGATGTTTACAATGCAAGGAAAAGCGCCGGCCTCAAAAAATCGTTGTTGAGAAAGATAGCTGATGGACGGGTTTTTTCTGGAAGAATGGCTTTGAAGTACCATCTGATTGATGCCATTGGAGATCTTTATGACGCTGTTGATTATATAAAGAAGAAACTGCACTTAAAGGGTGAACCAAAGCTTGTAAGGTTCAGAAGAAAGGAGAATATATTTTCCATGCTTGTGGATTCACTTGCACATTTTTCAGGTTTTTCAGGGGAGGCAGGTCTGGGAGAAAATATGCTTTTCACAGGTTATAATATCTTTTACCTCTGGAGATGAGAAAATGGAAAGATTATGGGCACCATGGAGAATGGAGTATATTGATAAAGTGAATGAGCCAAAGGAGTGTATTTTCTGTGTTGACAATCCTTCGGAAGAGGAGATGTTTGAAAGATTGATCCTGGTTGTGGAGGATCTTTATGTCATTATTATGAACAAATTTCCCTACAATACCGGGCATCTCCTGATTGCTCCCCGCAGACATGTTGGTGATTTTCTTGATCTCACTGAAGAGGAGGGGAAAGCCCTCTTTGAGGGTACCCGGAAGTCCATTGAAGTTCTTAAAAAAGTGATGAAGCCCCATGGTTTCAATGTGGGATTGAATCTGGGGAAAGTTGCAGGTGCGGGTATTGTTGATCATCTTCATGTGCATGTTGTACCGCGCTGGAATGGAGATACGAATTTCATGCCAGTTGTGGGTGAAACAAAGGTGATGCCCCAGTTACTCAAAGAGCTGTATCCCAGATTAAAGGAAGCCTTTGATAAATTGCGGGGTAAATGAGCTATATCATAACCATCCTTATTCTACTGCTTCTCCTTCTTCTCGTTCTCTACTATCTTGTGAGGGAAGAGTCCAGAAAAAGCGCCAAGGTTCACAGAAGTCTTGTCAGAGGAATAGATTACGCCCTGTCCAACGATTTTGACAAAGCCATAGAAGAAATGCTGAAAGTGGTAAACAGATATAGAGAACTTGCTGAGCCCTACATAAGCCTTGGAAATCTCTACAGGGCCAAAGGAGAGCTTGAAAATGCAATTCAGATTCATGAAAAAGTGGCAGCAAACAACCGTGTACCCGATTCTCTACGCAGGGAGGCGCAGTACTTTCTCGGGGTTGACTACAGCAGAGCAGGTTTTTATGATCGTGCAGTGAATATTTTCCGTGAACTGAGTGAAAAGAGTGGTGAGGACATCCGGCCCCTCATAGAACTTGAGAAGATCTATGTTGAACTGGGCGACTGGGAGAAGGCGATTGAGATAAGATTGAAATTGATGAATCTTGAAAAGGATAGTGAGTCTCTGGTTAAAAGCGGCAATCTCCTTGCCCACTACATAACGGAGAAGAGTAAAGAATTGATTGCTTCTGGCAAACTGGATGAAGCTGAAGATATTTTAAAGAGGGCTCTGGAAAGAGCCCCCAATTTAGTTGATACTGTGCTGACCTATTCTGATTTATTGTACCGAAAAGGTGATTATGATGCACTGCTGCCCCTTTTTGATGGTATACTTGATACAGCTTTTGATTACCATTTTCTCATTCTTGATAGCATGGAGAGGATTTTTTCTGGTAGTGGCGAGTATGAGAAGTATGGTGAATTGCTGGAAAAGAAAATTAACTCTGGCAACTATTCTCCTCAGATATATGTTGCCTACTGCAAGTTTTTGAGAAAAAAAGGTGAAAAAGAAAAGGCAAGCAGAATGTTAAAGGAGTTTGTTTCAAAGTTCCCATATCAGGTTGAGGCGATTCAACTTCTTGCGGACATACTGCTTGAAATGGGTGAAGAGGAGGAGGCGCTGGAGTATTATAGAAAACTATCAAGGCTCGGATTAAATGATCCCCGTCCCTTTGTGTGCACCAGTTGCGGGTACAGAATGGAAGAGATGAGCTGGAGATGTCCAAAATGTGGCATGTGGGATAGTGTTAAATATATGCCTGTAAGGGCAGGATCATGAAGGATCAGATTGGAAAATGGTTGGACAGGTTTAAAGAGGGAAGTATTTCAAAGGAAGAATTAATTGAAAAATTGAAAAAACTTCCTTTTGAGGATCTCGGCTTTGCCAAAATAGATCATCACCGGGAACTGCGGCACGGTTTTCCCGAAGTTATATTTGGGAGCAGTAAGAGCACAGAGCAGCTGGAAAGTATTGTTAAGAATTTTTTTGAAAATAACAGGAAAATACTGATTACCCGCCTTCCAGAGGATAAGGCCAGTTACCTCAAAAACAGGTTCCCCGAACTGAACTGGTTTCCCGAAGCAAAATTGATGACATTTCCCCATCCTGATGAAGTAGAAATAAAGTCCGGAAAGGTGATCCCTGTTGTGTGTGCAGGTACCTCTGATTATCCTGTTGCCATGGAGGCATATATTACCGGGAGGATGCTTGGTAACCGGATGGAGCTCATAACTGATGTTGGCGTTGCAGGTATCCACAGAATCACCCCCTACCTGGACCTTTTCAATAGTGCGAGAATAATAATAGTGGTGGCGGGCATGGAGGGTGCACTCCCAAGTGTTATTGCAGGTATGGTTTCTAAACCTGTTGTTGCCGTTCCCACCAGTGTGGGATATGGTGCAAGTTTTGGTGGTCTTTCGGCACTTCTTGCCATGCTGAATTCATGCGTTTCTTCCGTTGTTGTGGTCAACATAGATAATGGATTTGGTGCCGCATATTTCGCTTCAATGATAAACAGGGAGGATTAAGGATGAAAGCAGGAATTGACCCGATTGGTGGAGCAAGCGGGGATATGTTTCTTTCAGCGCTGGCTGATATTGGAATTGACCTGGGGGCTATTTTCAGGCGAGTGGCAAAGTACATACCGGGAGAGTTTAAATGGGAGATCGATACGGCTGAAAAGTATAAACTTTATGGTAAAAAAGTTAAAATCATTGCTCCTCCTGAGAGAGGTCATAAAAGGACTTTCAAAATAATAAGTGAGATGGTTGACACTACAGATTTTTCCTCGCAGGTTAAGAGTCTTATAAAGGAGGTCTTTTACTACATAGCCGAAGCGGAGGCAAAAATTCATAATAGAGATATTGATTCTGTTCATTTCCATGAGACGGGAGCTGTGGATTCCATTGTGGACATTTTCTCCTTTGCCCTTGCATGGGAGGAACTTGGCTTCCCGGAGAGTGTACTTCTAAGGGACATTCCTTTAGGGAAGGGGTACGGTATTGCCCAGCATGGACCAATTCCATATCCTGCTCCTGCCACCATTGAGATTTTGAAGGGTGTGAGGGTGGAGTGGATAGATATTGAGAATGAAACTGTGACTCCCACAGGTGCGGCAATAATTAAAGCCTTAAAACCTTTTACAATTCCCGCGTCCGGGGTCATAGTTAAATCTGGTATTGGCATCGGTGATCATGATTTTAAGAATGTTCCCAATATATTGAGAATAGTTTTACTTGAAGAGGAGGGAGAAAGGGACCTTATCTGGGTGGTGGAAACCAACATCGATGATATGACTCCCCAGCAGGTAAGTGAGTTGCAGGAGAGATTGATAAATGATGGAGCCCTTGATGTTTACATCTATCCTGCGATGATGAAGAAGGGAAGGAGTGGTTTTAAATTTGAAATTCTAATTTCTCCAGAGCAGAAAGAAAAGGTTGTGAAAGATCTTTTCACCTTTTCAACAACCATTGGGGTGAGGGAGAGAATTGTCTGGAGAAAGCTACTTCCCCGCAGGTACCTTGAGCTTGATACCAGGTATGGAAAGGTAAGGTATAAAGAGATAGAGAAGAATGGAAAGAAATTTTTAATCCCTGAATTTGACGATGTTAAGAGAATAGCAAAGGAGAAAAACATTTCATCTTTTGAAGTATATAATGAACTGATGAAAGTGGGTTCATCCTGACTTTTGTTAATTTTGATAAAGGTCAGTCAGAAGTTTTTTTCTTTCTTCCAAAGATACCTGCAATTATCACGCTGATTTCGTAAAGTATCAGAAGAGGAATAGCCATCATTATCTGGCTCATAACATCAGGTGGTGTCAGAATAGCTGAAACAGTAAAAATCACGACAACTGCGTACTTTCTCCAGCGGGAGAGCATCTCTTTTGTTATTATTCCAAGTCTTGCAAGAAAAAGGGTTATGAGGGGAAGTTCAAAAATTATTCCAAAGGCAAGGAGCATCCTGGTGGCAAAGGAGAAGTATTTCCCCATGGAAAGAGAGGGAACAATTGTCTGATTGGCAAAACTCACGAAAAATTTAAAGGCAAATGGAAAAACTATAAAGTAACCGAAAAAAGCTCCTCCGATAAAAAAGAATGTGGCTGATACAACAAAGGGAATAACATACTTCCTTTCATGCGGATAGAGGCCTGGAGCTATAAACTTCCATATTTCCCAGAAAATCACCGGAGAGGCAAGAAAAAGACCCGATACAAGGGCAACTTTAAGATAGGTTATGAATGGTTCCGTTAAGGTGAGAAACACCATTTTCCCGTTTTTTGGTGGAAGTACCTTTATCAGAGGATCAATAAGGACCCAGTAAATATCTTCTGAAAAATGATAACTGATGGCAAAGCCGATCAGGATGGCAATGAAGGAATTTATAAGTCTTTTGCGGAGTTCTGCGAGGTGTTCGGTGAGGGTCATCTCACCCAGATCATCCTTCCTCTTCTCTTCCTCCTGCTCCAGATTCTTCTCCTCTTTCATTTTCTCCACTACCTTCTGGATTTTGAAGTTCCGATTCCATATTATTTGCCTCTTTCTCTATTTCCTCATCAAGATTTTTCACTTCTTCCTCAATGTCAAATTTAACACTCTCCATCGTTTTTCTGAATTCATAGTATGCCTTCCCAAGGGAAGTTGCAATTTTTGGCAACTTCTCCGGTCCAAAGATGATCAGAGCAATGACAAAAATAAGAACTAATTCCCAGAATCCGATTCCGAACATCAGTAATAGGATATCATTTAGACTCTATTTGTGCAATTGAAATTGTATTGACAGGTAGCTGAAAAATCGTTATTCTATATTATGAAATGAAAAGGATAGTGCTTGTAGCGGGTTTAGTTGTTCTCTTATTTTCTCCTGTTCAGGTGAAAGGAGAAACGGTTTTGAAATTCAAAGCCATTGAAATTAAGGGTAGGATTCAGAAACCTCAGGTAACTTACATTCTCCCGAGGTCAAATCTTATCAGAATAGGAGAAAACCTCAAAGATCTCGAACCTGATTTTATGGATCAGGTCTGGAAGAATCTTTCGGAAGAACCAAAGGAAAATTTTAAGTAAAGGAGGAATTTGATGCTGGTATCAATTGCTCGTGCTTTTCAGCAGGGTGGTCCATTTATGTATGGAATAGGACTTGTTTCAGCTTTTGCCTTCGCAATAATAGTTGAGAGGACATATTACCTTTTCTTTAAGTTTGATGTTAAAGCAGATGCTATCTGGCCGGAAATTCTGAATCATCTGAAAAAGGGAGATATAAAGGGAGCAATAAAAATTGCCGATGATGTAACAGTACCCTTTTTCTATGTGGTGAGACATGCTCTGGAACACATTGATACTGGAAGGATTAAGGATTTTGCCATGGAGGCCTACTACGAGGTTGAACCTGAACTGAATAGAAGAATCGGGTATGTGTCACTCCTTGCCAATATAGCCACTCTTCTTGGACTTTTAGGAACAATTACCGGTTTAATAGCTGCCTTCATGGGTGTTGCTGCTGCTGACCCTGGAGAGAAACAGAGAAAACTTGCCAGCGGGATTGCAACGGCAATGAATACCACAGCCTTTGGACTTATTGTTGCAATTCCATGTTTAATAGCTTTTTCTATTTTAAAGGCTAAAGCGGATAATATCCTCAACAAAGTGGAGGAGTACAACAGGAAGCTTGTGGATTATGTTACACATCACATTTACAACAGCAATTCGGGAGGAGAATAATGGCTTTTAAACCAACTGCAAGAAGTGAAAGGGAAATAAAATCCCAGGAACCAAACCTTATCCCAATAATGAATCTTATGGTTATTCTGATCCCGATGCTTCTGCTGAACTATCATTTCATTACTCTTGCCATGCTTAATACATCACTTCCCGCTTCTGGTGAGGGAGCAGCCGAAAATCAGCAGAAAAAGAAGAAAGAGGAGAAGCCAAGACTGAATCTCACAATATCAATCACTGATAAAGGGTTTATAATTGCAGGTGCAGGGGGTGTCCTTGTAAAGGGTAAGGGACCCACCATACCTCTGAAAACCACTGACCCAAATGTGCCTCAGTGGAAGAGATATAATTATAAAGCCCTCAACGAAGAACTTATTAAGATAAAGAAAAAGTATCCTTATGAACAGGATGCAATTATTGCAGCTGAACCAAACATTAAATATCAGACTATCATATCCACAATGGATGCGACACGTAAGGTGATGTCAGATAAACCCACTGAAGATCTGAACGGTGACGGTAAGATTGACAGCAGGGATCTGATTCTATTTCCAGGTATTAATTTGAGTCCCGGTATTTTTTAGGAGGTGTGAAAATGGCGAAGTCTCCATCAAAAAGGCCAGGTGTAGGGAGAAGAAAACAGGAGGAAGCCAAACTTACTCTGACATCAATGATGGATATGTTTACAATTATTCTTGTTTTCCTTATGAAGAGTTATTCAACAGATGTGGAGGTTAATGTTGATGCATCCATGGCACAGAGACTCCCCGTATCTATATCAGAGGCCAAACTTGAACAGGATGCTGAGGCGGTGGTGCAGATTACACCTGACGCCATTCTCGTTAAAAATAAGCATGTGGTAACCCTTAACAATTTTAAGGTTCCAAAAACTGCCCTTGATCCCACAAATCCTTTTCTTATCGTTCCCCTCTATGATGAGTTAAACAATCTGAAGGAAATGGCTTTAAAGCTTGAAGAAGCTGGTGCCATAGTTAATGGAAAACCATATAGATTTCAGGGGATTCTTGTCATAAAGGGTGATAAAAATATGCCAAGTTCTCTATTGATGAAGGTGATGTATACCGCCGGTCAGGCTGAGTTTGCCAAAATTTACCATACTGCCATAAAGGAAGGTGGATAAGATGGGTGTGAAACTTTTTGTTATTGAGAATGGTTCGATAACAAAGACTTATGAAGTGGATGGGCAAAATGTAACCAGGGTTGATGCTGGTCTGCGAGGGAAAAATATTCTGTTGAGTAAAGGACCTGATAATTTCCCTCTTGTTATGTTCCACAACGATAAATTTTACTTTTCCCTTCCTCCGTACACTTTTAATGGATTTGTTGAGAAAAGATCTGGCAGATATTCTATTGATGAACTTGTTCAGAAGGGAATTGGTAAGGAATCTCAGGGATTGATCTGGGGAATAGTTGATCCCTCCACACTGGTAGAAATTGAGAATCAGAATTTAAAAGTGGTCATTGCAGGTGAAAACAGAGTCTCAGAGATAGAAAAGAGATACTCTGAAAGCAGGGAAAAAAGCGAAAGTAAAGTCGCAGAGGGAAAAACCAGACAAAAGCAAACTGTGACATCCGCTCAACCCCTTTCTCTTGCCGGTGCTGGTGGACCTTCAGTTGGTTATTTTGATTTCCATGAAATGCGGAAGAGGACAGCTTTTGTTTATTTTGTCATTCTTTCTATATCTGTTGTAATTGCAGTGGTTATGATGGGGATTCTGGGAAGTATGAAGCTTCCTCCTGAAAAGGCAGATATAACAGCTATCCCCACGAGGTTTGCAAAATTAATTGTGGAAAATGTACCCAAGCCCGAGAAAAAGAAGGAAGTCGGTACAGGGGAGAAGAAAGAGGAGAAACAGACGAAAGCCCAGAAGATGGAAGAGACAAAAGAACAGGAGAAGGCTGCAACTGGTAATGTAAGTGAAAAGGCCAGGAAAGAAGCTATCAGAAGAAAGATAAGGCATGTTGGGGTTATTGCAATTCTCACATCAAAGGGTGGTCAGGGAATAGTTAAGGATGTTGTAAGTGCGGCCAATTCCATTGGTGACCTTGATCAGGTGCTGTCAAGTATGGGAGGTGTGGAAACTGCCAAAGCAGGGATGGACATAGAGGCCATTAAAAAAACGAGAGTGGGAGGGGCGGTTGCATCGGCTGATATTGGAAGCCTTGGAGTGGGTCCCGGACAGAAGGTTGCTCTTGGAAGTAAAAAGATCAGAAGAGTTAGAGCATCCATAAATCTTGGTGGTGGTAAAATCAGCGGAGCCCTTGCCGGAGAAGTTATCAGAAGAACGGTTAGAAGGAATATTAATGGAGTTAAATACTGTTATGAAAAGGAGTTGAAGAGAAACCCCAAATTACAGGGGAAAATTGTTGTTCTTTTCACAATTGGCAGGGATGGAAGGGTAAAGAAAGCGAGAATACAGTCCACGACGATGCACAATGAGGCTGTTGAATCATGTATTTTAAGAATGATAAGAAGATGGCGATTTCCAAGACCAGAGAAGGGCAGTGTTACTGTTAGTTATCCTTTTATTTTCACTCCAGGTTCATAACCTGTATGGGGGTTCACCTGTAACTTCCCCCACCCGGAAAGAGGTGAGTGAGGTTGCCAGAAAGTTAAAATTTCCCTTTTCATACTATTCTCTTTCTGTAACTCCAGAGGGGAATTTGAGTTTACCTCTTGAATTCGATTTCAGAAAATATGTGAAAGGTGAAATAAAGGAGTATTCCACCAGAGTTTCTGAGGCAATTTTAAATCTGGAAGATTTAAAGAAAAAGGCTGAAGAAAAGAATTTTGTAGTGCCCCTGAGATTCATTGAAGCCAATTTACGGGCTGCCCGGGATCTTTATGAATTGTTTAAAGGAAATATTGAGGAAATAGATGAACTTTTAAAGGGTCCTTTACACCATCGTGAAATTGATTTAATAAAGGAAAAATTGAGAAATATCAGGCTGTTATCTGAAAGAATCGGAGTGATGTGGAAATCCTCAAGCGATTTTTACAGAAAAACAACCAATTTTGTTCCATTTAGAGTGGAACTTGTCGAGTAACAGGAGGGAATTGTATTGAAGGAAATCTTTGTGAAGGATCTTTCTTCGGGGAAAAGGATTCAGGGTGTTTTCTTTGTAAAGAACAAGGTGATGGCCATTGACAGACAGGGAAAACCCTACCTGATTGTTCTCCTTTCAGATAAAACAGGGGATGTTGAGGCGAGATTGTGGGAAAATGTGGAGCATTTTTCAAAACTTTTTGAAGTGAATGATGTGGTAATGATTGATGGATGGACCCAGACATATCAGGGTAAGTTACAGATAAAGTTGATAAAAATTATGAGAAGCGAAGAGGAATGGAATTTTGAAGATTTTTTCCCGGGAAGGAGAAGGGAAAAGAAGGAGTTAATCAGGGAGTTTAATGCTCTTTTCAACATGTATCTGAGGGATGTTTATTTAATTGAACTGGTTGATCTTTTCCTAAAAGACCAGGATTTCATGGAAAAGTTTCTCACTGTTCCTGCGGCCAAGTCTCTTCACCATGCCTATATTGGTGGACTTGCGGAACATACACTTTCGGTGATGAAGGCAGTGGTAAAGCTATCTGAACATTATAGGAGGTTTTACGGAGAGAGTTTCAATCATGAGGTGGCTCTTGTGGGAGCTTTTTTGCATGATGTGGGGAAAATAAAAGAACTTTCATATGAGAAGAGTTTCAACTATACTGATGAGGGAAGACTTCTCGGACATATTATCCAGGGAATCCAGATGGTTGATGAAAAAATAAAGTCCATAAAAGGATTTCCTGAACTTCTGAGATTGCATATTCTTCACATTATCGCAAGTCATCACGGAAATTATGAATTTGGTTCTCCCAAGAGGCCCAAAACCATAGAGGCTCTAATTGTTCATTATGCTGATGATCTTGATTCAAAAATTGAGAGTTTTCACTCTCATATGAAGGAAATCAGAGATACATCTGATGACAGATGGACCGGCTATCTCAAACATTACGACAGGTTTTTATTTGTGGAGCCCTACGAAAGTTCCGAACTTGAACCTTCTGAAAGTACCCAGCTTGAATTCTTCTCTGACTTTGATGAGTGAGTCACTTTTCTCCCTTCATTTTCAGTAATGTGGGTACGGTTCTGTATTTACTTTCAATATATGGGATGAGCTCTTTGATTATATAGTCTTCGTACCTGTAACCATCCTGACCTGAATTGTCAACATGGTTAACAAAGAAACTTCCCTGCACCTTTTTGACACTGTGACCATCGGGAAAAACTATAATCATATGTTTTAATTTACCCATAGCCATCAGATATGTCAGAACCAGCCCTGTCTGCCACATATCACTTGCTTTCATTCCATACCCGTGAAGAAAGTATACCACAGGATAGTATCTTTCCGGGAAATCATCATAACCTGGGGGGAGGGTCACAGAGAATTCCCTGTAAACTCCCAGAATCTTGCTCTTAAAACCATCAACAAATGCCTTGCCAATTTCAGTTGAGGTTTCGAGGTACGAATATTGAGGAGGAATATGGTGGGAAATGTACATGAAAATTCCAAGAACCCTCATAACAACCTGTGAGAAGTTACCCACATGGCCGCCATCTCCACCCCTGTGTTTTGCCTGGTCAATGGTCAGGTTCTGGTGTCCATACAGAACCAGAAAATTATCTGGTGTTTTGCTCCAGTCAATTCTGAAGAATATGTTTTCATCTCCGGGATAATGAGGTATCTGATCAAAGCCGTTGTAAATCGCTGCATCTCCATTTGTGAGATATTTTATTTTTCCAATGAACCTCTTTGCACCCTCCTGAAAGAAGAAGGTGTCTTTAACACCGGCATCAAGATAAAATTTGGTGTGCCTGAAATCCACATTATCAAGGAGAGTGTATGGGTCAGCTCTGAACATGTTGTATATATTGGGATTGTAATCAAATTTCCCGTTTCCCTCACCATAATCGTACGGTGAATTTTCTGTACCATAAATGCCATCTATTCCAGTGTCTTCAAAGGGTTCACCCGGTCCTGTCTGGGGATTATCGTAGCTTATCGGTCCCGGGCCATCATATACTAAATTCCCCTCTGTTCCCGTTGGATTTGTCCAGAAGTTGTAGTCATCATGGTCTGGATCGGGATTGGTGACTGGATCATAGCCTGGTTCTTCTGGATCAGGTATTCCATCTCTTCCGTAATCCAGAAACGGTTCCGATATTTGTCTTATGACAGGTTCACCCTTATCTCTTTTCCCATTTCCATTGCAGTCCACTGCGAGACCAACTTCCACAGGTACATCCGGGTCAGGATCATCAAAGATACCATTTCTGTTCACGTCATTTCCATCACAGTAGGTTATAACGGGCCAGAGTCCTTTTTCATCTGGTGGGATATGTCCGGAATAGGATTGACAGAAGGGATGTTCAGGGTTGTTGTACTCACCGTCGTAAAAGTCATTGAGAACCAGAGGAGCAGGACACCCTTTTTGAGTAATTCTCTTGATTAAGTCAATATCTCCATTAGTAACGGGTGGGGGCCAGTAGGTGGAGTATGGGTTATATACAAGAAAATTTCCAAAAGCCAGGACAAGATCTTTTATGAGTTTAAGATGGGAATCCCTGTCAAAGATGTCGTCTATACCTGTGAACCATTTTTCGTAAGTTATCGGGTCATTTTTCTCAGATGGAAGGAATCCACCCATCAGATTGTGTCGGATGTGCCACAGGAGATAACCCCAGTCTGTAGGTCCACCCATTATTGCAACTATATCAAACATCCTGGAATATTTTGTACCTAAATATGCTGCTCCATAGCCACCCATTGAAACTCCAGCCATAATTCGTCCTGTAAATTCGCTACTGTTTTCCGGTTGTTTCTTTTCCCTGTTTTTACCGGTACAGCTGAAAAGGAGTATCGTGGCCAGAATAATAACAAAAACGGTTCTGATAGTTGACCTCATTTCCACCTCGCATTTTTCTGGTGGTTAGAGGAAAATATACAATTTTAATTTCTTATTGTCAAGCTTGAAGCTTTTTATTCATTTAAAACATGAAATTTCTATTCCCCCTTTTTTAGAGGCACCTTGAAAAGGTCTCTTTCACGGTTAAATTATTTTACAGGAGGTAAAGGAAATGGCAGAAAAAAGAAAACTTGAAGAAAGAGAAAAATTAAAAGAGGAACTGCTTGAAAAACTTGAAAAATTAAAAGAAGAGGTAAGAAAGAGCGGTGAAAAAACAGCCTCCGAGTTAGAAAAGACAATTGGAGAAATAGGGAAAGATCTTGAGTATCTAAGTAAAGATTTTGCGGAATTTTTTAAAGAAACTTTCGAGAAGCCTCAGGTAAAGGAGGCTATAGCTCGAACAAGAAGCTGGCTTACCTCTGCTCTGAAAAATGCAGCAGATTCACTTCTAAGATATGGAAAAGAGCTTGATGGATTGTATGACGCAGGTGATCTACCTGCGGGTAAATATGAATGCATCAGATGTGGACGAGTTGTTGAACATAAAGGTGGGAAACTGACCGGTTGTCCCACCTGTGGAGGGACAACCTTTAAAAAGATAGATTAAATGACTGATTAAATAAAAAAACCAAAAGAAAGGAGGTGATACTATGGCACTGACAAGGTGGGATCCTTTCAAAGATCTGCTGAGGTTACAGGATGAGTTAAATAGACTCTTTGAATCTGAAATTTCAAGGAGAATGGGTGAAGAAGGTTTAACATCCTCATCATGGATTCCTCCGGTAGATATTTACGAAGATGAGAATAACATTGTGGTGAAGGCTGATCTGCCCGGAATGGATCAGAAGGATATTGAAGTGAAAGTCGAAAATAATTCCCTGGTGATCAAGGGAGAAAAGAAATTTGAGGATGAGGAAAAGAAGAACAACTACCACAGAATAGAAAGATTCTATGGTACATTTCAAAGAGTTTTCACGCTTCCCGATACTGTGGATGTTGAGAAGATAAAGGCAACCTACAAAAACGGTGTTCTGGAAATTACCATACCAAAGAAACCTGAAACCAAACCGAAGCAGATCAAAGTGGAAGTCAAGTAATTTTCAGGCCAGCCCATTGTGGCTGGCTTTTTTTATTATCCAGAGAAGAAAAATTCCTCCCATAATTGCGGTAATTATTCCCACGGGGAGCTCCGAAGAGAGAAGGATAACTCTTGAAAGAGCATCGCTCAGAGAAAGAATTATTCCTCCAGCGAAGTAATTGAAAATGATGGCTTCCCTCGCTCTTCTAAATCCACCATTGCGTAGAAGGTGGGGAACTATAAGCCCCACAAATCCAATGGGTCCGGTAATGGCAACAATGGTTGAGGTGAGAAGTGTGGCAGTAACAACGACTGATGAGAAAATCAAATCATAGTTTATTCCGAGAGAAATGGTTTCTTCTCTTCCGAGGGAAAGGATGTCAATTTCCCTTCCAAATAACCACAGAATGATTATGATAACCATGCTCACGATGGAAATGTAGATAAGGGATGTGATGGGCTGGACAGTTATGTTACCCATTATCCAGTGAAGTATCTCTATAATGACCCCCCGGGGAGCTATGTAGTAGATCAAGAGAATTATTGAAGAGAAAATAACATTAATCACAATTCCTGCGAGGATCAGAGATTCCCGGGAAAGAAGGGGTCTTGATATGAAGTATGCTATGGTTACGCTTGCAATTCCTCCTGCAAATGCTGCCA
>Ga0256833_1002077_pt1 | contig 14416 bp, 16 predicted proteins | sample 356284metaG_FD_190535 | JGI IMG/M metagenome (GOLD analysis project Ga0256833, IMG submission 190535) | Hydrothermal vent microbial communities from Mid Atlantic Ridge, Atlantic Ocean - 356-284 | ecosystem: Environmental > Aquatic > Marine > Hydrothermal vents | place: Atlantic Ocean: Mid...
GCTCAAATTTCTCCATAATTTCTCACCCTGACGATTTTCGGGTTTTTTTCAAGTAGAAGTCTGAATCCAAGCTTTCTTAGACACTTACAAGTTTCTGAATTTGGCGAGTGAATCATAACTTCAAGCAGATCATCTGGTGTATCGACATCGCAACCTGCAAAGAACGAATCGAAAATTTTTACTGTGTAGTTCATTCTCTTCGCCATAGTTACGTGTTTTAAGTAACTACCGTAGTGGTAGCTAACTCTAAACTCTTTTCTCGTTAAAAGCATGTTTGTTCCACCTCTTCTCCCAGGAGCTATTACCACGTCTCCCTCTAATTCAAAAAACTTTTTAACGACCTCTTTTGAAAGAAGAGGTAAATCTGAAACTATTACGGCAGTTAAAGCTTCTAACCTACGATTTATTGCTTTACTCAGTTCACTTTTATCAAATTCCAGTTCAGCTCCAAAATTACTTGCGAGGCTTTCAACTCTTTCATCGCTGCTTCCACTTAACAAAACTGTAACTCTTTCAACGTCTGTTTTTGAAATAGCTTTAAGCACGTCTGATAGCATACATAGAGCTAACTCTTCTCTCTCCTCTCTCTTTAAATAAACTGACAATCTCGCTTTTGGATCTTCAAGTCTAAAAGGTACTATTACCTTCAAATCAACACACCTCCAAAGCGGATGGCTAAGTAAGTAAGCAAAAAAGAGGATAGTGGTGCTAAAACCCACGTAATCAGAATTTTTCTTATAACACTCAGTTTAACAGCTTTAACTCCCTTAAGCAACCCAACCCCAACTATACCACCTACTAAGCTATAGGTAGTTGAAACGGGCATACCTACGTTTGTAAAGAATAGAACTGTTAAACCTGCAGAGAATTGTGCAGAAAAACCGGAAAGCGGGTCTAAAGCTGTTATACCTTTACCAACAGTCTCAACAACTCTACCACCCATAAACAAAGCTCCAATAAACAGGAAGAAAGACCCAAGTAGAGAAGCTTCTACTGGAGACATGAGTTTTGCTGAAACGAGTGGTGCTAAAGCAGCCGCAAGCTCGTTTGAACCTGTATTGTACGCTACAAGCACACCACTTAGAATGAGCATTAAAAATAAAATTCGTTCAACTACAAAAACTGAAAAACGAGAAAATATTTTCTCAAGAAGAAAGTAAACTACTATTGCTATAAACATAGCTCCAATTGGAGATAATATCCAAGAAACCACTATCGGAATTAAAATCCCCAACTTTGCTGTAGCAGTAGCAACTCCAGCACCAACGATACTTCCAACTATAACTTGGTGGCTTGAAACAGGTGACTTTTTCAAATTTGAAAGCACAATCATTAATGCCGAAATCGTTAAAACTACTACAGCCAGATTTCTGTTTAAAGAAGCTATACTTCCCACAGTTTCCATGACTTTCCTCTGAGTTAGAGAGCCAATTGTTACAAATATTCCAATCAGGATTACAGCATTTCTGAAGTTTAAAATTCCACAACCAACAGGTATTCCAAAAGCGTTTGACGTGTTGTTAGAACCTATGCTAAAAGATATTGCAGCTGCTGCGATTTCAGACAGCATGAAATCACCTATCTAAGACTAACGTTGAGTATCTGTATTAAGTCAGCAGCATCTTCTATTAAATCGCTCACAGATACTAAGCTGTCTATGAAGTCCGACAAAACTTTGCCCTCCCAGTAATTTTTAACGTCTTTACCCATCAGAGTTTCGTATATTCTATTTCTGAGAACGTCTATTTCCCTCTCCCTCGCCCTTATCTTTACAGTTGCCCTCTCCAAGGACTTGCCCATTTTTAAGTTTTTAAATGCATCTATGAGGTCTTTGCTCATTTTCACGTTAATTTTAGCCACTTTTACACACATACCTCTTATTTCCTCGTCGAGGTGGAGGTTTAATCTTAAGTAATCTACTGCCGTGTCTTCAAGCATGTCCAACACTTCGTCGATCACTTCTGCAAGCTTGTAAAGAGTGCCTCGCATAGCTGGAAGAAAAGCACCACTGTAAAGCTTTAAAGCTATTTCTCTTCTGATCTTATCTCCTTTCTTTTCAAGCTCGCATACCTGATTGAGTAAGCCTTTGTCGTCAGTTTCAAGAGCCATTAGAAACACTTCAGTGGAAAGTCTTACGGTATTCATGTGTTCCTCAAACAGTTCAACTACTTCGCTTTCTAACCTGCCGAAAGTGAACCTCCTGAAAAATTTCATTGCTCTATCTTAACTCGAAAAGTTAAAACGTTTTGCCGACAACATAAGTCGATGGAAGTTTTTGAAGAAGCGAGAAAAGAACTTTACTTTCCGCCAATACGTTTAAAGCTTGAGGATGGAAGCAAGATTAGGTTAAACTTTGCTGGTAAGTACAGAAAGCCTGAGGTAGTAGCTGGAAGAAAAGTTTTTCTCAAACATTCGAGAGTTGCGCTAAAGGGCATTTTCAAATTAGCTCTTGCGAGGTGGATAAAACATCCCTATTCTCTCAAAATGTCCATATTAGAAGAATACTGGTTGAAAGATTACGATAAAAGAAACAGAATAAGAGAACTCTTTGACACAGTCGTTTGTTCGGTTTACCTGCTGAATAAAGGTCACATAGAAGTTTTGAGAGCTTTGGAAGAAGTCTGCTTAGACGAAGCAGATGAAGCAGTTTTGAAATTTCTAAAAACAAAGTTCTTAGGATTGAAAGCTGATGACTTAACGAAATCTCTGCTTGAAATAGACTTCGAGAGTCAAAAGGCTGTAAAGACGAGTATAAAAAAATTTGCAGAAGTAATCAGCCCCCTCATAAAAAGCAAAGAAGAAGAAGTATTCGAGCTTAGTATAAGTTCTATTAACAAAGCTTTAAGCGAAGTTGCTGGAGAAGTGGGTATTAAAGAGTTTAGAGAAATTTCCGAATACTTTGGAATTGGAAAGGGCAGTGGGGAATCTAAATTAGCAGACATAAACTGGTATATCAGAAGGAGTGCGAGGTATTCGATAAAAATTGCTGATAGAGTTTCTTCTGGAAATTATCCGTCTCGAATAGTTGACTTTTCGCCAGACGATGGTATCGATTACTACTCTCCAATCGAAAGCTTAGGCAAAGTTTTACCCGGATTAGCTAAAATGTACTCCTTAGAGGGATTTGAAGGATACAGCAGTAAAAAGAGAAACGCCGTAATAATAATAGACTCTTCGGGAAGTATGAAAAGCCCGGAAAGTGGAAGTCATGCCATAATAGGTGCTTTCGCCATAGCTAAAAGTTACATGGACGGAGGTGGAAGAGTAGGCGTGATAAACTTTTCCGGAAATACTAAGGTGCTGAAACCTGATAGGGGCATTGCGGTTTACAAAGCAATTGCAGAGTATCAGGGTGGAGGAACTGAGCTGAATACAAGGAAAGTGTTAGAATACATTAAATCATTTGCTATAGGTTATGATGTCATTCTAATAACAGATGCGGGAATAGACAACCTATCGGAGGTGGAAGAGATGCTGAGGGAATTGAAAGAGTTAGGATGTAATAATTACGTCATATGGATAAAATCAAATTTTAAGAATTATAAAAAATTATCGCTATATGCAAAACTTTTTGAAGTTGAAAGAGAAGAAGACATACCAAAAATCAGGGTGAGATCATGAGCGAAGACTTGGAAGAATTGCTCGGAGTTGGAAACGTTAAATTGAAAAAATTGGAGGAGCTTAGAAAAGAAAAAAGCAAAGAAGAACTTAAAGAAGTCGTTTTGAGCTATTTAAAATCAGAGCTTAGGGGTGATTTTCAGCTTGAACCAGAAAAAGCATTTGAATTTGGTAGAAAGATGAGAAACGACTATTCTTTAAGCTTGAAAGAGGTGGAAAATTTAGTAAATTACGCAGTTTTCGATGCTTTTAAAGAAGTTTCTGGAGAAATAAAAACAATGCTTTGCCATCAATTTTATGAAAATTACTTGGGGTACTTCGTTTCTGGACTGTACCACGACGTTATTGGAAAAAGAAAGCTTCAGATAGAAATTAATTTACCAGAAATCATAGTGAGGAGCAGAGTTGGTTTTAGATGGGGATTTGGTTACAAACACAGTTCAGGAGAGCTTTTGATAAAGGGATACGCCGGTGGATATCTTGGAGAGGAGATGAGAGGTGGAAAAATAGTAGTTGTTGGATTCACGGGAGACTGCGTTGGAAAAAACATGAGAGGTGGGGAAATTTACGTGAAGGGCGGAGCTGGTTGGAGAGTTGGAGAAGGGATGAGAGGTGGAAAAATACTCATCGTTGGAGATGTTGGAGAGTTTACGGGCATAAACATGAAGGCGGGATTAATAAGGATAAAAGGTAACGTAATTTCTACTGGTAGAAGGGATGGTGGAAAAGTAGAAGTGTGGAAGGACGGAAAATGGATCACTGTATAGTGCGGGGGGTGGGATTTGAACCCACGGACCCCTGCGGGACCAGACCCTGAATCTGGCGCCTTTTCCTGGCTCGGCAACCCCCGCTCGTCAGAAAATCATTAAGGTTCGAATAGATAAATCCTTCGGTATGAAGACTTGGAGATTTATCGGCTTCGACGACAGTTTTAGGTCTTTTTCGTGTAAAAAAGCGCACTTAGTAGGGTGTATCACTGCCGGCTGTAAAGTTGAAGGATTCGTTTACACTGAAATAGAAGTAGATGGATTCGACGTTACGGAAAAAATAATAGATGTCGTTTTAAAATCCAAGTTTTTCCGACTGATAAAGTGCATATTTTTGTACGGAATAACTTTTGCAGGAATGAACGTAGCAGATATAGTCGAGATATACGAAAAAACGGAGATACCAGTAATAAGCGTTTCAAAAAAAGCTGGTGATTTAACTAAACCAGCTTTAAAAGCGGGAAACGCTGAAAAAAGGATGAAGATACTCAAAAAAGCGGGAAATCCTTTTGACGTGTTTGGATTAAAAGTCCACTTTATTGGCTGTAGTATTGATGAAGTTAAAGAATACATAACCTCTTCTACTTGCGTAGGTAAAATACCGGAATGTCTCAGAATTTCTCACCTCGTTTCCTCAGCTCTTGCTTACGGGGAGTCTAAAAAAGCTTAACCGGGGAGGGGTGGTAGTAAGCCCCCTTCTGTTTCAGGCGGCATCGGTCTAAGCCGCAAAGCGTTGCACCGGCGGGGACGGCCGTTTCAACCTGCCTGAGTGACCTCCCCCTTTCGGGGTCATCGCATTTCCTCAGGCAGGTATCGTTTCTGTGCCGTTGCCGTGCCTCCCGGCACAGCCCCTTGCGGGGCTCCGCCTTTAACGGTGGGGGGACTTTCCTCCCTTCGGTAAGCCGCCCTCCACCCCTCCCCGAATAAACCTTAGAGCTTTGTGCTAATAAACTTTCACCCCTTCGCTCTGACTATTAACCTACCCTTCTCAGATAACCTTAGCATTCCTGTTTCTTCGTCTAATTCTATTAATCCAAACTTTTCAAGCAATTCTGCAAGCATTTCTTCCTGATCTCTTGGAGATAGTGCTATTCTCTCCAATTCCTCTGCAAGCATGCATACGATTTCTTTCATCCTTTCTTCGGACTTCAATTCAATCACCACTGTAATCATAATCATGAGAATATTTAAATGTTTCTAAATTTGACATGCTTAAAGATATACATAAAATTAAACACTCCTCGTTAACTCGTACATAACAATTCCAGCCGCAACGGATAGGTTCAAACTGCCAATTTCTCCTTTACCGTGTATTTTAACGATTTCATCGCACAGCTTTTTAACAGGCTTAGAAATTCCTCTATCCTCTCCTCCAATAACTAAAACAGCTGGTAAAACGAGATTTGAACTTCTTATATCTTTCCCGTCCAGTTCAGCAGCTAAAACGTAGTATCCTAATTTTTTTGCCTTTTTAAGTTCAGATACACTCGCAAAAGCTATTTTAGTGTGAAAAACAGCTCCAGCAGATGTTTTAACTACCGTATCTGTAACTTTTACAGCTCTCCTCCTCTTTATAGCAACGCCTGAGCACCCAAAGAAAACAGCAGTTCTTATCAAAGCTCCAAGGTTTCTTGGGTCTTCCACGTTATCTGCAAACAGTATAAAGCTCTCTCCCGTCAAGAGTTCGTCAAAGCTTGAGTAGTTAAAAAAGACGTCAGCGGCAACTCCAGAAGGAGTGTTTTTTGTAACTACTCTAACACCTTTTTCCTTAGCGAGCTTCAGTATTTCAGCTCTCCTGCATTTATCATCTCTTAAATAAACGACCTTAGCTTTTCCAGCTTTTATTGCTTCAACTACGCTATTTATACCGTAAACTATCATAATACGTCCTGCCAGTCCAATTCCCTCATTTTCAACTCTCTTCTTCTATTTTCTAAAAATCTCTGGACTGTGCTGTGCTGCGCCCCTTCTACGAGCATCATTATAGCTTCTCTTGCTATGTTAACGTTCATGGGATCTCCTATTATTGCGACTTTTTTTCCGTAAATAGAGACGTCAACTCCAAGCATGTCTTCTATGTTCTTCCTAATTTTTCCACCTTTTCCTATTATCCTTCCTTTAACTCTCTGCATAGCGTTGTCGCTAATGTAGTCGCTTAAATCTATTATTTCTAAAACCCTAAAACCTTCAAGTAGTTTCATAGCCGTTTCGGGGTTAAAACCGTGAGCTATTGCGTTTATAGCATCTCTCGCTTTTAAAAACCCTACCGCATCATCGCAAACTATCTCCACAACTCCGTAAGGCTTTACGTTTATTTTGCATCCAGTTTTTTCTTCTATCTTCTTTTTAACTTCTCCTTCTTTACCGATTATAACGCCAATCCTGTCGTCTGGAACTCTAATTTCCGTCTCCATTTCTATCCCTCCACGAACTCTTTTAGCTCTTCAACATCCTTTTTTATACCAAACTTACTGAAAAACCTAACAATATTTTTCAAGTCTCTTTCTAAGTAAGAATTGGCGAGAGGATGGTCTATTAAAACGCTCTGCCCCATGTCTATTAACCAAGGCTCATCTTTGAAAAGAAGTATGTTGTACTCACTCAGATCAGCGTGAACGAGTTTAGCTTTATAGAGTTTTCTAACGTTTTCTATGATTTTATAAAACAACTCTTCAACTTCCACCAATTCCGGCAAATTTTTACCTATTTCCGAAAGCGTTGGAGCTGGAACTTCGTTTTCACCTATGAACTCCATCAATATCACGTTTTTCATGTACTTTATGGGTTTTGGTACTTTTACTCCACCTTCTCTCGCTCTAATCAAGTTTCTGAACTCTTTTTCAGTCCAAACGTAAACTATTTCTTTTTTAGAAATCTTTCTCATATCAAATCTTTTATCTCCAAATAAATATTCATCCATCTTATAAAATTCAGTTGTCTCTATTCTGTATATCTTTACTGCTAAGGGCAACTCGTTTCCATCCTCATCCACACCATCAGCGTAAAATACGTTTGCTTCTTTGCCAGTAGAGATAACCCCACCCATAGCTTTTATGTAACCCTTAGCTGATAGCTTGTACAGTACTTTTAGCGTTCTCAGGTCAAGAACTTCAGCGTAAATCTTTCTATCTTCGCTACTCTTTTCTTTTATTCTAAGCTTATCGAGGTACTGATCTATTTCTTCTATTCCCTTCATATCACTATTTTCGCTTGTAACTAAAAAAACTTAGGCTAAAATTGTTAGGCTAAAATTGAATAGATAAGCACTGCAACCATAGCCACTAAAATGTAGAGAACGTAATACCCAATGTTACCGTTCATCAACTTAACTCTGAATTCATCGCATAAGTCTGAAAAGCTCCTGCAAGCTGAGGCATAAAACCTGTCAGTTAAATCGTACCACTTGACGAGGCATTTATCTTCTTCAGTTCCATAAAACAACCTTAGAGTAAGTCTGAGTATCATGGAGTAGCCAGAGGAGTCGTAATTTTCACTTTTTTCACCGCCCGTCCAAGGCTCGCACATTCTAACGCTACTAAAAGTCAACTTAGAAATCGCTCCAATAGCAATAGATATGCTGAGCAAGAATGCTGCTAAAACTGTTGGAGAAATACATCCAAATCCCTTTCCGGAAATGATGAGCAATCCTTTGGGTATTGCTAACAGTCCACCGAGGAAAGACGTAGCTTTTAACCCAGAAATCTCCAGAACTAAAGGAGAAGATAGCTTTATAACTGCTGGAGGGTATATTCCGATAGATACAATTACTGCGGAAAGGATTAAAAGTGGTAAAGAGTACATTGAAGATTTAACGCTCTTTCTTTTGAAAACGTAAATAGCCATTTTGCTCATGGATACTGCACATATTCCAGCAGATAAAGCTACCAATGCTCCTACCAGAACTATTAGTAGTTTTATTGGAGTATGTAAGTCGAAAGATTGAAAGAGCGTTTCTAAAGCCATCCACTCCGCCGTAAATCCGGGTAAAGGAGGTATTGCCGCAAGTGATAGAGATGCTACGTAACCAGCCAAAGCAGTTAAAGTTGACACTTTCTCTTTTTCTGCACTTCCAGCTGAAAGCAACATTAGAGCTTTTGAAAGGCTGTGGAAAAATGCGTAAAACAAAACTGCAGTAATTGCAAAGGCTGAAAGAATTTTGCTATACTTAGAAGCTATCGCAAAAGTTGCCAAGAGTACAAGTATTATACCGTCGTTTTCAATAGTACTGTATGCCAGTAATTCCTTGGCATTCTCAGAAGTCGCTGCTTGTAAAGCTCCGTAAACTGAAGTTACAGCTCCAAGTAGTAACATGATTACTGCTATCCACTCAGGTGGAGGAGATTGGCTTAAAAGGTAAACTATTCCGTAAACCCCCATAAGAGTCATGCAGGAGCTCATAAGAACTGAGATGTTCGTAGGAGCATCTCTATAAGCTGAAGGTGCCCATATGTGAAACGGGAAAATTTCCATTTTTGCCATAAAACCAATTGAACATAGAAGAAAGATTATGGGATATGCAAACGACCTGTAAAGGTTGGAAAAGCTAACGCCAGTTGCTAGTGCTACGGAAAAGCCGAGAAGGAGAAATATCGTGCTTATTTCTCCAAAAGCCAAGAATTTGTAAGTGCTTTTCCAATTTTTTATGGAGAAAAATGCAAATATCGTCATTAACTCCCATCCAGCTAAGAACGTAAAAACACTTTTTGACGCTAATATTATAACTATTGAGAATATTATTGCTGAGTACAATAATGCATCTTTCTTTGAACGATTGTTTACGCTCCACAATCCAGTGAATATCCATACTAAGGACAGTATTACTGTAAAAAAGTTGGGTGAGTTAAAGAGCAAAGCCAAGCTTACAGCTGAACTTAGAATGTAGCTTACTCTCGGTGACACAATTGCTACAATTGCACATAAAGCGTATGCAAGAGCGAAATATAAGAGGTTCAAATTAACACCTCCTTTCCGACAATTTTCAACAAAGCTTCGAGGATTTTATAGGGTGAGGGTGGACAACCTCTAACAATTGCATCAGCTTTAAGCTCGCACAAGCTACAAAATTCTTCTGAACAGTCCCCAACTGCAACAACGAGCTTTGGAGACGGCATCGCCTCGTAAGCCCTTTTTATAGGCTCTACCATCTCTTTGCAACAGCCAGCAATTAGCAACACATCTGCATGTCTTGGCGTTGGAGTGAAAAAAATTCCAAGCCTGTGAAAATCGTAATACGGGTTGTTAAGCATTTCTACTTCTCTATTGCAAGAATTACAGCTACCAGCATCAGCAAAGAAAATGTGTATAGACTTCTTAAATGGAAGTGTTTTTTTAACTACTACCTCACCCACGAGAAGTTCTCTCTCTTCTTCGTCAATTTTTTCCGGAAACTTAGTCGTTATTACTCCTTTTTTCAAACCCCTAAGTACCCACATTTTCTCACCTCGACGCATCTGCAAAAGAGAGACCAAAACTTTCGAGTGCGAAAGGATAATCGGTAAAGATGTTACCAACAACACTTTTAGCGAATGAGAGGAAGTTTACTTCAGATGCTCCCCTAACTCTAAGCTTTTCAACCCTACCATCTTTTATCTTAAGATACAACACGAGGTCGCCCGGTGGAGATTCGACGAAAGATATTGCTTCCCCACTTTTTACTTTAACCTCGTTTGAAATCTCCTTTAAACTTAAAGAATCTATAATTTCGAGAGCCGTACGTAGGGAATTTTTAACTTCTTCGAATCTGACAACTGTTCTTGCGAGGCTATCTCCATCTTCAACAATTTTTATTGGTTCAAATCTCCTAAGCATTCTCGCATCTCTTTTCAAACCACTGGCTCTTGCTGCAACGCCTATTGTGTCTAATTTTACGGCTTCACTTCTACTTATCTTAGCAGTTCCATGAAGCCTATCTATAAATATTTTGGAAACCGAAAGCTCTTCCACTAATTCGTCGAATTCCTTTAAAACGTTTTTTATTCTGCTTTTAACGTCCACGCTTTTTAACTTAACGTAACCAGGTCTGCTGAATCCAAAAATGTACCTATGCCCAAAGATTTTGTAATTTATTCTCAACAATTCCTCTTCGAGGGCTGAAAGGTGAGAAACTGCGACTTTTTGAGATGCGGCTAAAGCAAGTCTGTAAATTGTGTGAATGTGGTTGTAAGCTCTTTCAAGTTCAACTGCAAGAGTTCTCGCTAAATCCAGTTTTTCGCTCTCGAAACCCGCAATTTTCTCAACAGCAATGCAGTAAGCTGTTGAATATGAGGATGAGAAAGTTCCGCAAAACTTTTCAACGAGACAAGTAGCTTTTTCAACATCCATCCCTTCAACTCTTTTCTCCATACCCCTATTCTTGTATCTTAACAGTGGTACAACTTCCAATATTCTTTCACCGTAGCTTAGAACTTCAAAAGCCCCTGCTTCCCATATTCCGCTTGACACGGGTCCGTAGTGAAGTCTAAAAGCTTTGCAGTTCATTCTTTCTAAGTTCCCAGTTAGAAACGCGTAGAGAGGTCTGTTTTCTATTAGCTCAAACTTTTCTGGTGGTAGAATTTTGACTTTTGTGTAGTTAGTTAAAACAGCAAAGTCGAATACGGCTGAGAGAGAGTAGCCTTCAACACTCTTAGCCTCATCGAATTCTGTAAACGCTATCACATCAATCCCCCCAAAACTACTGCACTGATAACCACGAAAACTACGCAGGAGATTAGAGGAGCTAAATCTGCTAAAACGCTTAACTTTACTTTTTCTCCTTCGCCGAAACACATTCTGACAACGTGGTAGTTTATTGAGAGAAAGGCAATCACTATTGCTGTTGAAAGCAGTGCTGTTAGTGCGGGAAACCTAAGGCTGGCTGAGAGTATGATTAACTCGGCTACAAAGCTTGCGAAAGGTGGTGCTCCTGTAACGGCGAGAGCTGAAATAATCATAGCAATACCAGTTGCTGGTAAACGGTTAATCAAACCAAATTTTTCTATGTCGTGAGTTTTTAACGCAGTTATAACGTTACCTCCAGTAAAGAATAGAGAAGCTTTTGAAAATGCGTGAATTACAAGGAGAAGCATTACAGCTTTTAAAACGGCTGGATTAAAGGCTGACAGCCCAACTCCTACCGTCGCTATTCCCATTACATCCATGCTCGAATAAGCAAACAACCTCTTTATTTTCTTCTGAGGAATTGTAAGTAAAGCTGCTATTAAAGCAGTGGTTACACCAAAAAAGCAAGTTAAGTACGCAACTGAAGGATTGCAGGAGGGAATAAACACTTTGTAGTACGCGAGTAGTGCAACTGGCAGTAGTGTTGCAGAAAGCATAGCACTTACGGATGGGGGAGCTATTCCGTGAGCGTCGGGCAACCAAGTGTGTGATGGAAAGAGTCCAACCTTAGTCCCAAAGCCTATTAAAGCCAAAGCTGCAACTACGAGAGCTTTGTTTGACCCAGCATTAACCCAGTCAAGAGTGCCAAAAACTCTATGGAAAAGAATGAGCGAAAAAAGGGCGATTCCAAGTCCAGAAGATGCTATAAGTATGTACCTCCAAGCAGCTTCTATACTTGCCTTATTTCTCTCCAAAACTATGAGTAAAGCACTTACTATCGTTGTAGCCTCTAATCCTACCCAGACGAGGCCAAGGTTTCTACACATAGCTGAAAAACTCATACTCATAGCGAAGAGGTTTATGAGAGCGTAGTAATACCTTCTCCTTAAGAATAACTCTTTTTCAACCACTCTAACGAAGTAGAGTGAGTAGAGTACGGAAAGGAAGTATATCGACTGTATAAGTATCAAAACGACTGCAGAGAATGTGTCTATGTAAAACCACTCATTTTTAAGTCCTATGACGTGTAGAGACGCAAAAACGCATACTATCGAAGATATTAACGAGACAGCTTCTCTTGTTTTTGGAATTACTACGCACAGAATTGAAGCAAGAATTGGTGTTAGGAGCAACATTTCGGCGTACATTTCCACCACCTCACGTCAAACCTTATATCAACCCACGAGCTCTTCCAACTCAAGAACTCCGTAATCTTTCTCAGCCGCTAAAATAACTCCTGCTAAAACTAAGGCTAAGAGGTCTAAGAAGATGCCCGCTTCAAGTATCAAAGGCATGTGGGATATAGTTATTCCGGCGTAAAGCAAAGCGTTCTCCTCAACTATATACCCTACCATCTGAGCGAGAGCATTCTTCTTTGCTATTATAACCAAAAATCCTAATAAAAACAGTATAAACGGCAAATCTCCCTGCATTACTGAGAACGCTGCTCTGTATATTACGTATCCAACAATAGACAGTATCAATCCAACTATTACAAGAGATGGAACTCTCGTCCCGACTTCCCTATAAACCCATATTCCGTGCTTTTTGACGTCCTTCTTCAATACTTCCGGTATGGCTATTCCTCTTACAGCGATTGTTAGAACTGCTAAAATTATAAAATCTAACCTGTTTTCTAATATTCCAGTTATTACCATTATTACTGCCAAGAGTATAGACTGAATAGCAACTGTGTTTATCATTGGTCTAATGTAACTTTGAGCCAATATTTCAAAAGCAGTTAGGAGTATTAAAACCCCAATGAATTGTACAATTGCTTCTATCAAGCTGGAACACCTCCGAATATGAAAAAGGATACGATGGAAAGGATTGCTAAAAGGAAGGATATAGTTAGGTAGTCTATGAGCTTGAAAAGTCTCAGTTTTGCAAACGTTTCTTCCACAAATGCAAAGCAGAGAATTAGGCAGAGCATTTTTAGTAGAAGAGTTACAGTACCGAATATTATTGATTTAACGCTTGTATCCATTGCCACACCCCAAGGAAAAGCGAAGACGTTTAGAAAGACTGACATCAAAATAAAAGATTTCATGTAGCTACCCCACTTGGATAAGGCGTATAGTGTAGAAGAATACTCCATCATTTTCCCTTCGTCTATCATTCCAAACTCCATCAATCCTTCGCTTTCAACTGGTATTTTACCCGTATCAAACAGCAAGAGCATAAAGAATGCGGCAACTATTAATAGATGAGTGGGAGATATAATCCAGTGAACGTTTTTTGCGAGTACGTGATTCGTTATAAATGGATTGTTAGTCTTAGTTATCAAAGCTACACCAAAGAATACCATTATCAAAGTTGGTTCTGCGAAAGAACCAAATGTTACAGCCCTTGAAGCACCTATGGATGTGTAGTAGCTAAGGTCTGCAGTAGCAATAGTTGAAACAAAACTTGCAAGAGCGAATATAAATGCACCACCGAGAAAGTCAACCATAGGTGCGTACGGGCAGGGATTTCCGTAAACTATGGGTAAAACCATTGGAAGGATTATGTAACAAGAGAAAGAAACAATTGGGGCGATTACGAAAAATGCGTTGGCGTTCTTAGGTATTATTAACTCTTTTCTGAAAAACTTGGCGATGTCGTAGTACGGTTGAAATACGCTAATTCCTTTTCTTGATTCTATTCGAGCTTCAATTTTTTTGAGTATCCCTACCATTAGAGGGGAAAAAGCCATAACTACGAGTACTTGGACTACATTGACAACTTGTAAATTCAAGGCATCCACCTCCTACTAAAACAGGCGTCATCAGGCCTTAACGGCCAATTTGGGTGGACGCCATCACCCGATTGAGGGGATAAGTATCCCATATATATACTTTTTCCCCAATTCGACCACATCTGAAATTAAAAACTTAAGAATAAAAACATATTTAAGATCGCTTATTCCAAATTTATTCTAATTTCATCAAACGTCTTAAAGTAAAGGTAATATACAACATGCAAGCACGATAGCGTATAATTGTTATTATAACTCCTCAAGGTGGCAGCATGACGATAAAAAAGAAGTTGAGCTTTTCAAAACTGCAGAAGATAAAAAAGTACCTGTCTTCAAGAAAGCAGGATAGGTTGAAAGTTGGAGTGTTAGTCGATGGGCCAAATATGCTAAGAAAGGAATTTAACATAAACCTTCAGGAGATAAGGGAAATCCTTTCTGAGTACGGTGACATCAAAGTTGCTAAGGTCTTTCTAAATCA
>Ga0256833_1002078_pt1 | contig 14408 bp, 6 predicted proteins | sample 356284metaG_FD_190535 | JGI IMG/M metagenome (GOLD analysis project Ga0256833, IMG submission 190535) | Hydrothermal vent microbial communities from Mid Atlantic Ridge, Atlantic Ocean - 356-284 | ecosystem: Environmental > Aquatic > Marine > Hydrothermal vents | place: Atlantic Ocean: Mid...
GTTTTTTGGGGTCTGTTTTTTTGTCAAATTTATGAAAATCTTTGAAAATATATGGTAGCTTGTTGATTTCTTTTTTGAAATCAAAGGTTGGCGTTTCTTTTATTATTTCGTATTCATTAAAATTATCATTATCAATATTTAATTTTTGCTTAATATAAGGTAAAAACTCTTCATTTATTTCATAGCCAATTGAATTTCTCCCGAGTTTTTTTGCGGCAAGTGAAGTTGTGCCACTGCCAAGAAAAGGGTCAAGAACCGTATCGCCTACAAAAGCAAACATTTTAATAAGTCGTTTTGGTAATTCTTCCGGGAAAACCGCAATATGTCCATTTTGTTTTGCACCACCAAAATTCCAATGCCCCGCAAAATATGTTTTCCATTCTTCTTTTGTCATTTTAGACAGTTCCTTTATCTCCTTACTTGGTCTTTTAGGTGTACCAAGCTTTTTGAAAATCAAAATAAACTCATAATCAATTGATAAAATTCCGTTTCTTGGTGTTGGATAACTTCCCATTAAAGAAGCACCACCAGTGGTATTTGAAGTTGTTTTCTTTTGCCAAATGATAGCTCCCATGTAATCAAAACCAATGCTTTCACAAAATTTTATTATTTCTGTTCTTATCGGGATGACCTTATATCTTCCGTAATAAACAGAGCGGGCAAATTGGTCTCCGATATTTACACAAAGACGACAACCATTATCAAGAATACGGTAACTTTCTTTCCAGACAAGGTTTAGGTTATTTATGTATTCCTCATAGCTGTCGTTATATCCGATTTGATTGTCTGTTCCATAATCTTTCAATTGCCAATAGGGTGGTGAAGTAATTATTAATTGCACTGAATTATCAGACACAGTTTTCATTTGTCTGCTGTCACCCAATACAATTTTATGTTTTGTTTTTCTATTCATTATTAATCCTTTTATTTCTTACAAAGATAATTCATATTAAGTTTGTAAAGAAATTTATTCAGTAAATTACTTTTTTCTAGCTTGCAGATAACATCAATCCATAAAATTAACACAAAATATTAAAAATTAGAAATAAAATCTTTAAAATCAGGTAAATTTTAGCAAATAGAAATCGATATTGGCATTTTTATTAAAAATTGTAATCGAAAGTAGATTTGCAAAAATAATAAAGTAGCTTATATCGACTTAAAAAGAGCTGCATAAACCGAGTGTTCGTCATGTTTTTTGCCATTTAATAATAAAAAATCATCACTTCTTTTTCATTTTTCTTTTCAATTTCCGGTAAAAAAGCATTTTCCTCAGGATATCCAATGGGAATTACCATATAAGGTTTTTCATTTTCAGGTCTCTTTAATATTTTACTTAAAAATCCCATCGGACTTGGAGTATATGTCAATGACACCAATCCTGCATTATGAATTGCAGCTATTAATAATCCTGTTGCCAAACCTACCGATTCATTTACATAATAGTTTTTCTTTTTTTTGCCGTTAATTATCTCATAGCTTTTTTTAAAAACAACAATAATCCAAGGAGATGTTTCCAAAAATTCTTTATTCCAATTTGTTTTCAAATGTTCCAGATCTTCTTTCCATTCATCAGACATTTTTTTTGTATATGCTTCATATTCTATTTTTTCCGCTTCTTTTCTTATTTGTTTCTTTATCTCAGAATCGGAAACAGCACAAAACACCCATGGTTGTTTATTTGCTCCCGAAGGTGCAGTGCTTGCTGTCATCAACAAATCAACAATAACTTCCTTAGGTATTGATTTTGTCGAAAATTGCCGGTATGAACGACGTTTTCCCATTTGTTTTCTGAATTCTTTTACTTTTTGCATCATATTACAAAATTGTTATTTTTCTATTGCATTTACTTTTATCTGTAGTCCTGCCGAATGGCTACTAAATTCAGGTGCATAATAACTCTGTAATTCTGCAATACCATTTGAAAAAATTCCCGGTTGAGTTACTCTGAGAGGATATTCCAATACAAAGACTCCTCTCGGAAGAAAATCTATAAAGAAATTCATTTTTGCATCTCTTGGATTTTGATAATACCCAAGTCCTCCTTGCCATTTATAACCGCTTAGTTGTTGTAATGGCTCAAATGTTGCTGCACGTTGGTCGGACAAATGAACAAATTCCATTTCTCTATCTACTTGCAAACGGATTTTGACTTTTATCAAATCTCCTGTTGTTAAGATATCTCCCTCTTTTATCAATGTCATTTGTTCACCTTTACCGGTGTTTTTTACCAGATAAAGTTCTCTTTTTATTTTTAGAGGAGTCTCTTCAAAACTTTCTATTTTATCAAGATCCTGCAAATATTGCCAGTATGCAGCACCCCAGGCTATATCTTTATTGGTATTTTTAATTTTAATATCCGCCATTTCCGGCTTAATTTCATTACCCGTCCATTTTTGTTTGTAATATCCGGTTCCGGCTTGAATATCGCCGGTCGTCAAATTTTCCGTTATATCCTTTCCCTCCACATAAATACTGACTAATACTGCTTCTTCTATAGAACCTCCATTGTCAAAAAGCAAAGCATAGATAGCCGAAACCGTAGCTTTGTCCGTATTCCACCTATTGGTTTGTTTATTTTTCAGCAGCCATATTTTCAATTGATTTACTGTCTTCTTATCATGGTTTATTTCATCAAATGCCTCTATCATCAAAGACTGGGTTTCTATAGGCAACTGCCACCAATGATAACCGTGATATGATTTCCAATACATTCCCAATTCGTCACTGATAATAGATTGTTCTTCTTCCGAACGCAATATTTCTTTTGCTATTACTGATTCCCCCCCTCTGTGTAATACCAAAGCCAGCATTCCACTAAGATATAACGGACGATTTAACCAATATTTTTTTGCTTGCCCGAAATAATAATCGTAGGCTTCCTGCAAGTCCGTATTTTTCTTAATCCCGGGATAAAATTGTATTGCATACATATAGTGTATCATTATTGAACCTAAATGATTGTCATCTATGTTTATCTTCTTTTCTTCCGCCAATTTCAACAATCGTTTGTACTGTTTGACAACATCGTCATTGACATATCTTATAGCATTTTTGACTATTGAATTAATTTTTCCTTCATTTTCGAGCAAACCGAGCCGCTTCATTTTTCCTAAAGTTTCAATAATATTTTGAGTGATATATCTACTGCTTTTACCCTCTTGAAACCAAGGAAATCCTCCATCGGGATTTTGAATTTCTTTAAGTTTTTCAATTAATTTGTTTTTGTCATTTGCGACTTGACTCACATCGAAAAGCAAAGCAATATTGCGTTTTTGTTGCTCTTCATTTATAGCATCCAAAACCCAGGGTGTATTTTCGAGTAAAATATTTTTCAACTCCCGGTTTTTACTGAGATTGCTCAGCAAAGCTTGTTTATCGATTTTACTTTTTGTATTTCTCCATTTATCAAAAACTCTCTTTATTTTAGGATTATCCTTAACAATTTTTTGTGCCAAAAGATTTGAAAAAAGCGCATTTGTATAACTGATGGAATTTTCATATTTGACATCTTTCAAATAAGGTAATGATTGAATAGCCAACCACAAAGGATGAGAAGTAGCTTCAATGGTAAAACTAATATTCTTCAAATCTTTCCCTGCTGAATTTTTTAGATTTGTAAAAACAAATTTTCTTGTTTCATTACCTTTTACCCACAATGGCATAGTCTCAGTTACCAATTTTTGATTGCTTAATACCGGTAAAAATCCCTCTTCCGCATCGCTATATTCTCCTGCTTTGGCATAAAATCTATATATAAGCAAATTGCTTACATTTTTGGGAAATTTCATTTTCCACGAAACAAAAGCAGAACCTTTTTTGTCCAAATTAAATAAAATATTCTTATTCCCTTTTAAAATGAATTCATCCAAAGACTTCATGGTTTCTGCATCATACAATTCCACATAAGATGTTCCGTTTAAAACTTTCTCCGTTAAATTGTCAATTCTGGCATTAAAGGTCAATTCATCTCCCTCTCTGACAAAACGCGGATTATTAGGAGTAATCATCAATTCTTTTTGAGTAATAATTTCCTTTTCATCATAACCGAATTTTAAATCTTTAGTATGAGCAAACATTCGTAATTTCCATTTTGTCAAAGCATCATTCATTTTGAATTTCAAAACAAAATTTCCGGTTTCATCCGTAACAATAGTTGGAAAAAAGAATACTGTCTCATTAAAATTAGTACGGAGTTGAGTTTTTGTATTTTCTTCGTCAAAATCGTTTTCTTTTGGGGATTCGATTGTATCATTTCTCTGCCCCTGTTGTCCCATATTGGTAACTTCCATATCTATAAGTGCTGCTGATTCCGGTGCAAAAGCATCCTCTTCTTCTTTCATAGTAGAATAGGATACGGATTTTTTATAATGCCGGCTTTCAAGCATTCTTCGCTCAAAATAGGGAGTTAAATAAAAACCAAACCAGTTTAGTTTTCTATACTGCTTGATAAACTCCTGTATCGAATTAACATTATGGTCAAAAAATGATATATAATTGGTACGAGCTTCATCAAAACCAAAAGAATTGGAATAATTGTCTCTTGCATAAGGATAATATATACTCTTTTGCCAATCTTTTTTATAAATTTTATCCAGAGATGCATCATACATGCCTGCCAGAATTTCTCCTACTAATTCGTCGGATTTTGAACCTTTGATTTTAATTCTCCATTCTTCATCCTGACCCGGATAAAGCTTACTTCTAAAACTCAAATATTCAAAAGTGAGTTGTTTATTTGTCCAGGGAACTGAAATTGTTTTTGAATCCTGATAAAATCTGTTATTGTAAACATAAGTCATGCCTGCAATTATATCTCCTCTGTGCTCTTCGAGAATTTTAATTGTAATTTCACGGCTTTTATCGATATTTATCCATTGCTTTGCGAATTGATTTTGCCCTCTTTTCCATAGAGTATAATACACATGTAAATCCGGATATGCCGATTGCCAATTTATTTTTGCTTCTGCCGGTGGTTGATATTCCTGTTTATCGGTTTCTGTCAAAAGAAGAATATTTGCCGGATTTTTTTTATTCGAATAAACGGATACAAATTTTTCTATTTCTATTTTCTTACCGCTTGGATCATTAAAATTCAAAACTATTTTATATTCACCTGCTGTTAATGTGATTTTATAATTTTCTTTTTCTTGTGTATCAAAATCTATTACAGATTCCTTTTTATCCACTTTCCAACTGTATTTATCATCATCATTTTGATAAGCATAAAAAGGAAATTTTGAGTAAAAATCATCTCTATTGTAAATAAAAGTATCCGGTTTTGTCCAAAATCTATTTCTGAAAATTCTTTCCGGTGTATTTAGTTTATAAACACTAACATACCCTTTTGCATCAACTTTTTGTCCGTTATGATTTTTGGCTTTGATTTCAATTTCAATTTCTTTATTCTCTTTTACCATTTCTTTTGTATCCATAGAAATATTTACTTGAGTGACTCCCGCTTTTAATATTTTTGTTGCCGAATGAGTTTCTCCTGTCATATCCACTACATCCGCTTTTATTTCAAATGAAAAAGCAGGAAAACCTTTGTTAAGGTCAATATCATCGGCAAATAATTGTACGGGAATCGAGAACTTACCGTATTTATCCGTTTGAGTTTCTCCGTGGGATATTTCCACACTTTCCGGTTGTACAGGGTAAGAGCGGAAATAATAACCGTGATAATACGGATACATTACTTTTCTTTTTACGGTAAATATCACTTTAGCATTTTGAATTGGAAATCCGGCAAAAGAATTTGCAATTCCTGTTAAATCAATATTATCTCCCAATTTATACTTTCCTTTGTAGTCTTCAAATTCGACTTCAAATTTAGGTCTTTTATATTCTTCCACTTTAAATGAAATATTGCTTCCTGTGATTGTTTCCTGTATTTGCATATTGCCGGTTAAACCTGATTGGGGTATAGTAAAACTGCCGTTGAATGTTCCAAATTCATTGGTTGATACCACCGATTCGCTTATTTTTTGCCGATTGTCATCTTTAAATTCTATTTTAATATTTTGTTTATTTTTAACAATGGAAGGGATACTTTCTTTATCAATATGCAGAAATAATCCCTTATAATAAACCGTTTGTCCCGGTCTGTAAATAGCCCTGTCGGTAAAGAAAATAATATGAGAATCTTCATTTTTGGGATAATATGCATTTGAATATATATTTTCATCTATATCCAAAATATCATTGTTATAGTAAATTTTTACTTTCAAATTTCTTTGTCTTTCTTTAGTATCATATTTAACAAATCCTTTTGAATTTGTATTTTTAGTCAAAAAAATTTTTTCTTTTTGTTTTCGGTAGTTTCTATCCCATTCCATATAACTTAAAACGACAGTAGCATTTTGTAACGGTGCTCCTGTTTTTCTATCAACAACAAAAATATAATTTCCCGATTTATCATAACGTGTCCAATATGCTAAGCGGGAAACATGCAAATATTGAACTGCGATTATATTATTATCAAAATCAAAATTTTCATCAATGGAAGTCAATAAAATATAAATACCTTTTTCCAGCGAAGAAACAGCTGTTTCCGTACTGTGCTCTCTATAGTCTCCAATATCCGGTAAGTCCAAGCTCCATTGCTTGTTTATATTCATATTTTTAAAAACATCGCTATAATTTTTTTGAGAAAGTGCTTGTTTTTTTAATTTTTCATATTGTCCCTCTGATATTTTATATAACCGAAAAAATACTCTGTTTATATTCTTATATTCAATATTAACAAGAATATTTTCTCCCGGAATATTTACTTTTTCGGTATTGACTCTTAAATATTTCCTTTCTATCATTTCCCTAAGTAGGCGACATTGAGCCATTCCCAGGGTATTTTTAAAATTCTTTTCTACTTTTAAACAAATATTCTCTGCTTCTTTTATTTTCCATTTCAATTCCGGATTTTTTACGACATTGTCTCTTTTTCCCATTTGTATATACAGAAAAGCTTTTTTAAAATATATTTCTGCCGTCATATTATATGCGGGATATTTTTCAATTAATTTATCCAGGGTTTTTAGATACAATTTTTGCTTATCTTGTTTCAAATATTGTGAATTTACAAAGTCCAGTCTTTTTATAACCAAATCCAACAATTCTTCATAGTCACCGGTTTCCAAATTGAATTTTTCAAGTTCTTGAAATAGTTTCAAGGTTTTGTATTTAGGGTCGTTTTTATAAATACTTTTCAATTCTAACGCCGTAAATACCACTGGAATCGAAAAATAATCAGCATTGTTTATCAAAAAAGAACTGGTTGTTTTAGGAAGATAATTTCTATCATTTTTAAAATGATCCAATGCACGATAAGCTAAAATCTCATATAGGTTATCCCGCAATTTTTCAGTATTTATAGCTTTTGTAAATATTTCCTTGTATTTCTCATAAGAAACATCCTTTAGTTTTGGACTTGATATCGAAGCATTGAAAAGTTTATTGGATTCCATGATAAATCTTCCGGCACTCCAAGTTTGTATATCGTTATTTGTCGTATCATTTGTTTCGGTTCTTTTTTGTATTATCCAACTATTTATATTTAGATATTTATCATAAAATTCAGCTAAAATAGATTGTAATATTTGTTTATCGGGAAATTTTGATTTGTCTATTTCTCTTCGTAATATTTTTTCAAAACTTTCCAAATTGTCTTCTTCAAGATAATTTGAATATTTACCTTTGTAAAATAAAGCTTTTATTTTTTGGTCACCCATTGAAGATTTATCTGCTTCAGCATATATCTTGTCTACTATTTTCAAAGCGGATTTATACAAGCCTTTTTGTTCCAAAGAATCCACTTTATGCCATGCCGTTGTATAATCATAATTAACATGTTGTTGGTCCATAGATTTTATTTTTTCAGTATTACAAGCAAAAAGAGTTATATATAAAAAGGATATAAAAAGAAAAAAGAATTTTGTCATGGTAAAATTAGTTTGTTATTGTAATGATGTAATTGTAACGTAAAAAGGATGTATATACGTTCAAAAAATTTTAATTTATTGCATTATTTAAATTTAAACATGATACCTTTGCTTGATTTTATATGTTAGGAATATTTTTTGTACAGGTAAAATATAATGTATAAAAAGTCAATTAAATCCGAGTAATTACATTTCAACTAAAATTTTAAACAAATGAAGAATACTATTGATAAAATAAAAGAATTTTCGGAAAAATACCGGGATTATACAGCTCAAAATCTATCAAAATTGGTCAGGATAAAGTCATTGAGTAAAGAAGAAAAAGATGTGCAGACAGAATTGAAGCGTCAAATGGAAGAAGCGGGTTTTGATGAAGTAAAAATCGATGGATTGGGAAATGTAATCGGTAGAATCGGGAACGGAAAGAAAATTCTTGCTATTGACGGTCACATGGATACCGTGGATATGGGAAACCTTGATAATTGGGATTTTGACCCGTTAGGAGGTGAAATAAAGGATGAATATGTACACGGTAGGGGTTCTGTGGATCAAGAAGGAGGACCGGCATCATTTGTGACCAGTGGTAGAATATTAAAAGAATTAGGTTTTGACAAGGATATGACTATATATTTCGTAGGTAGTGTTATGGAGGAAGACTGTGATGGTTTATGTTGGAAATATATAATTGAAGAAGACGGAATAAAACCTGATTTAGTTATCAGTACCGAACCTACAAATTTGAATATTTACCGGGGTCATCGAGGAAGAATGGAAATGGAAGTGAGTTTTTACGGTATTTCCTCACACGGTTCTGCTCCGGAAAGGGGTAAAAATGCAATATATATGGCATCCCGGGTAGCTTTGGAAATTGAAAAATTAAACGAACGTCTTGCTTACGATGATTTTCTCGGAAAAGGAAGCATTACTATATCGGAAATTATCTCCGATAGTCCATCCCTTTGTGCAGTATCGGATTTTGCAAAAATACATCTTGACAGAAGATTGACTTGGGGCGAAACCAAGGAGTCCGCAGTAAAAGAAATTGAGAAATTGATTAAAAATATGAACGCTGAAATAAAAGTGCTTTATTATAATGAAAAAGCATATACGGGATTGGAATATGGTATGGAAAAATATTATCCTACATGGAAAATACCGGAGAATCATCCTGCCGTTCAAACCGGTGTTAAGACCTATAAAGAATTATTCGGTAAAAATCCTAAAATAGATAAATGGACTTTTTCTACCAATGGAGTTACTATTAACGGTATATACGGTATTCCTACTATCGGTTTCGGACCCGGAAATGAAGTTTTGGCGCATGCTCCAAATGAAAAAGTGGCTATTGACGATCTTGTAAAAGCAGCTGCATTTTATGCTGCATTTGCCTATGAATTTGAATAAAACAATTAACAATCCGGAAGGAATGTTCTTAATATCAAGCTACTATCGGCAAGAAAATTATCAAATAAAAAAATATATTTATGAAATTAAAAAATAAAATTAAAGATTTAAAACGTTTAAAATCCGGTTTATATGAAAAAGACTTTTTATTGACCTGGGAAAAAAATGAAAATGATATAAAAGTTATATTGAAAGTCGCCGAAATTTTAAAACAGATGCGGGAAGAAAATATCTCACCTAAAGTTTTCGATTCGGGTTTGGCGGTATCCATATTCCGTGACAATTCTACAAGAACCAGATTTTCTTATGCTTCAGCTGCTAATTTGTTGGGATTGGAAATTCAGGATATGGATGAAAAAAAATCACAAATTGCTCATGGGGAAACAGTAAGGGAAACGGCAAATATGATTTCTTTTTTAACGGATTTTATAGGTATCAGAGATGATTTGTTTCTTGGAGAAGGCAACAAATACATGAGAGAAGTTGGAGAAGCATTGGACGAAGGGTATAAAAACGGTATTTTACCCACACGCCCCGGTATTGTCAATCTACAATGTGATATGGATCACCCAACTCAATCTTTAGCTGATTTGCTACATTTGAAGAATGAATACGGATCATTGGAGAAATTGAAGGGGAAAAAGTTAGTAATGAGTTGGGCTTATTCACCGAGTTATGGAAAACCCTTATCTGTTCCGCAGGGTATTATTGCCTTGATGTCCCGGTTCGGAATGGATATTGAACTAGCTTATCCTGAAGGATATGAACTCATTCCTGAAATAGTGGAAATAGCAAAAAAGAATTCAAAAAAAAGCGGTGGGTCATTTAAAATCAGTCATTCTATGAAGGAAGCCGTAAAAGATGCCGATATAGTATATCCTAAAAGCTGGGCACCATTTCACATAATGGAAGAAAGAACCGAATTATTAAAAAAATCGGATAAAATCGGTTTGGAGAAATTAGAAAAACAATGTTTGACTGAAAATGCAAAATTTAAAGACTGGGAATATAATGAAGAAAAAATGAAACTTACAAAAAAAGGAAAAGCATTGTATATGCATTGCCTTCCGGCGGATATTTCCGGTGTTTCTTGCCAAGAAGGAGAAGTAGATGGAGATACTTTTGAGAAATTTCGTCTTAAAACATATCAGGAAGCGGGTTACAAACCGTATATTATAGCAGCTATAATGTTTACCAACCGGTTTAAAAATCCGGGAAAAACATTAAAAAGAATATTAGAAAAAGGGGAAAAAAGAAAAGGGTAATAGAAAGTATGTTTCGCATTTTACAGCAAGCTTTACAGAAAGGAGACCCTGGCCAAAAACAGGAAAAATTAACTGCCGGTTTTTTTCTGCTGCTGATTTTTTTATGTTTTGCAAATGTTTATACTGTTGATACCGGCAAGGAAATCAATGATTGCTACTTTTAATATTATCTCAAAATTATTTTTTTATTGTTTTTCTTTACATCTTATTTGTTTTCCACCTTAGAATTGTAAATCCGATAATTGCGGAAATTAAAGAACCTATAAGAATTCCAATTTTTGCAGAATCGATATATAACGGGCTATTTTTAAATGCTAGACTTGCAATAAAAATTGCCATTGTAAATCCAATACCGGCTAAAAAAGAAACCCCGATAATATGTCTATTATTAATATCTTTGGGTATTTGAATAATTTTCATTTTTTTTGCAAATAATATAATAGATGAAATACCAATGCTATTACCAATAACCAAACAAATAATTATATTTCGTATAATTGCCGTATCCAAATCAATATTATTGTTTATAAGTACTCCCGCATTAGCTAATGCAAAAACGGGAATTATAAAATAAGCAACCCATGGGTGTAATTTATGTTCTATATGTTGTAACGGAGATTGAAATTTATTTGTCCAGTTTTCCAATTCATCGATATTCTCAATTTGTTCTTTAGATAAAATCGGTTTTTCACACACAGCAGCTTGTTTAATATTATTAGTAATATTTACTAAATTATCTATAAATGCAGATGTATGAATTTTTTGTCTGACAGGAACCGAAAAAGCTAATAAAATTCCTGCAAGTGTAGGATGAATACCTGATTTCAAAAATAGAATCCAAATAATTATCCCCAGTATAATATTTAAAAATTTTGAATAATATCCTTTAAAAGATAACGTGTATAATATTCCTAATAATATTAATGCAATAATAATTAAACTTATATTTATACTTCCACTATAAAAGATAGCTATTACCAATACTGCACCTATATCATCAACAATTGCAAAAGCTGTCAAAAATAACTTCAGGCTTATAGGAATTCTATTGCCTAAAAGTTTTAAAATAGCCAGAGAAAAAGCTATATCGGTTGCCATAGGAATTCCCCAGCCTTTTGTAGTTTCAGGATTTTGATTTAATACTAAAAAGAATAATATAGGAACCAACATTCCGCCTAAAGCTCCAAAGATCGGAAAAGAAATCTTTTTGATAGAATTTAATTCTCCTATCATAAATTCCCTTTTAATTTCCAATCCGATTAAGAAAAAGAATATCGCCATTAGCCCGTCATTAATCCACAAAATTAAAGGCTTATTTAGTTCAAAATTTTCTGTTGAAAATCCAATTTTAAATTGCCAAAGAGATTGGTAACTTTCTCCCCAAGGAGAATTAGCCCATACAAGAGCAGTAATCGTTGCAAATAACAATAATATACCGCTAAAACTTTCAATTTTAATAAATTTTTGAAAAAGTGTTAAAAAATTATTTTTTTTCATATTTTATTGTATTTCTATTTTTTAATGTGCTTCAAGCCAATTATTCCCAATTCCCGTATCAACTCTTATTTTTACTTTAAGACCGGGAATAGCGGAAATCATTTTGTCAATTACCAATTGTTTCAGTTGTTCTTTTTCGTCTTTATGCATATCGAAAACCAATTCGTCATGTACCTGCATAATCATTTTAGATTTCATTTTTTTGATTTCAAGTTCATTGTGAATGTTTATCATAGCAATTTTTATCATGTCTGCTGCTGTTCCCTGAATGGGAGTATTTATCGCCATTCTTTCAGCATTACTTCTGGCGAGGCTATTGCGGGAATTGATATCCCGCAGTTTTCTTTTTCTTCCCAATTTTGTCAATACATATCCGTTCTTTCTGGCAAATTGTACAATTTCTTCAAAATATTTTTGTAATCCGCTATATTCTTTGAAGTAGTTTTCTATCAGAAGTTTTGCTTCGGTTCTTGGTATTCCCAATTGTCTGGAAAGATTTGTAGCTCCTGCGCCGTAGATAATACTAAAATTTATTGTTTTTGCTTGTCTTCTTTGGTCGGGAGTTACTTTATCAAGAGAAATATTAAATATTTTTGCAGCGGTAGCTTTATGAATATCCAAACCATTGTTGAAAGCCTCCAACATAGCTTTTTCATCGCTCATATCCGCTATTAATCTCAATTCAATCTGGGAATAATCTGCAGAGAAAATAAGATAATCTTCATTTTCTGGTTTAAATGCTTTCCTGATTTCCCTTCCGGCTTCATCTCGAATCGGTATATTTTGCAAATTCGGGTTTTCCGAACTTAATCTGCCGGTAGCAGCTCTGGCCTGATTGAAAGAACTATGTACCCTTCCTGTTCGCGGATTAATTAGTTTGGGCAAACTGTCAACATAAGTATTTTTGAGTTTTTTAAGTTTGCGATAATCTAAAATATCTTTTACTATTTCGTGTTTAACCGCCAATTCACTTAATTTTTCTTCGCTTGTAGAATATTGACCGGAAGATGTTTTTTTCCACCGGTACGGAATTGTTAATTTTTCAAATAATACTTCTCCAACTTGTTTTGGGGAACCAATATTAAATTTCACACCGGCTTTTTTATAGATTTTATTTTCAAAATCAAGAATTTGTTTTTCAAGAACTTTAGAATACTTATTCAAAAATTCTTTATCAATAAAAACACCATTATATTCCATTTGAGCTAAAACGTTAATTAGAGGCATTTCTATTTTTTCAAAAACATCAATAAGGTTCTCTGTTTCCAAATCTTTTTCAAACAAATTTTTTAGCTGAAAAGTAATATCGGCATCTTCTGCTGCATAGTCTTTGACTTTCTCAATATCTATATCCGCCATACTCAATTGTCCCTTACCTTTTTTTCCAATAAGATTTTCAATAGGTACCATTTTATATTTTAAATAAGATTCCGATAAATAATCCAGTTTATGCCTTTGGTCTGGCTCGAGCAAATAATGAGCAATCATAGTGTCAAATAATAGGCCTTTAACATCAATATTATGCCATTTCATTATCAGATTATCATATTTGATATTTTGACCGATTTTTTTTATGGATTTATCTGATAATACTTCTATAAATTTTAATAATTGCTTTTGAGATTTTTCATCATTTATATCAATAGGAACATAAAACGCTTTGTCTTTTTCAAAAGAAAATGACATTCCAACTATATCTGCCATATTTGGATTTAAAGAAGTTGTTTCTGTATCGAAGGCAAATTCGGTTTGCTTTTTTAATTTTGAAATAAGTTCATTAATATCTTTTTCCGAATCTACAAGAAAATATTGCTTATCGCTGTTCTGAAAGTTATTTTTAACTATTTCATATTTATCATTATTCTCAAAAAGGGATTGTTTTGTTACATTATCACCAAATAAGGAGCCTTGAACAGGTTTTTTATCTTCATCTCCAAGAACACTTTTTGCTAATGCACGAAATTCCAATTCTTTAAAAATTTCCGCAACTTTGTTTTTATCAAAATTTCTTTTTTTGAATCGTTCAACATCGGTATCAACGGGAACATCTGTTTTAATGGTTGCGAGATATTTTGATAGAAAAGCATTATCTTTCGAATTTTTCAAATACTCTTTGGTTTTTCCTGTAATTTTATCAAGGTTTTCATAGATATTTTCCAATGAGCCGAATTCATTAAGGAGTTTTTTAGCACCTTTTTCCCCGACACCCTTTACTCCGGGGATATTATCGGAAGAATCACCTTGAATAGCAAGAAAATCAATAACCTGATCCGGATGTTGAATTCCCCATTTTTGTTTTATCTCA
>Ga0256833_1002079_pt1 | contig 14405 bp, 12 predicted proteins | sample 356284metaG_FD_190535 | JGI IMG/M metagenome (GOLD analysis project Ga0256833, IMG submission 190535) | Hydrothermal vent microbial communities from Mid Atlantic Ridge, Atlantic Ocean - 356-284 | ecosystem: Environmental > Aquatic > Marine > Hydrothermal vents | place: Atlantic Ocean: Mid...
CACGAAATGGTGTGTCCGGTTTTTTTCATTCTTTTTGAAGGATTATATTCTGCAGTGTACAATTTTGCGCGGGAAACTCCATAAAAAAATATAACAGTTCGGCAGCACCCCCACCTCCGCAGGGTCGAAACGCCCGGCATAGGGGGCTATGGCCGGACGTTTCGCCGTAAGCGCTCACGGACCGCACGGAGTCTTCGCTTACCTCTTGGCACGGTCGTGCCTGCCCGCATAGGTAGGCTATAGCGGCCAGGCACGCCCGCACAGGTAAGCGTAGACTCCGAATCTGCGGTCCCTGAGAGCGCTTACACCATTGTGATCGGACAAACCGATGGTTAGCCATCCCGTGAGGGTTACAAGGGGCAGTGCCTGGCACGTAGCAGGGGCCTTGAGTCTCTGTTGGGGAAAGGAGTTTTGGTGTTGGATTTGTTGACAACAACTGCTTCTGTTGTTATTGTATCCAACATGAATGCCGAGCTACTGCTGCGAGAGCACCACGTTCTCTCTGTAAATGTGTTTGTTGAGATGGTGGTATGGAAGCTGCCATCGCCTCTTCCCGGCAGCCGTCACAGCTTCAAATATCGACTCGCCCTGGTCGTGGACAGTGAATGCGTGCTGCGATACGATAATGAATCAGGCAAGGGAGATCATAAGCACATAGGCGTCAGGGAGGTTCCGTACGTGTTTTCCTCGGCTCGCAAATTGCTCGAGGATTTTTGGCGAGATGTGGACAAGTGGATGGAGGTCATGGAATGAACATCGTAACATTGGGATTGGCGTCCCGTGAGATGAGCAACAAACGTTTCCTGGAAGCCTTTGAGGGGAAGCCGCAGGGCGCATTCATCAGCTTCGAGTCACCTTCCCTTCTTTTTAAAACCCTGTCGGGTAAACGATGGGAGATACTCAAGGTGATGACCGGCGCTGGTCCGATGTCAATTCGCGAACTGGCGCGCAGGATGTCCAGGGACGTGAAAGGGGTGCATGGCGATGTGCATGTTCTTCTGAAGGCCGGTATACTCAGGAAAACCGCAAAAGGTCAGATCGAGTTTCCCTTTGATGCGGTGCAGGTGGATTTCATGTTGCAGGCCGCCTGACTCGTAATTTCAGGGAAAACCAGGGCCAGGCCGACAGGGGCACCTGCTGAATTCCTGTCACAAAAACAGGACAAGCGCTCAGCGCACAGGGGTTTCGCCGCCCTCGGCAAGCCGCGATCACGCACATCTGGCGTACCGTTGGACTTGTACAAACGTCCCTGTATTTCAAGGTGGTTGGCGATAGCGGTGAACGGTTACCGGCTCTCCTGTTCCGCGGCTCCGGCAGGAGTTCCCTGTTCACGGTAGCGGCTGGAATCGATGTTGTGGCGCCGCATGATCTTCTGCAGCGCGGCACGGGTGAGGCCGGATATCTCTGCGGCCCTGGATACGTTGCCGCCCGTGGTCTCCAGCAGTTCGGTCACGTACCTGACCGTGAAGCTGCTGATGGTCCTGTCCTTGGCCACCTTGTACTGTTCCACCTGCTGCCGGCCCCGGCTCCCGGGGGTCGGTCCTTCCCGGGCCGGCCGCCGCAGGTAGCGGGCATCGATGATGTCGTGGGGACAGAACAGGACCGCGCCGCGGATGACATTCTGCAGCTCGCGGACATTGCCCGGCCATGGCCGCGCCACGAGCTGTTCCACCGCCTCCAGGGAGAACCGTTTTTCCGGCAGCTCCAGCTCTAAACAGACCCTGCGGGTGAAGTGATCCACCAGCAGGGGGATGTCTTCGCGGATCTCGGCCAGGGACGGGGTGTGGAGGGTGACCACGTTGAGGCGGTAGAAGAGGTCTTCGCGGAAGGTTCGCTCGCGGATCTTCTGTTCCAGGTCGCGGTTGGTGGAGGCGATGATGCGGACGTCCACCCTGCGCACCCTGGTGCTGCCCACCGGTTTGACCTCGTGCTCCTGCAGGACCCGCAGCAGCTTGGTCTGTACCGCCACCGGCACGTCGCCGATCTCGTCCAGGCAGATGGTGGAGCCGTCGGCCTCGACAAAGAGCCCCTTCTGGTCCCGGTCGGCGCCGGTGAAGGCGCCGCGCCTGTGACCGAACAGCTCGCTTTCCAGGAGATGCTCGGGAATGGCGGGACAGTTGACCATCAGCAGGGGACGGTGCCGCCGTTTGCTGAGGCTGTGGATGGCCCTGGCGGTCAGCTCCTTGCCGGTGCCGGATTCGCCGCGGATGAGCACGGTGTAGTCGGTCCGGGCGGTGGTGCGGATGGCGTGGTAGAGGCGCTGCATGGGTTTGGACTGGCCGACGAAATCGGCAAAGGGCTCTGTCTCCTGCACCCGGAGGCGCAGGTTGGCGTTCTCCCGCACGAGCCGGTTGTGTTCCAGCCCCTTGCGCACCGTGCGGAACAGGGCGGCCTTGTCAAAGGGCTTGGTGATGAAGTCATAGGCCCCGGCCTTGATGGCCTCCACCGCTGTCTCGATGCTGCCGTAGCCGGTCATCATGACCACGGTGATCTCGCCATCGATGCGCCGCAGCCTGTCGAGCATCTCAAAGCCGTTCATCTCCGGCATCTGGATGTCGAGCAGCACCAGGTCAACGGGCCGGGAGGCGACCAGGTCCAGGGCCTCGCCGGTGTCGACGCAGGTGGAGACGGCCAGGCCGGGAAACTCCCGGACCAGCATCCGCCGCAACCCCTGCAGGAGGTCGGGCTGGTCGTCGACGATCAGGATGTGCCGGGGCTGGGTGTCCTGGGTATCCTGCTGCATGGTGTCGTACTCCATTGATGTTGTGTTGTCCTGGCGTTTCATGGGACGCGCTCTTCCTGCGGGCGGTCCGGAGCCCGTTCGCGGGATACTGTCTCGCTGTCCGCGCCAAGGGGCAGGATAATGGTGAACCTGGTCCACCTGCCCGGTTTCGATTCCACCATGATGTCGCCGCCATGGTCGCGGACGATACCGTAACTCACCGACAGCCCCAGGCCGGTGCCGCCGCTCTGGGACCTGGTGGTGAAAAAGGGGTCAAAGATCCTGGCCCGCACCTCACTGCTGATTCCCCTGCCATTGTCCTCCACCGTGACCAGGATCCTGTTCTTGCGCGCATCAACGCGGCTGACCACCATGATGAGTCCTTCGCCGTCAATGGCATGGGCGGCGTTCATCAGCAGGTTGAGAAAGACCTGCTTCATCCTGTCGCCATCGAGCAGGATCTCCGGCAGCCCGCTGGCCAGATGGAGGGTGATGCGGATCTTCTGCTTGAGGAACTGCTGCCGCACCAGGGTGACCACCTCCTCGATGGCACGGTTGACGGAGCCCGGCCGTCTGTCCGTCGCCTGGCTGCGCGAGAAGTTGAGCAGGTCGGTGACGATGCGCTGGCAGGAGCGGGCATGTTTCTCGATCACGCGGATATCCGCCAGGGCCGGGGCGGGCAGGTCCGGGTTGTCGGCCAGCAGATTGTCGGTATAGCAGAGGATGATGCCCAGCGGATTGTTGATCTCGTGGGCCACGCCGGCGGCGAGCTGTCCCAGGGAGACCAGCTTCTCCGTCTGCTGGTTGTGGCGTTCCGCCAGTTTCTTTTCCGTGATGTCCTTGGCATAGCAGACCACGTTGCGCACCTCCCCGTCCTCGGCGAACAGCGGATAGAAGCTGACCTCGAAGATGCGGCCGTCCTCGGCCTCCACCTGTTCCGTCACCGGCTGCGCCGGCGGCCCGGCCAGGGGCGTGGCGCAGGCCCTGAAGGGACAGAAGTTCGCAAGCTCGAGCTCGGCCGGCGAGCGAAGCAGGGTCTCTTCCATGCGCAGGCCGTGCTGGTCGAGAAAGGCCCTGTTCACCATCCTGATCCGGTAGTCGGCGTCAAAGAGGATCACCACGTCGGTGATGCCGTCGAACACCGACTGGAGCAGCTCCTTGCTCTCCACCAGGCGGCCGATGTTCTGCAGGCTCTCGATGGTGATGCCGATCTGGTGACCGATGGAGAAGAGCAGCTCCTGGAGCTGGGGGTCCACATCTTCCAGGTCCGGGCCGATGAAGGTCATGACCCCCAGGACCTGGGCGCGGCAGCAGAGGGGGACGTTGAAGTTGTTGGCCAGTACCGCCTCGGAGCCGGTGAGGCTGAGACGGCTGCAGGCCGCCTCCTGGATGAACCGGTCAAAGTCGAGCATCTTCTCGTCGAGAAAGGGCAGGCAGATCTGGGGGTCGAAGGGAATGGTCTCGTCCAGGATTGCGGCCTGCTGGCGGCACTGGAGCACCAGCCTGGCCCGCTGCCGGTCGAGCAGGTAGATGCCGGCCCCCCGGGCCGGGATCACCTTGAGGGCCTGCTCCAGGACCCTGGGCAGGATGTCGGCCAGGTGGACCGACTGGGTGATCAGTTCGCTGATGGTGTTGAGGGTCCGCAGCTCCTGGCCGCGGGTGATCACCTTTTCCCGCAGCCGCTGTTCCGAGCGCTGCAGGGCCCTGGTGCGCTCGGCCACCTTTTTTTCCAGGTTCCTGGCATAGTCCTCGAGCTGTCGCCGGGTGGCGCGCAGGTGGCGGGCCACGGCCCGGACCGAGGCCGCCAGTTCACCGAACTCGTCCTGGGTCCGGGCCTGTTCGTAGAGCTGGACGCCATGCTCGTCGCGCAGGTTGTCGCGGAAGATCTCCAGCAGGCCGCGCAGGTCGTGGATGACCAGCTTGTTGAAGAAGAACCAGATGATGCCGTAGAGCAGCAGCACCGAGACAAAGGTGGTGCAGAAGACCTTCCAGCCCACCTCGATGATGGGCACCAGGCCCACGTCCACGGGAACGGCGACGCTGACCACGCCGCTGACCTGGTCGGGCTGGCGGCCGAACCCCCGCTCGCGGCCGTAGAGGCGGATGATCGCCGGGGGCGCCCGGCCCGGGTCGCCGTGGCAGTGGAGACAGGAGGCGGCAAAGCGGACCGGCTTGAAGCGCATGTACATGTGTCCCTGGCCGGTGCGGACGATGCCGTGCCAGTCCTCGGCCTCGGGATTGCGGGCAAAGTAGTCGATCTTCTCCCGTTCCAGGGCATTGGCCTCGAAATCCCTGTTCCTGGCATTGATGGCCGCCCGCCGGTAGGCAAAGGCGGGCAGCTGGTCCTGGAAGCGGTCCATCACCACCCGGCCGATATAGGATGTGGACATGGCCTCGAGGATGAACTTCTCCCTGCCCAGCACCTCGAACATCCTGGGCCGGAGCACCTCCCGCACATATCCCCTGGTCGACTCCACGGCCGCCATGATCAGTTCCGTCTTCTGGTAGCCCTCTTTCTCCAGCATCTTCTTCTCGTGCAGGTAGAGCAGGGTGGTCACCACCAGGCAGAAACCGACAAAGATGCAGGCCAGCCCGAGCATGAACCGTGACTGCAGGCCGAAACCGGATCCTTTTCTCATGTCCTGGAATATCTTCATCTGCGGTGTGCGGTGTCGTGCTTTGGGTTGTCAGTACAAGTCCTGGTACTGCAACGTGGTTGCCGGCAGCGGTCAACCGTGCCCGGTGGTAAAAGTACCGGTCTTTTTAGCTGGTTGCCGATACCGGTGAACTATTGCTCCCGGTGTCAGGGCGGGCGCGGCAGCCCGGCTGCTTCCATCGGTATGCACTGCCGCCGCCTGTATGCACCCCGCCGCCGGCGGCCGGCAGCGGCCGGAATCGGTATCGGGTGCATCCGCATGGAAGCACCATCTTGTGGTCTTGTGCCACAGTTTGCTGCTTCTGGGAAGGAAAAAAGAATGCTCCTGCGGGCAACATGCTGTTATCCCGTGATTGTTTCTCCGCTTTTGCCGGCAGCGTCTTTTTCGGGCCCTGATCTTGCTTCAGCAGGGCAGGAGCGTACCCCTCTCGCAAGCCCCTGTTCGGAGGAAACCATGCACAGACCACGCCGGAGCACCATTGTTCTCATCTTTGCCGGCCTCATGGCCTGCCTGGTTCTCATCGCTGCCACGGACCTTCCGGCGCCCCTGATGGGTTTTCTCCTCGACACCGGCCACGGCAGCGTGCCCCAGCTCGTCATCTGTCTGCTGGCCGCGGCGGCCTTTCTCAAGCTGGTCCATTTCCTGCTCGATACGGTGGGCAGGTATTTCGCGCATCAACTCGATTCCATTCAATCCAGTGCAACCGAAGAACAAGGAGGTGAGCATCCCCAGATCATGGCTCCGCGGTCCGGCCGGGGAGCAGCCAGCAAGTGATTTCCGGCAGACCCGGCCCGTCGGCGCGGGGCCGCGGCCCGGATGCCGGAACAGCAAAGGAGAGAACGTATGGCCCAGACACAGGACAACAAGCCGCTGTTCATCATCAGCGGCCTCATGATTCTGTATGCGGTGATCGCCAGCAGCGGCATCCTGCATCCCCTGATGAAGTATCTGCATACCGCCAAGACCGCCGATCTCCAGGTGACCATGGGGTTCATCGCCGGCGGCATCGGCATCCTCGGCGCCCTGGTCAATTCGGTGCGTAAACCCGGCACCACCATCATCGACCGGTTCGTGCTCCAGCCCCTTCCCGGCATCCTCCTCATCCTGCTCATGGCCATGGCCATCCGCTGGTACGTGGAACCGGTGGTCAAGCTGATCAGCCACAGCCTCCAGCCGGTGCTCGGGTTCAAGATCTACAAGGTCCTCAACCTCAACTACGTCATCCTCGGGCTCCTGGCCGGTGTCATCCTGACCAACACCTACGGGATCCCCAAGTTTGCCCAGGCCGGGGTCAAATGCGCCCGTTTCGTTCTCAAGATGGGTGTCATCATGCTCGGGGCCCGGTACAGTTTCGCCGAGCTGGCCAAGCTGGGCACCTACAGTATCTTCCTGGTCGGTTTCTTTGTTCTCGGCACGGTCTTTTTCGTGCTCTGGCTGGGCGGTATCTTCAGGCAGCCCAAGACCATGACCGGGGTCCTGTCGGCGGGCATGGGCGTGTGCGGCGTGTCGGCAACGGTGGCGGTGGCACCGGTGGTCAAGGCCAAGAGCGAGGAGATGGCCTATACCATCGGCACCATCCTCTCGTTCGGCATCATCTGCATGTTCGTCTTTCCCACCATCGGCCACCTGGCCGGCATGAACGCGGTCCAGTTCGGGGCCTGGGCCGGCACCGGCATCCTGAACTCGGCCCAGGTCGCGGCCGCGGCCCTGGCCTTCAACGCGGTGGATATCAAGACCCTCAAGGTCGCCGAGATCTTCAATATCACCCGGGTCCTCTTCCTGCCCATCATCGTCCTGGTCCTGGCCACCTGGTTCGGCAAGGAAAGCGGCAAGAAGCTGACCTTCAAGGAAGTGGTCATCGACAAGTTCCCCATCTTCATCCTCGGTTTCCTGCTCCTGTTCGCCATGTCCTCCATGGGTCTTTTTTCGCCACCGACGCATTACAAGGGCAAATTCATCGATTTCAGTTATAATGAAAGGAGCCAGGTAACGGAAAAGGAATGGGAGACCCTGAAGGCGGCCCTGGAGACAGGCGCCATCAAGGGGCTGACGCCCGAGCAGATGGAAGCGGTCAGGGACCTGGTCGCCCAGCGGCAGATCGCCGGTAACTACGAGGACCGCAACGACAAGAAGCTCTTCTACCACCAGGGCGAGCAGCGGATGTTCCAGCTCGAGTCGATCCTCGCCGCGGCCAAGGCCAAGACCGTCGAGATCCCCAAGGATGTCAAGGCGGCCATCAAGCACGCGGTCAAGCAGGTGCACAAGAAATCCAAGACCGTCACCACCCTCACCGACTGCATGATCTGGTTCTTCGCCTTCGGCCTGATCGGCCTGGGCATGCAGATCACCAAGAAGGCCATCATGCAGGCCGGCGGCTGGCCCCTGGTCATCGGTGTCATTTCCGGCACCACCAAGGCGGTGCTGTCGTTCGTGGTGGTCCTCTGGCTGGTCAAGGATGTGGTCCTGAAATAGGTGCCCCCTGCAGGGCGAGACACGAAAAGCCGCCCGGGCCGCCGGATTTATGCGGCGGGTCCGGTCCTTATTCCGGAGGTAGAAGTCCATGAGTGAAGACAAGATCAAGATCGAGACCGGCGATGCCGGCAAGGGGGAGTCCGAGATCTCCCGCGACGCCAATACGGAAGAGCTCGAAGAGCGGGCACTCTCGGTATTTGCCAGCGAGCGCAACGAGGACCTCACCGCCCTCATCCTGTCGCTGATAACCACCTTCCTGGTGCTGCTGTTCACCAAGTGGCTGTAGTGCGGCCTGAACGTCTGTCCCGCCGGCGGAGGTGGCCGGCGGGACGGGCATGACGATATCTGAGGACCCGCTTTCTGCGGACAACCGCGACAACATGTTTCGTTCCCTTCTCCTCTGCACCCATGGAACCGCCGGCGCCAGGATGGCCGAACACCTGGTCTTTGCCCGCCTCTGTGCCGCCAGTCCCGGCCTGCGGGTCACGGTCCTGACCATCATCGATCGCGACTGGCAGGACATGACCGGCGATGACTGGCTCAATTCCAGCAGGACCCATGCCGCATTCCTCGATCACGTGCAGCAACAGGTGCAGGAGGAGAACGAGCACGAGTGGCAGCGGATCAGGAACGCGTATCCCGCGGCGGCCACCGCTGTCTTTGTCGGCGTGGTGGGCTCCATCGAGGAGACCATGGCCGGGCAGGCCCGGCAGAGGGGGTGTGATCTGATCGTCATCGGCCCCCACCGCAGGAGCCGCCGTCTCTTCAACCTGGAGATGAGCCCGGGACTCAGGGCCCGGACCGATACCCTGCTTCTGCACCGCATTCTTCCCTGTCCCCTGCTGGTGGCGCCGCTGCAGGAGGGCGTAGCCTGAGATGGAAAAAACCTATGATCTCTGCCTGCCCGCCTCTGCCGCGGACCTGGACATCGGCGCCATCCTGAACGGGGAGCGCCTGCTCCGCCTCCACCCCCACTGGCATGTGGAGAACACCGAGCCGCGGGACAATGGTCTTGCCGCCCGCCTGCGGGACCATGCCACCGACCGGGTCTTCTCCCTGGTCCTGCGGATGGAACCGGCGGCCGCAGCGGCGCCCGGGGAAGGACAGCGGGCGATCCTGCATCTGGGCATCTCGGGCTATCATGCCGAAGAGCTGCTCCTGTTCGCGGACCGGGAGCGCTCACGGGTCAGGGTCCGGTATCCGGCCGACAGCGTGGCCGGGGCCGGGGAGCAGGACGTCCTGCTCTGGATCCGCGCCATCCAGGAGTATCTCAGGCTCTATACCGCCACCACCCTGCGGACGCTGCTTGTCCGGGCGCTCATGAACAGGATGGTCCTGGCCATGAACCCCTCGCAGCGGAAGATCTGCCTGATGATCGCCAGGGTGACCGCCCTCGAGGTGGCGGTGATCCTGATCCTGGTGCTCGGCTATGCCTGGTACCTGTGACCGCTTACCTGCCGACGTAATAGTTCACCGCTATCGGCAACTACGTTGAACTACCGGCACTTTTCCCTGCCGATGGTCGGGGTTGTTGCCAGGACCCGCGCGGGCAAGGAGTGAACCGATGTCCGGTCTCAAGGTCGGCGACATCCTCGATACCTTTACCATCGACCGGGTGCTCCACGGCGGGGCCATGGCCTCCATCTACCGTGCCCGGGACCTGCTCACCGGCCAGACCGTGGTCCTGAAGGTGCCCCTGGGCGATATCTTCAACCATCCTGTCCGGTTCTACCATTACCAGAACGAGGAACGGATCGGCCGCTACCTGGATCACCCCGGGGTGGTCCGTTTCTTCTACCGCCGGCGCAGCCGCCCCTACATCATCCTCGAGTACCTGCAGGGCCGGGAGCTGCGCGCCCTGGTCGGTCCGGGCCGGCAGGTGGCGACCGACCGTGCCTGCCGCCTCATCGCCCGCATCGCCCGTATCCTGGAGTACCTGCATGGCCGGGGAATCTGCCACCTGGATCTCAAGCCGGAGAACATCATCCTCGGCGACCGGGATTATCCCCGTATCCTCGATTTCGGCCTCGCCAGCCGCCGCGGCATGGAAGACCTGCTGGCAGAGGATTTTCCCGTGCCCCACGGCACACCCTACTATATCGCTCCGGAACAGCTCCAGGCCCGGTGCCACCTGGAGGTCAGCGATCTCTACAGCCTGGGCGTCATTTTCTATGAGATGCTGACCGGCCACCTGCCCTTTCCCCGCTCCCGCAAGGTCTCGGTGACCCGCTGGCGTCTCAAGGTGGACCCGGTCCCGCCCCGCTACCACGTGCCCGATATCCCGCCCCAGCTTCAGCAGATCATCCTCACCTGCCTGGAACGCGATATCAGCCGGCGCTACGGCAGTGCCGCCGATCTCCTCCACGACCTGGAGAAGTATTCCGCCCTGCCGGTGACCGAGGCCGGGAAACGGACCCGTCATCCCCGGCAGTGGCTGGCCTTCCTGCTGCCGGCCCCGCCACCACCCGCGATCACTCACGGCGCCGCCGATGAGGGCGGACGTGCCTATCGGGTCCTGGCGACCGTGGTCAACGACGACACCTCCGACGCCGTGGTCGAGGTGGCACGGCGGAAGACCCTGCTCCATCACGGCCAGGCCACCCTCCTCTTCGTCATCGAGGAGCAGGAGGACGACACCCTGCTGCGCTACAGCAGGGAGGTGGAAGGAGAACGGTTCCGCCATCGTCTCGAACGCTACATCCAGCTCTTCCGCCACTACAACCTGGATCCCACCATCCGCCTGATCCGCGGCGACGTGGTGGCGACCATTCTCGGCATCGCCGACCGGATCGATGCCGACCTGATCGTGCTCGGCCCGCCGCGCAGCCGGGGGACACTCTTCTCCCAGTCGGTGATCGACGGGGTGAGCCGCGGCAGCCGCCGGCCGGTGCTGGTGGCCGACAGAAGCCCGTTGGAGGAGATCTGGTCCCTGGCCGACACCCCGCCCACCGAACTTGGCGGCAGCCAGGTGCTGGACCTGGACCTGTTCCTGGTCGACTGCTGGTTCGACCACGTGGAGTGGCTTGCCGACCTGGCCCTGGCCCTGGTGCGGCAGACCGGGCCGGTGCCGGACAGGGACGTGACCCGCTGCTGCCTGGCCAGGTGGCTGGAGCAGCTCCGTGCCCGCCCCGCCTGGCAGGAGGTGGTGACGCTGCTGGAGCCGGTCCACGACGAACTCCAGGCCATTGCCCGGCGGATGCGGGCGGCCGGCGGTGACGAGGAACGGTTGCGCTCCCTCTACCTGGACCGGGCCCTGCCCTGTGCCTGCAGGTTCCGGCGCCAGTTGCAGCGGGTGAGCAACCTGGTCCGGAGGCTGTCGGGCAACCGGCGGCTCCAGCAGGTGCCGTCACTGTCGGCGCTGCTCTGCCCGGTCTATTCCTCTGCTGTGCCTGCGGGCGGTCCGCTGCTCCAGCTCCATACCCTGCGGGAGTACATGCTGGACGGCCGGCTGCCGCCGCCCGGCAGCAGGGAGGAGACCGCCTGATGCGGCTGGCTGTTTTTGCCGATATCCACGCCAACCTGGCGGCCCTGCAGGCCGTGGTCGACGATATGGCGAAATGTCATGTCCATCGGCACTGCTGCCTGGGCGACATCGTGGGCTACGGCCCCCGGCCGGAGGAGTGCATCGGCCTGGTCCGGTCCCTGCCCCGCCTGATCTGTATCCGCGGCAACCACGATGCCGCGGCCACCTGGCAGTTCTCGCCCTACGGGATGCAGAAACGGGCCACCGCCGCCATCCTCTGGACCATGGATCAACTGAGCACGGACAGCACCGCCTTCCTGAAGGGCCTGCCGCTGCTGCGCACCATGGGCAACATGCTGTTTGCCCATGCCAATCCCTACAATCCCGGGGCGTTCCGTTACGTGTTGAACAGCAAGTATGCCCGCCGCAGCTTCGGCGCCACCGGCAGGCCACTGATCTTTGTCGGCCATACCCACGTGCCGATGATCATCACCAGGAGGAATCTTTTCCGGATCGATTTCCAGCAGCCGCACGGGCCCCTGGTCCGCAGGCTCGATCCGAAGAAACGTCATATCATCAACTGCGGTTCCGTGGGCCAGCCCCGTGACCGGGATCCTCGGGCCTGCTACTGTATCTGGGACACCAGGCAACAGACCCTGGAATACCGGCGGCTCGAGTATGATGTCGCGGCCACGGCCGCCGGCATCGAGGCCATCGATGCCCTTTCCGACGCCATGGCCCGCCGTCTCGGCAGGGGCGTCTGAACCCGACAGGTCACCGGCCGGGAGGAGAATGCGATGATCCCCTGTTTCAACGACAACAATCTCCGCGTCAGGTTCCTGGTCCGGGTGACCCTGCTGCTGGCCGCCTGCAGCCTGCTGGGGGCCACCCTCTACTATTTTCATCTCCGGGCGATTCTGATCCGTGATGCCCTGGATACCTCCGAGGTCATCCTGCTGGAGGTCGAATCCATCCGCCAGTATGTGCGCGATGTGCTGCGGCCGGCCATCTCCGGCCGTGAGCCGCCGGACACCTTCGTCATCGAGGCCATGTCGTCCACCTATGTCAGCCTCAGCATCATGCGGCGCTTCGGGGAGAAGATGCCGGGGTACAGTTTCCGCCGCGCCTCGCTCAATCCCCTCAACCCCGAAAACCTGGCCGATGCCTTTGAGGAGGAGATGTTCTCCTGGTTCGAGGAGGATCCCTCCAGGACCATCTGGCGCGGTATCGTGCCGAGAAACGGACAGCTTGCCTTTGTCACCGTGGTGCCGGACTACATGGAAAAAGGCTGCCTCCGCTGCCACGGCGACGTGAAGAAGGCGCCGGCCGAGATCGTCCGCCGCTACGGCACCGGCGGCGGTTACCGTTTCAGGGAGGGCGATCTTGCCGGGGTCGATTCGGTGGCCATACCCGTGGCCGCCGCCTTTGCCAGGATCCGGCGCAACTCCCTGCTCGTCTTTGTCGTTATCCTGAGCGGGGCCGTGCTGCTCATCTATCTCTTCAACCGTCTCTTCAACTCCCTGGTCATCCGGCGACTGCTCCGGGTCAGCCGTTCCCTGGCCAACGGCGAGGGCGGGCCGCAACCGGGGCAGGACGAGCTTGACCTGCTGCGGCAGTCCGTGGCGGTCCTTTCCCGCTATGTCCGCGCGGCCCGCAAGGGCGCCGGCCTGCTGCCGAACTTCACCGGCTCCTGCCGTGTAGGGGCGCCCATCACCGGCGGTACCCTCTCCTGGATCCATGCCGGCCGCGATCTCCGCCAGGAGCGCGACGTGGCCCTCAAGATCGGCCTGAACGAGGTCCTGATCAATCCCCTGTACGCTGCCTGCCTGGAGGCCGAGTTCAGCCTGTTCACGGGCTTTCGTCATCGTTGTGTACCTGTTGTCCGCGAAGCGCGGGACGCCATGCTTGTCCTGGATCCCCTGCCGTCAACGGACCTGGGTGAATGGATCGGTTCCGAGGACAACAGGGGCCGGAAAAGGAAGGCCATCCTGGAGCAGATCTGTGAGCTGGTGGCCAGTCTGCACACCGAAGGCATCGTCCACCATGACCTGCGGGCCGAGGTCTTCCTGGTGCGGGATGGCCGGGAGATCGTGCTCGTCGATATGGGGCTTGCCTCCCGGCAGGGGGTCGAGGACGTGATCCTCTCCTCTGGGCTCGGGCCCCAGGGCGATCCCCGGACCATGGCCCCGGAACAGTTGCAGGGTCAGCGGGGCAATCCGCTCTGTGATATCTACGGCGTTGGTGTTATGGTATACCGGATGGTCACCCGGAGCATGCCCTTTGCCATGGACACAGCGGACGGTCCCGGGGGCTGGCTGCGGGCCAGGAAGCATCTCCGGCCGCCCTCGGCCCACGTGGCCGGCCTGGATCCGCGGCTGGAGAAGGTTATCCTGAAGGCCATGGCCTGGGACCCGGCCGAAAGGTACCAGTGGATCGAGGACCTGTGGGAGGACCTGGCGCAGGTCCTGTAGACCCCCCGGTTCCCGGGGAACGGCCGGACCGGAGACGAGGACCCCAACCGGAAGGAGAATGCCATGAAGGAATCACCGCAACACAATCTCGGCCTGGATCTGGTCCGGGTGACCGAGGCCGCCGCCCTGGCCGCGGCCCGCTGGATGGGGAGGGGCGCCAAGGAGGAGGGGGACGGAGCCGCGGTCGATGCCATGCGGATCAGTTTCAATTCCGTCGATATCCGGGGACGGGTGGTGATCGGCGAGGGCGAGAAGGATCATGCCCCCATGCTCTATAACGGCGAGGAGGTCGGTTCGGGCCAGGGCCCGGAGATGGACCTTGCCGTCGACCCGGTGGAGGGCACCCGCCTGCTGGCTCACGGCCGGCCCAATGCCATTGCCGTGGTCTCCATGGCGCCGCGCGGCACCATGTACAACCCCGGCCCGGCCTTTTACATGAACAAGCTGGTGGGGCCGGCGGAGACCAGGGGGGTCCTGGACATCCGGGCGCCGGTGGCCGAGAACCTGCGCCAGGCGGCACGCGCCCTTGGCAAGGACGTGGATGACCTGGTGGTCTTTGTGCTCGACAAGGAACGGCACCTCGGCCTGGTGGAGGAGATCAGGACGGCCGGGGCCCGGAT
>Ga0256833_1002080_pt1 | contig 14399 bp, 17 predicted proteins | sample 356284metaG_FD_190535 | JGI IMG/M metagenome (GOLD analysis project Ga0256833, IMG submission 190535) | Hydrothermal vent microbial communities from Mid Atlantic Ridge, Atlantic Ocean - 356-284 | ecosystem: Environmental > Aquatic > Marine > Hydrothermal vents | place: Atlantic Ocean: Mid...
AGGTGAGTTAGAGGTGGAAGAGTGGAGAAAAATAGAGCAACTTAAAAGCTACTCTTTTGCACCTGCTGGTACATTTGGTTACTCTAAAGCAGAGGTAACAAAAGGTGGAGTAGTGGTTGATGAGATAGATGCAAGTTCTATGATGAGTAGAAGAGTTGATGGACTCTACTTTTTAGGCGAAGTGTTAGATGTAACAGGTGAGCTTGGTGGTTATAATTTTCAGTGGGCATTCTCTTCTGCGTATGTCTGTGCAAAGGGGTTAGAGTGAGAAGAGTAGTTTTAGTGGGAGTTATAGGACTCTTTTTTAGTGCGTGTACTGAGGTAGCCAAGGTTGCTCCTTTGGCAAAAAAAGATACTATAAAAAATAGTGAGGTTACAGAGCGTAATGTGACTGTATCTTCTAAAAAAAATAGTGAAAAAGAAGATGTTCATGTTTTAGAGAATATCTTTGATGATGAACTATATTTTGAGCTTGATAAAGTGAGTAAGAGAAGAAAAGTTAATGTGGTTATTAACCACTTAGATGCCTATCCATGGGAGAAAAAGGAACTTAAAAAAGCCTATAAAAAACATTCTAAACTTTGGTCAAAAAAGCAGTCATCAGATTTTAAAAAGATTTTAGAAGAGGATAGCTATTTAGCTCTATGTAGTGATGTTAGATATTGGGAAAATTTAGAGTTTGAAGAGAGTGAACCACAGCGAGATGTTTTACAATCTCTACTCTTAATACGTTATTTACATAATTTAGCTCATGGTTGTCCAAAATGGGTTGAGAGTAAGGTTAAGGGAGAAAATAGTAAAAAATTTATGCATACTAAGCATATTTTATCACTTTTGCCTCATGAGGTGATTATTGGTAAATTAATGAAAATCTTAGCTCCTAAAGAGAGAGAATTTCGTAAAATGGTTAAGCAGTATCACAATAAAAAATCAGATGAGTTACGATTAAAGATTGAAAATATGAAGCATAATGCACTTCATCCAAATTATAGAGTAAAAGAGAATTAATGGCACAAAAAGTAGTTGAGTATAAAAATCAAGAGTTCAGAGTAAGTTATGAGATAGTTAACCCCTCTTTAGAAGAGTCTATAGTGGTTCTACATGGTTGGGGAAGCAATAAAGAGATTATGAAACAGGCGTTTGGAAAAGAGTTAAGTGACTATAAACATATCTATATTGATATGCCAGGGTTTGGTGCAAGTAGTAATGAGATGATATTGACCACTAAAGATTATGGAGAGATTATAAAACTTTTTTTAGAGTTGTTACATCTTAAACCACTTGTTGTTATGGGACACTCTTTTGGTGGAAAAGTTGCTACACTTCTTGCTCCTTCATATTTGGTATTGCTCTCTTCAGCAGGAGTAGTGACTGAAAAACCTTGGTCAGTTAAGATTAAAATTGCAACGTTTAAGTTTTTAAAACCACTTGGTATGAAAAAGATAAGAGAGCTTTTTGTATCATCAGATGTACAGGGAATGAGTCATGAGATGTATGAGACCTTTAAAAATGTGGTTGATGAAGATTTTGAAAATGAGTTTTCCAAATCTAAAAGTAGAGCGTTATGTTTTTGGGGTATTGATGATACTGCTACACCACTCTATACAGGTGAAAAAATTGCTAATATTATAGAAAATTCAAAGTTTTACCCTTTAGAGGGTGACCACTTTTTCTTTCTAAAACATGCTAACTTTATATCTAATGAGATACTAAAAGAGCTAAAAGATGTTTAAACTTCTCTTTAACTTAGTCTCTTTATGGTATTATTCCAACAATAAAAACTATCGGAGCCTATAGAATGAATTTTGCAAATCTTTTTTCTAATATGATAAACAGCAGTGAAGAGACAAAAGATGAGAAGAGTAATTGGATTAAGTGTCCAAAATGTTTAGCTCTTATGTACTACAAAGAGGTTGAGTTAAAATGTAATGTCTGTCCAAAATGTAACCATCATTTTAGAATTAATGCAGCTAAACGTCAAGAGTTTCTTTGCGATGAGGGTAGTTTTGTAGAGTATGATGCTTCGTTGGCTCCTGTTGACCCTTTAAAGTTTATTGATAAAAAATCATATAAAAAGCGTTTAGATGAAGCAAAAATCAAAACAGGAAAAACCTCTTCAGTTGTTAGTGGTTCATGTACTATTAATGGCATTGAGACAGAACTAGTTATATTTGATTTCTCTTTTATGGGTGGAAGTTTAGGCTCGGTAGAGGGTGAGAAGATTGTTCGCTCTATTAATCGTGCTATTGAGAAGAGATGTGGATTTATTATTATCTCTGCTTCTGGTGGTGCAAGAATGCAAGAGAGTACTTTTTCTCTACTTCAAATGAGTAAAACATCAGCTGCACTTAATCGTTTACATAATCATGGGTTACCATTTATCTCTTTGTTAACTGACCCAACCATGGGTGGAGTATCTGCCTCTTTTGCAATGTTGGGTGACATTATTATTGCTGAACCAGGTGCATTGATTGGGTTTGCAGGGCAGAGAGTTATTAAACAGACAGTTGGTGTTGACTTACCAGAGGGCTTTCAGCGTTCAGAGTTTCTTCTTGAGCATGGATTGATTGATATGATTGTAGATAGAAATGATATGAAAGAGACTATCTCTGGACTCTTAAAACTCTTTTTGGAAGATAATCCTAGAATTATTAAAAAAGAGGCATCTTAACTTATTTTTTATGAAAATTAATATCTATATTATTGAAAAAAAATCTAAAGATAAACTATATGCACCTCTTATTGAACATTATCTTAAAATTTTAAAACCCTTTGCAAAAGTGGAGGTTTTTGAAATATATACAAAAGATATAAACAGAGCACACGACATTTCCACAGAAGCTTCACAAAAATCATATACCCTTGCATTAGAAGCATACTTAAAAGGGGCTTATAATATTTCCTTAAATCCAGATAGCAAACAACTTGATAGTTATGAGTTTTCAAATTTGTTTAAGGATAGAGGGGTAGTAAACTTCTTTATTGGTGGAGCTTATGGGCTTGAGAGCCATTTTTTGAACAAATGTAATAGTGCTATATCTTTGGGTAAAATTACGATGTCACATAAACTGGCAAAAGTAGTATTAATGGAACAGATTTTTAGAGGATTAACTATTTTAAATAATCATCCATATCATAAATAATTTAGGAGAGTAAAACAGTGTTGAATGCAACAGATATAAATTTTTTTAAGAGAGCATTAGAAGAACGAAAATTAAAAATAGAAAAAAATTTAAACTTAACTTCAGTAGAGATGACTGATATGAGAAGAAATGATTTAAGAGATGAAGGTGACCATGCATCAATGTCATTGGAAACAGCAGTTGACAATGCTATTTTAGATCAACAATCTAAAGAATTAGCAGAAATTGAACTAGCTTTAGATAAAATTGAAAACAATCTTTATGGTGTATGTGAAATGTGTGAAGATGAGATTAATATTGAACGATTAAAAGTTAAAATTTTCGCACGATACTGTATTAACTGTAGAGAAATTATAGAAAAAGAGTAAAATCGAAGGAGTCTCAATGCGTTTAGGTTTATATATAATAGCATCAATTGTTTTAATGTCAATTGTTGGTATATTTGTATATACAATTAATCCAGGAAATTATACTATAGAAGAGTTTGGTATTCCTGTTACAATCCCTATAGCTGTTTGGATTGTAGCCCCAATGTTGATGTTAATGGTTGCATCAGTAGTTCATATGATGTTCTATGGAACTAAGAACTTTTTTAAGTTTAAGAGATGGGAGAAAGATGCAGCGAGTTTAGATAATGCTCTATATTGGTCACTACTTCATCAGCCAAAAGCACATAAGTTTAATTTGCCACTTTTAAAGCAGACAGCATCTCTACTTTCTGTTTCAACAGTAAAAGTAGATGGTGCTGTTGATGATATTTCAGATAAGTTAAGAGGTGCATTAACTTTGGTCTCTGAAATAGATAGAGGTGAGTATGTTGATTTGAAAGTACGAAAATTAGGAGATGAACTCTCTTCTGATAATCCATTGGTTGTAAAAAATTTAATGAATCGTCTTAATAAAGATGAAAATTTTGCAGAAGAGGTTCTTCAGAATAAAGAGGCTTATCCTGAAGAACTTTTTAATGTAGCTTTGAAAAAATTTGCCTCTAATGCAACTTTTCCAAAGGCAAGAAAGTATATAAAAATATTTGATAAAGAGAATCTATTGACATTACTATCAAGAGTAACGAAAGAGGAAGATTTAGGATTAACAAAAGATATTTTAGATGATTTCATTGTTGCGTTAGAGTCTAAGTTAGAGTGTGCAGATTACCTGATGATTGCTACATTAATGATGAAACATCTCTCTCCTACTGAAAACTTGAAGCTATGGCGTGAGTATGAGAAAAAATATCCAAAAGCTGAGATAGCTTATCTGTATCTTCTTTTTGATTACGAGATGATTGATAAAGCAGGTGACTATTTAGATGAGCATGATGAACATGAATTTAAACGCTTTAGAGCATTGTATGACTTGAAAAAAGAGCATAAAAAATATAAAATTACAGATTTGATGAACATTCGTCATATTTGTGAAGCATAAGCATAGATAGTATTATATATGCCTACGCTAGACTTTTCCAAACCTCTGTTTGCCCTAGCACCTTTAGCAGGGTTTACAGATCTCCCTTTTCGTTCCGTTGTTAAGAAGTTTGGAGCCGACTTAACGGTTTCAGAGATGATAAGCTCTAACGCATTGGCATTTAAAAGTAAGAAAACATTTAAAATGTTAGAGAAAAGTGAGCTTGAGACACCATATAGCATACAGATTGCAGGTTCAAATTTAGAGATTATTCGTCAAGCAGTTGAACTGCTCAATGAACAAAACGGTATAGATATTATTGATTTAAACTGTGGGTGTCCTGCACCAAAAGTAGTTAATAATCTACAAGGCTCTTCTCTTCTTACAGATTTACCTCGTATGGCAGAGACTATTAAAACCATTAAAAAGTATTCAAATAAAGAGTACACTTCTGTAAAGATGCGTTTAGGGTTTAATGAAAAAAATCATATTGAACAGGCTAAACTTTGTGAAGATAGTGGTGCAGACTATATTGCAGTGCATGGTCGTACTAAAGCAGGTAAATATAAAGCAGCTGTTGATTATGATGCATTAAAAGAGGTTGTAGAGTCAGTTAAAATACCTGTTTTAGTAAATGGAGATATTGATAGCCCTCAAAAAGCAAAGTGGGTATTAGAACATACAGGTGCAGCAGGGGTTATGGTAGGACGTGGAGCAGTTGGACGACCATGGATGTTTCAGTTGATGAAAAATTATATTAATGGTACAGGAGATGCTGAAGTTACCTCTTCCTTGGTTCAAGAGGTAGTTTTAGAACATTTTGACCAAATGGTTACTCACTATGGTGAGCATGGAGCTATTATATTTAGAAAGCATCTACACACATACTCAAAAGCTGGTTATGAAGGTGCATCAAAATTTAGAGACCTTGTTAATAGAATTGAAGATGTTAATGAGATGAGAGATGCTACTAAAGAGTTTTTCTCTCAAGAGTATATTAATTAATATACTCATTGGAATAATTGAAGATAAGATTTTAATCTTTACCTTTTTTTAAATAGTCATGGTGACAGATAGGACACTCTATATACTCATGACCATTATGTTGCTTATGTTGTGCAGATGAGAGTTTAAATTTTGAACGACAATTGACACAAATAACTTCATTTGGATTTCTTCGTCTGGCTTGTGGAAATTTATTGCTATTATTTACTTGTTGGTAGGCATCATTGTTAATGGTTGCTTTAGGTTTACTGTTATTACACCCGATAAAGAGAAGAGTAACAAAGAGGAGAGAGGCTAAGGTCAGAGGTAATGCTTTCATGTTTAATCCTTTTGTGATGTAAAACTTCATTATAGTACAATCTTATAAAAGAATCTATTAAAAATTAATTTTAGTTGCTGTAATAAAGATATACTCACGACCTGTAATCGTGACTCTAAACTTCTTCTGTTGTAGGTATCTCTTCGTAAAAATAACATCATTAAAAAGAAGTGACATTTCAGAGTAGGGGTAGTTTGGAGCTTTTGCACCATAGATAAGCTCATTATCTATCCATCGAGAGTTTGGAAAACCTAAAATAAACGAACCATTAGATGTTAAATGATTTTGTACTAATGACATTAGAAAAGGTTTATAGTTAATCTCTGGAGTTTGAAATGTTCCAATACTTATGATTAAATCTGCTTTTGGAAGCTCTAACTTATTAAGTAGATTAATATCGTGTTGATAGAAGTAAAAGTTTTTTTGAGGAAAACGCTCTTTAGCAAAAGCTATAGCAGAAGCAGAGTGGTCAATGCCTCTAAAGTTTATTGTTTTAAATGACTCTTTATCAATCAACTCTTGAATAAGTTCAAACTCATCAGCTTTATTGATGCCTAAATTTAAAATTTCTTTTCGAGTAGATATTTTTACAGACTCTAAAGCTCTTTTGTACGCCAATAAAAAAGTTGGTTCGCTATTTTTATCAATAGTAAAAAACTTAGAGGTTATACCATATTTCTCTTTTTTGTCTATAACATTATCGTTATGAAAAGAGTTGTCTATATTGAGCTTTTGAAAAGTGAGTTCTATCTTTTTGTTAGAGACTATTTTAGGTGTTAACATTTTACAAAAGTGAAGTTCTGCTAAATTTATCCATGCTTTGTAGCCTAAAGCATTTTTTGAATTGTCTGGATTTGGCACAATAAATTTAATAGTTTTTTTAAAGGTTAGTTGCTTCTCTATCCATTGGTGAATGGTTAGAAGAGAGTCTGTTGTAAACTGTTTCATAATGATATTTTAACCAATTTACGATAAGATAGCCGATAGAATTTAATGGGTTAATAATATAGGATATTAAAAAATGAAAAAGTATGATGTTATTGTTGTTGGTGCAGGGGTGGCTGGGTGTTCATCAGCCTACTTTTTAACAAAAAGAGGTCTAAAGGTATTAGTTTTAGACAGAGCAGGTATCGCTAAAGTTGGTGGCTCATCGGCTGCAGGTGCTTTTATCTCACCTAAAATAGGTAAGGGTTCAGAACTTCAAAAGTTAACCAATGAGGCGTTTGAGTTTGCTAAAGATTTTTATCTGGAGCATTTTCCTCAATATTTTCATCAGACAGGAGTTATACGAATTCCAAAAGATAGAAGTGATGCAGAGAAGTTTTCAGAGTATGAGAAGTATGATAACTCAAACAGAGCATGGATAGAAGAGAAGAGGTTAAATGAGATTGGCATAAAACAAGCTTATGACAGTTTACTCTTTGATGAAGCAGGTGTTTGTGATGCACCAAAAGTCTGTGAAGCTTTTTTAGAAGGCATTGAGTATCTTCAGCATGATGTAAAGCGTCTAATCTATAAAGATGGTCAATGGGAGATAGATGAATTTATGGCTAAAAAACTTATTTTAGCAACAGGGTATGAGAGTAGTTTTTTTGATATGAGATACATGGGTATAAAGGGAACATGGGGAAGTAGAGGGGATTATAAGACATCATTAAACTTAAAGGTGTCAATGCATAAAAAAATTTCCATTTCTGCCAATTTAAATGGTATAGTTAAAGTTGGAGCAACACATGAAAAAGAGTTTGATAACTGTGTCCATTGTGGAGGAGAACCACTAAAAGAGCTTTTTGCTACAGCATCACAAATGGTAGATACTTCTGACTTTAAACTTAAAGATACATTTTGTGGTATGAGGTCTGGTTCAAAAGATTATTTTCCTTTAGTTGGTTCTGTTATAAATGTTCCTGAGATGTTAGAAAGATATCCAAAACTACCAAGAGGTGCTAAGTTAAAAGAGGAGCCTAAAAAAATAAAAAATCTCTATGTTTGTAATGGTTTAGGTGGAAGAGGTTTTGTTTTTGCTCCTCTTATGGGTAAAATGTTAGCTGAAAATATTGTTGATGGAAAAGCAATAGATAGACGTGTAAATCCCGATAGACTTTTTTTAAAGTGGTGTCGAAAATCACCAGATTTGGAGAGATAGATGAGTATAGAAGATAAAATTCGTTGGGATGAGAAGTATAAAAATAACCATCCAATTCCTATAGAAGTTCCTGAAGTTGTTGAGAAGTTTAGCTCTTTAGCGACAGGAGATAGAGCTTTAGATATAGCCTCTGGAACAGGAAGAAATGCTAAGTTTTTAGCTAAAAATGGCTTTATGGTTGATGCATTAGATATTAGTCCAGTTGGCTTATCAAAATTAGATGGTATAGATAATATTACAACTTATGAGGTAGATTTAGATAACTATAAACTTAAGGAGAACTTCTATGACCTTATTGTCTGTACTTATTACTTAAATCGTAACCTATTTCCTCAAATAGAGAATGCATTGAGAGATGGTGGTATCTTTATTTTTGAAACCTTTATGCACCATGAAGAGAATACAAAAGTACCTTCAAATAAGAGTTTTCTCTTAAATAAGGGTGAACTAGAGGCTACATTTAACAATCGATATGAACTCTTATATATTCATGAATTTATGGATAATATATTGTGTGGTGAAAAGGCTATGAAAGCATCAATGGTTGCCAAAAAGAGGTTATCAAAACTATCAAATCTATGATAATTACTATTGGAAAGAGTAATTGTAATCAAGGAGAATAAAATGAATACAATCAACTACAATAATATACCTATTACCCCTTCAAAAGTAGTCTGCATAGGTAGAAACTATGTAGAACATATTGAGGAGTTGGGTAATGAAATACCTGAAAATATGGTAGTTTTTAATAAGCCAAACTCTGCAATTAGTAGTAGTTTAAAGTTTTTTAAAGAAGATACACGTTTTGAGGGAGAGATATGTTTTCTTATTGAAAAAGGAGATATTGTAGCTGTAGGATTTGGATTAGATTTAACCCATGCTAAACTTCAAAATTATTTAAAAACCAAAGGTTTACCATGGGAGAGAGCCAAAGCATTTGATGGCTCTGCTGTGTTTGGTGAATTTGTTGCTTTTAGAGGAGAATTAAGCCAATTAAAGATGAAGCTATTTATCAACGACACATTAGTACAGTTTGCAGAATATAGTTTGATGATGTATAAACCCGATGTGATGTTAGAAGAGATAAAAGCCTTTATGCATTTAGAAGATGATGACATTATCATGAGTGGAACACCTAAAGGGGTAGCAACTTATGCCATTGGAGACCGATTTGTAGGACAAATTTTTGAGGGAGAACGTCTGTTAATTGAGAGTAGTTGGATAGTAGAGTAGTGGAGATATTCCCATCAGATGATGGGAATATAAGTTTAATTATTTACTAGCTTTTTCAGCAGTTTTGTTTGTATCTTCAGCTGTCTTATTTGCATCTTCAGCAGTTTTGTTTGCATCTTCAGATTTTGTATCTCCACCAGCAATTTGTGTTGCAATTGCAGTAATATCTTCATCTGAAAGTTTTTTAGCTTGACCTTGCATAACAGTTTTCATAGCACCACCATAAGAGCCATCTTTGTAACCTTTAAGTGCTTTTACAATATCCTCTTTACTTAAATCTTTTACAATTTTAGATACATTTAATGCTTTTTTCTCAAAATCTTTTCCGTGACATCCTGCACAAACAGCTGTATCGAAAGCTGAAACTGATACTGAAAGTAAACCTAGTGTTGTAATTGTGATTATGCTTTGTTTAATCATAAATTTTGTCTCCATTATATTTTTTATAACCACATATTAACTAGTCAATTATAAAAAATCAAGAAAAATTAGAAAAAATTATAAAATAAATCTTTTTTTTCTCAATATGTAACAACAATTTCAAATAAATAAACAACAAAATGGTTTATAGTATAGTTTAGCTATGATTTTTAATTACTATAAGGTATAATCTCCAAAAAAATGAATAGTCTCGGAAGGAAACAGTGGTGATAAATGCCGTTGAGAGAAAAATAGAGCAGTATATATCAGAGCTTGGTGAAGGTGATGTTACAGCATTGTATAAAAGTTTGCCTCATGGTAAGAGACTCCGTACCAAATTAATTTTAAAAATTGCAGGGTCTAGTTTAAAGGTTATTAAAACAGCATCAACCATAGAGATGATTCATGCTGCGAGTCTATTGCATGATGATGTTATTGATGATGCAGATGTCCGTAGAGGGAAAGTCTCTCTTAATGTAAGTAAAGGTAACAAAACAGCCATTATGATGGGAGATATTCTCTACTCTAAAGCATTTTATGAGTTGAATAGTATCTCTTCAGAAGTTGCTAAAGTCATCTCAAATGCTGTTGTTCAGTTAAGCTTAGGTGAGTTGGCAGATGTAAAGCTATCTTTAAAATTTCATACCAATAGAGACCTATATTTAAAAATGTTGTATCAAAAAACAGCCTCTTTAATGGAGGCTACAGCTGAAGCAGGGGCTATTTTAGCAGGGAAAAACCGTAAAGCATATCAAAAATATGGTAGAAATCTTGGACTTGCTTTTCAGATGATAGATGATATTTTGGATATTACTGAAGATAGTAAAACATTGGGGAAACCAGCTTTACACGATTTTGAAGAGGGGAAAGTAACACTTCCATATATCTATCTATATGACTCTTTAGCTATTGAGGATAGAGAGTTTTTAGTCTCATTGCACCGTAAACGTCTAAGTGCAGATGAGGCATTATGGATTAAATCGGCAATGAAAAAGCATACAATTATAGAAAAAGCTTACTCAGAAGCAAAACTTTTAATTGATGAAGCTATTGAGTTAATGGAATCTTTAGGGGAAAAAGATTTATCAAATATTGCTAAAGCGATGATAGAGAGAGCTTTTTAATGTATTATCAAGTATTATCTTTTAACCACCACAATTGTGAGCAATCTATACGAGAAGAGATGGCATTTTCTGATGAGCAAGAGAAGAGTACCTTCTTACATGAACTTGTAGAGTTTAAGTTTATTCATGAAGCGTATGTGATTTCAACCTGTAACCGTGTTGAGATTGTTGTTGCAACTAGTGATAACTTCTCCTCTTACCATACCATATTGGGACTGCTTAGTAAGAAATCGAACGTTGACTTCTATAAGTTAAAATCTTCAGGGAGAAAATATGATGATGAAGAGGCAATTGTTCATATATTTTCAGTTGTCTCCTCATTAGATTCATTGGTCATAGGGGAATCTCAAATTACAGGTCAAGTGAAAGATGCCTTTAAATTTTCTCACGAGAATGGAACAGCAGGTAAAAAACTTAACCGAGTACTCTCTTATGCTATACGTTGTGCAGCAGAGGTTAGAAATGTCACAAATATCTCTAAAAATCCTATCTCAATTGCTTCTGTTGCTGTTGCACAAGCCCATAAAATTTATGGGGACAATATAATAGGAATGAGAGGAGTGGTGATTGGTGCAGGTGAGATGGGGACTATTGCAGCAAAACATCTTTTACGTTTGGGGTGTGATGTTGTTTTACTTGGTCGAAATTTAGAAAAGACACAAAGAGTTGCTAATGAATTAGGTGAAAATGTAACTGCTGATAGTGTTGAAAAACTACCAAAATATCTTAATAGATACCGTTTAGTGTTTTCAGCAACCTCTTCAAAAGAGACAATTATACAACCTCGTATGATAGATAACTCAAATTTAGATAGAGTATGGTTTGATATGGCAATCCCTAGAGATATTGAAGATATGGGGCTTGAGAAGTTAAAACTTTTTAAGATAGATGACCTTAAAACTATATCTAATGAAAATTATGCGATAAAAAGAGAACAAGCTATTGAAGCAAAAGAGATTGTCTATAGGTATAAAGATGAATTTTATAGTTGGTTAAAAGCACTATCGATTGAACCTGTTATTCGTGATATGAGATTACAAGTTGAAGAGGCGATAGAAGCAGAGTTAAATAGAGCAATAAAAAAGAGATTTGTACCTAATGAGTACAGAGAAAATATGCGAAAAATGGCAGAGCAGATGTTTAATCGTTTTTTACACAATGCCACACAAAATTTACGTCAAAGCTCAACTGATGAAGATGGTTCTAATCAGGTAGAGGCTATCTCTAAAATTTTTGATATTAATATTGATGATGTAAATCTAAAACAATATAGGGAAAATGAACACCATGTTAAAGGATATAAATAATGAGATTTTCTAAAATGCTAATACCAACCATGAAAGAGGCACCAAGTGATGCTGTTTTAATATCGCATATACTACTACTTCGTGCTGGATTTATTCAATCTTCTGGAGGAAGTGGACTATATAATTTTTTACCTTTAGGAAAAATCACATTAGATAAGATAAGAGCAGTTGTAAAAGATGAACTAGATAAGGCAGGTTGTAATGAGGTTCATCTACCAATGGTAACACCACTTACTCTGTGGGAAGAGACAGGACGAGCTGATAAATTTGGAAAAGAGCTTTTACGTTTTAAAGATAGACATGAGAACAGTTTTACCCTAAGTCCAACAAATGAGGAGGCTATGGTTAATTTAGTTCGTCAAACTGTTAAGTCTTATAAGCAACTTCCTCTTAATGTCTATCAAATTAACTGGAAATTTCGTGATGAGGTTCGCCCACGATTTGGATTGATGAGAGGGCGTGAGTTTTTAATGAAAGATGCTTACAGTTTTCATGCAACTACCGAAGATATGGAGCGAGAGTTTGCTCTTATGGAGGAGACCTATAAAAAAATCTTTACCCGTTTAGGATTAGATTTTAAAGTAGTTGAGGCAGATTCAGGAGCAATAGGTGGAGCAGGTTCAAAAGAGTTTATGATTTTAGCAGACTCTGGAGAAGATACTATTATGGTTTGTGACTCTTGTGATTTTGGAGCAAATGTAGAGGTAATTGGAGAAGATGAGAAGAGTTGTCCTAAGTGTGGAGGAGTATTGAGCCAAACTAAAGGGATTGAAGCTGGACATATTTTTCAACTAGGAACAACCTACTCAAAACCTATGAAAGCAGAGTTTCTAAATGAAAATCAGAAATTAGAACCTTTTATTATGGGAACTTATGGTATTGGGGTGAGCCGACTACTTGCAGGTATTATTGAGCAAAATCATGATGAAAAAGGGTCTCTCTGGACAAAAGAGTCTGCACCATTTAATGTTGATATTATTGTAGCTAAGGCTAAAAATAGTGAACAGATGGAGGTGGCTGAAAAATTATATAGTGAACTTCAAGCTAAAGGAGTTGACGTTCTTTTAGATGATAGAGTCGATAAGAAGACAGGATTTGGAGTAAAGGTTAAAGATTTTGAATTAATAGGAATCAACTATGCTATTGTTGTAGGAAATGATATTGCTGATGGAAAAGTTGAACTTATTACACGAAAAGGTCTAGTTAAAGAGTCTATTGAACTAGATAGAGTAGTTGATTTGGTTATAGAAAAGTTGGCGTAATGATATTTGTACTACTCTATCTTATATTGGAACTATACTTCTCATTAGCTATAGGCTCTACTATTGGTTTTCTTTGGTCAGTCATTTGGATTGTGGGAACATTCATAATAGGAATGGGACTTATTCAAAATGCACACTTAACTATTAGAGAGAACATGAAAAATCTTTCTCTAGGAAAACTGAACATGAAAACGTTTCATGATTCGGCAACCTCTTACTTTTTAGGAGCTATTTTATTAATTATTCCTGGTGCCTTTTCTGATATTTTAGGATTAATTTCACTTTTATATACTTTTTATTTACAATTAGGTGGTACAATAACGGGTTCTAAAAATAAAACAGATATAAATAACTTAAATAAACAAGGAGATAATGATGTCATTGATGTCGAAATTATTGAGTCTAGCAGTCGTAACAACATTAACGATTAGTGCAGGGACAAGTGATAGTGAAATTAAAGATTATGTTAAAAAGTTTATGATTCATAATAAGCAGGTAAAAGTCTCTTCAGTAGATATTATTGCTAAGCAGACTTTAGATGAACCTAAAGGTTGGGATGTATTTTTTTTAAATATCCATGCTAATGTTCAAAAAGCTCCAACTATTTTCGATAAAGTAACTGTACCTGAAACGCTTTTTGCAAAAGATGGATATATGGTACCTACACTTATTAACCTAGAGACAGGTGAAGATTTAAAAATGGTATTAAAACCAAATCTTAAAGATGAAGTTTATAATGATAAACATTTAATTTTAGGAGATAAAGATGCCAAACATAAATTGGTTATTTTTACCGACCCTATGTGTCCATTTTGTCAAGAAAAAGTACCAGAGGTATATAATGTTGTAAAGGAACACCCTAAGACTTTTGCTCTATACTATTACCATTTCCCATTAACACGAATCCATCCTGTATCTGATATTTTAACTCGTGCAATGGTAGTAATGAGCAGTAGAGGTAAAAGTGATAAAATTCTTGATGTTTATAAATTAAAAAATATTAAACCACGAGATACTAATGCTACAAAAGTGTTGG
>Ga0256833_1002081_pt1 | contig 14399 bp, 8 predicted proteins | sample 356284metaG_FD_190535 | JGI IMG/M metagenome (GOLD analysis project Ga0256833, IMG submission 190535) | Hydrothermal vent microbial communities from Mid Atlantic Ridge, Atlantic Ocean - 356-284 | ecosystem: Environmental > Aquatic > Marine > Hydrothermal vents | place: Atlantic Ocean: Mid...
AATATTTTCCTTGTACTTAACCCAAAGTTCACCATCGCTAAAATGTTTTAATTCAACATTTCCCAGGGAAATACCAAGATAGTCTGCAATTTTTTTTGCCAGTTCAGGGTTAGAAGACCCTGAAAAAATCATTATTGGACCGGTTGCCATTTAAAAATATTCCTTAACGCAAGAAACCACAAAGTAATTTACAAATATACGCAAAACACTTTGTGATGTCAAATAAAGAGCAGTAATTCTGAGTTAAAAATTTATTGAACGGTTAAGCATGATGTAATATGTGTTTAACCGCCAAATAATATACAAAGTTGAAAGGGTTTTACGGGGTTCGTCGGACAAATACAAGTTGGGGAAGCTATATTATTTTGGCAATATACCGTCAATGATTTGGTTTTCGCAAAAGGTTCAGGGCTCGGATTATAATATTTTTCATATTGTCCGAAGAACTTCCACAAAAAAAGAGTATTTTTTGCAACTGTTTGTGAGAAATATCTCGCTAACAAATAATTAAGAGATTCTTTATTTGTCACGAATGACAAATATTAGCTCTCGGTTTTCAGTTCGCAGATTCTTACAGAAAAACCAATTTGGGTTGAATATACTTACAGTCCCAACTATACAAAATGCTGTATGTTTTTCAGTTTTATAGGCGACTTAGTAGTAGCGAGTTTTCTTTTTATTATCCTTCTTTTGGATTTTGATTTTCTAATAAATTCACTAATTTTTTTTCTTTCGTCATTTGTCAATGGTGGACTTTGGATTAGAAAATCAACTCCTTTTGGTTCTTTTATATGTGCCATAATTAAAATGTTTTAAAATATTTTTCAACTAATTTTCTTGAAGCAAATGTTTCAATTATCATTCTTTGGTTCATAAAATGATATGCTCCTAATGTTTTTTCATAGTGTTTAATTAATTGTGTTTTTGCTGTAAAAGCAACAAATCCTTCATAACCTTTTTGAAAAGACAGTTTACAAGCATAAGCAACTAAATTCCCTGCAACTCCCTCATATAATTTATTTTTACCGATATTGAAAGGTGCACTTTCCAATAAATTTATAAAAATATGATCATTTTCAACTGTGATACTTATCAGCCCTTGAACAATGTTCGGATTATTCACAATTGTTAATTTATAAACTTCTCTTGATAAATCTTTATATTCATTTTTCCAGTTAAAGTTCCAACAATTTTTTTTTTGAACTGTTTTTAAATCCGCTTTTGTTAAGACCGAAATTTCAGTTTGGAAACAGTCACCGGAGATAGTATTAAAGATTGAGTTAGTTAACCTATCAATAATGAAATCTAGTTCTACATTCTGTTTTTTTAACATGTATAAAGATACTCATTTTTCGTAAATTTTTCTTATAACGAGTGATTTTTTTATGATTGTAAATAAAAGCTTTCCTGCAAAAATAGTATAGATTAATTCTTAGTATGAATTTTTTTTATTTTCGGTCTGTTTATATTTTACATTTTGTTTCTTCCGTAAAATTAAAAATTATTTATTTCCTCTTTTTTGAAAATAAAAATATTATAACAATTAAAATTACTGCTAAAGACAAATAATATATTAATCTTGGAGTTTCTTTTAACTTAAAAGGAATGTAGGTTGCTGTTATTGTTTTTCCGTTTCCAATATCATCAGGAGTAAATTCCCATACTAATTTGTTTCTAGATAAAGAATTCGCGTTATGACTGATAATATTGCCGGGTAAGTAATAAGTATATTTTATTTTTACCGGGATATTTATTGAATCTATACTTGTAGTTACCGGTTGAATGAATTGGGAGAAAACTTTAGTGTTTTTTTCTCCGTCTTTTATAGAAAGTGAAGCTCCTTTGAAAAAAGGTAATAAATTTAATGAATCAAAATTTGTGAATTCAAATTCTATTTGTGCATGTATTGTGCTATCGGAATTATTTCTAAAAACTTTTACAAAATTTATTTTATTAAATGTAGCTGTAAAATTAGTTTTTAGGCTATCTTTATTAAATAATCCTAATTTTGTAAAAAAAAGCGAATCTATTTTGGGAACTGATTTTTTCCAGTAATGTATAAACATCTTACCGGAATTATCTGTTTTTATTGTAGTAACTTGAGTATAGTTTAGGCACGAAGTTAAAGTTACAGCAATTATTAATAGTAAGATGTAGGTGATTTTTCTATTTTTCATTTGTGTTATTTTTTTATAAGTAAAAAGTAACAAATAAGGAATAATTAAAAATATTTTCTTTTAAGCAATAATAATGTAAATTTGCGACTTAAAAAAGTAGGATATAAATTATGCCAACCTATGAATATAAATGTTTAAAATGTAATTATGTTTTTGAAGAATTTCAAAAAATGACTGACGCTCCTTTAACTAAGTGTCCAAAATGTAAAGGAAAGGTAAAAAGATTAATCGGTGCAGGTTTAGCTCCTATTTTTAAAGGTAGCGGTTTTTATGAAACGGATTATAAAAAATCAAGCAATGGTAATGGAACTTCTTCCAAAGCTACAAAACCCAAAGCATCTAAATCCAAAGAAACAAAAACGGAAAAGAAAACTACCGATAAAAAATAGTTCCGGGAATCATTTGTTAAAAATCTAGTCCGATAGAAATATAATATTTAGGACCCGAAAAGTTTTGCAGATCATAAGTCCAAGCAACATCAAATTTCCAAAGGAACATAAAATAAATTCTAGCACCGAATCCTGTTCCAATTAGTAAATCGTTAGTAACAGTTTGATCGAAAGCATTTTTTGTAAATAGTTTTAGATTTTTATTTTTCTCCCAAGCAGAACCAACATCAAGAAAAGCTACACCCATAATGTTTCTGAATAATATTGGCAATGGTCCGGTAACCAAATATCTAATAAGCGGCATTCTTAATTCAAGATTTAGCAGCGAATATTTTGTTCCGAGTTGTTCTGCATAATTGTAACCGCGCAAAGGCATTGCAGGTGTTAGGAATAGAAAGTCTGCAGCAGAACTAAGCGGAATATCTCTTGTTGCAAAAGTTCTGTTTATCCAACTTTCCGTTCCGCCAAGAAAAAATCTTTGAGGATTTGCTCCACCGGAGTATCCGCCGGAAAATTTTATGGCAAAAGAGTAATCATAAAAAAATCTAAAATATTTTCTGTAATCCCATGTTATGGAATAAAAGCTTCTTTTTTTATCTGTAAAACCGGGGTTACCAAAAAGACTAATTTTATAACGTTCACCTTGTATTGGCGAAGTGTAACCCCACATAGTATTATCTTTTACATAAGCGATAGACGGTATAATAAAAGTTTCTTTTTCTATAGGTTCTGCAAGTACATCAAGATTTTCTTTGGAAACTCTTTGCACACTAAGACTGGCATCTATTCTATGGAAAGTATTTATAGGTAAACTGGCAGATGTAAAACCACCGAAACTTCTAAATCTATAAAGAGCAACACCATAAGGACTGTTAAGCAAAACAAACCTTGCCGTATGGTAAGCTTGAAAACCATAATTAATTCTTTTAGGTAAATAATAATATGCTAATCCGTAGTCACTATTTTTTAAATCAATTTGTAAACTGGTTGTTCCAATTAAACGATGATTTCCAAGTACATCGCTGAAAGAAAGAACCGTTGTACCAAGTACGCCATAAAGAGAACTAAAGCCTGCATTGGCATAAATTAAATCCGGTGAAAAGTTTACTTTATATTTATTTACAAGAAAGTTTCCTTCGTCGTCCAATTTTTCCGAAAAGAGTGATTTTTGGGAAGATATATTTGTTGTATCCGTACTTGAATTTTCATTAGCAAAAACGTAACCGCTATAATCTTCGATTGTTGTTGTGTCTAATTGAGGTTTGCCGTAATCAATTATTTGTCCGGTAAAAATGCTGGGGTTAATACTTTCCGAAGTGTCTTCTTTCTCAACCGGTTTATAAATAAATTCTTTCCCGTCTGATATTGAAATTTCTTCTACGGTTTCATTTGAATCAATGGGAGTTTCGGTATTGTAAAACTGGCTCATGTATTCGGTCATTTCTATATGGTCAACTTTTTTTAATAGGAAAGGATTGTTTATTAGAAAAACGTTATAGCCCGATTTAAAAAAGGTTGAGAAAACTAATTTTTTTGTGTCTTTAGAAATTGACATTGAAGAAATACCATTCAGAGAATTTGTTAAAGGAATAGCATCCAAATCAAGTACCGAAGAAACCGTATCGGAATTTTGTAAAACTATTCTTTTTTTGTAGAGGTTATCAATTCCGTTATAATCCGATATAAAAATAATTTCCTTTCCATCGGAAGAGAACACTGCCGATTTTTCGTCGCTAAATTGCCAGTCGGTTAATCGTGTAATTTTTTTAGATTCAATATTGATGCTAAACAAATCCATTTGATATGAATCCAGCTTTGCCATATTGTATCCGTCTTGCGGAAAAGTATTTTTAGTTAAACTACCGCGATCGGATGAAAAAACTATAGTTTTACTATCGGGAGACCAGCTTGGAAGATAATCACTAAAAATATCGTTAGTCAAATTTGTTACTTCTTTTGTTTTAAAATTATAAATATAAATATCGGATTGATGTGCATTGCTTCCTAAAAAGGCTATATAGTTGCTATCCGGCGACCAGCTAACAGATTCAATTCCGGGGAGTTTGAAAGGAAGATTATAATCATCATCTTTTTCGGTATCAATAATTTTAATAACATCGTAACCTTCGCTTTTGCTGGAAAGAGCAATTTGTCTATTATCCGGTGACCAAGTTAAAGAGGGGAAAAGTACATTTAATTCTTCCAGATTTTCGGTAGTTCCGCTTTCAATAACTTTTTTTATCTCTTTTCCGTCAAATGAATTTATTAAATATACATCCAAGTAAATATCTCTATCGGAAATTATAACAATTTTATCTCCTTTGGGAGAAATAGCCGGACTTGTGTTGTAAAAACCACCAAGCTTTTTATGGTCGGTTAATCTTTTGGCAAATTCTTCAGGGTCTTTTCTTGTAGCAACTTCGGGCCAAAATCTTTTTTTAATGCTTTTTTTCCACTTTTCATTTAATTCTTCAAGGTCTATTCCAATAGAAGCCTTAAAGCCTTTTTTTACACTGCCTTTTGCTTTTACACTGTATAATAATTCTCCTACCTTTTCAATACCGTAAGTATCGGCTATATATTTGAATAAAGCTTGTCCGCCTCTGTAGGCAAAATAACCACTTAAATTTTTAATATCCGGTAAATATTCATTAATAGCAGCATCTCTTATAAACATATCGGAATTGGTTTCCCAACCGCTGGAAATAAACTCAGCCATTCCTTCGTGATACCAAATAGGTAGTTGAAGAGTGATTCCTTTTGCAATAATATTTTGGATTGTACCGCCATATAATAAATCTCTCATAACAGCGTGTACCAATTCATGATGAATAACATGTTTGTACTTGCTGTAAGAACCTTCAAAAGGGAAAACCACTCTATTTTTAAATGGCTCTGTAAAACCGCCAATACCTTGCGATAAATATCCGTCGGAAGTATTTGTTTCTTGAAACTCGTTATGTGAGTTATAAACTATAAGAGAGATTCTGTTGTTAATTTGGTAATTTAATTTTTCTTCTATGTCGGCAAGTGCTTCTTCGGCAGAAGTAGCGGCATATTCGGCAGCATCATTTCCATCTTCGGTAAAATAGATATCAAAATGTTTTGTTTGGATGTAGCTCCAATCGTGTTCTCTATATTGAACTTTATTTTTCCCGAATTGCGAAAATATATTTGTATATAAAATAAACAGTAATAACAGAATAATTTTAGTACGAAACATTTTTATGCCTTTTTTTATATCCCCAAAGTTACGGTTTTTAGAAATTTTGAATTATTAACTTTTGGTTTAATAATAATTTTCTAATTTCTAAAAATATGATAATAATTTAGTAAATAAACCGCTGAAAAATTAGAGTATAAAGTATAATAAATAAAAGCGAAGCATAATTTTAACTATTACACTTTTAATCCTTACTACCTATAATGGAAATACAAGTTTATAAGTGTATTAGATATTTATACTAAATTTAGAATTTTTCAGATGTTTCTATAAATTTATTAAAGTTAACGTTTTATTATATAAATAAAAAAATGATTATAAAAGAGTAAAATCAATCTCTCTTTTTTCTTCATTAACTCTTTTTAATTTAACTTTAATTTTATCTCCAAGTCTAAATTGCTTACCTGTTGAAGTCCCTTTTAAGGAGTAAGTTTTTTCATCAAATACATAATAGTCATCATCTAAATCTCTCATGTGAACCAGACCTTCGGCAAGTGTGTCATTCAACTCAATAAAAATTCCAAAATGCGTTACGCCGGAAATAATTCCATCAAAAGTTTCACCGATTTTGTTTTGTAAAAATTCTATTTGTTTTAGTTTAATTGATAATCTCTCTGCATTTATTGCATTACGTTCCATTAAGGAAGAATGCTCACAAATATCGTCTAAACGTTTCCAACCGAATTTATTAGGCTGTTTGCTAATGTAATCGTAAATAAGTTGATGAGCAATAAGATCGGGGAAACGTCTTATTGGCGAAGTAAAATGAGAATAATATTTAAATCCCAGACCGAAATGCCCTATATTTTTAGTTGAATAAACAGCTTTAGCCATTGAGCGAATAGCAATTTCGTTTATTACCGCTTCTTCTTTTGTGCCGGCAACACTTTCTAAAAGTCTTTGTAATTCGGCAGATTTATTTTGAGCCATAGGATTAAATTTATATCCAAGTGAATTTACAAAGTTTGAAAATTCCATAAATTTTTCTTCACTAGGCAAATCATGCACTCTGTAAATAAACGGATATTTATCTTTTCCTTTGTTTTTATTTACATGTGCCGAAATAATTCTATTTGCCAATAGCATAAATTCTTCAACAAGTTGATGACTTTCGTTAGATTCTTTTAGTTTAATTTCAGTCGGAGTTCCATTATCGTCAAGTATAAATTCTATATCCGGTGTAGTAAAATTTATGCTTCCTTTTTCAGTTCTTTGTTTACGTAATATTCTGGCAAGTCTATTAATTTCAAGTAATTCTTCTTTAAAATCACCTTTCTTTTTTTCTAAAATTTCTTGTACTTCTTCGTAAGTAAATCTTCTTTTACTGTTTATAATTGTTTTACGAATTTTATAATTAATTTGTTTGCCTTGCGGTGTAAACTCTACAATAACAGAAAATGTTAATCTGTCTTCATTAGGAACAAGTGAACAAATATTATTTGATAATTTTTCCGGAAGCATTGGAATTACTTTGCCTACTAAGTAAACACTTGTTGCACGTTTTTCAGCTTCTTTAAAAATTGCACTGCCTTTTTGAAGGTAATGACTTACATCCGCAATGTGGATGCCAACCAACAAATTATTGTTGGGTAATTTTTCCAATGAAATTGCATCATCAAAATCTTTTGCGGTTTTAGGGTCAATTGTAATAACAGGCTTGTTTCTGAAATCCAAACGTTTGGCAATTTCACTTTGCGGTATTTGGTTCGAGAGATTATTTGCCTCGTTAGTAACCGATTTTGAAAATTTATAACGTAAACCAAATTCTTTGGCAATAGAAGCAATTTCCGCATCGTAAGTACCGGCTTTACCTAATACTTCTGTTATTTTCCCTTCGGGATTTAGTTTGTCCGATTCCCAAACAATTTTAGCAACTACAACTTTATCGCCATCTTTGGCTTTTTTTAAATTATTGGCTGATATATAAATATCCCTATGAATAGCGGCTTCATCAGGCTCAACAAAATAGAAGGATTTGGATTTCTTGAGTGTCCCAACAATTTCTTTTCTTGCTCGTTTTATAATATTTGTTATTTGACCTTCAACATTTTTCCCTGTTCTTTTGGCAAATAATACTACTTCAACTTTATCGCCGTGAAACGCTGTAGATAAATGTTTTTCCGAAACAAATACATCTTTTTGATTTTTATTATCGGGTATTACGAATCCGTAATTTTGTCCGTTTATAAGTTGAAGAGTCCCAATAAACTTCTTTTTCGATTCTCTGTTTAGCTTAAACCGTTTCCCATTTTTCTTAAGAAAATCTTCTTTTACAAGTGTGTGAAGAATTTCTTTGAACTTGTTGTATTCGGTTAAAGATTTGATTTTAAATTTTTTAGCAAGAGCTTTGGGCTTAATTGCTAAATTCGGATTGTTTGTAAAAAACAGCTTGATTTTTTTTTTCATATTAAAATGCCAGTTTAAATTTTAGACCTAGTTCTTGAATTTTTCTTTCGTCGTACGTTGGTACAATCGGATCTTTTTGTTGAATCCTTATTAAAAAATTTGGATTGAAAAGATATTCCACTTTTATATCTGCTTTTTCCGCTTGAAAATATTTTGTATTACCGCCAAATGAATATCGTACATTGTTATATTTACCGGAAAATAAAAACTTGTATGAATTTTCTACTGTATTTCTTTGAACTCTAATATTGTTAATAATACCTCCCCAAATACTATTAAGATATGATGTAAGTTGCGAACCTAATAAAGAGAAGGCTGTGTTTTCCGTCCAAGAAGTACTGATTGTAGATTTTTGCTCTTCTGTAAGATTTAAGCTTAATTGTCCAAGCAATATAAAGGTTAATGCATTTGCCGCATCATAACGCGGATCGGGAATGTCATTGTCTATTTGTGTACGTCCAACATAAACCAAAAGGTTGTTTTTGTCATTAGCCAAATTTTCTCCTAATTCCGATAGGGGAGAATTCATTCTAAGTTTTACAGCTACATCTTCAGTTTTATTAGTGCCTTCAAAGTTTTCAATTTCCCCGATGTAAGTAGCAACAATATCCAGATGCGGATTAGTAACATCGCTTTCAAACCGTATGCTTCCTTTTGCATCAAATGTTTTAAAAAATTCCAGTCTTGAACCTTCCAATAATTGAAGTGTTCCTTGAGTTTTGAATTCATTGTTGATACTTTGAAATTCCAATTTACCTGTAGTTTCTATATGAAGTTTTTGGTTTAATTCCGGGAACATTAAAAAGTCAAAAGAAACAATATTTTTAATTATAATATTGGTTTTAAAATCAAAGTTACTTTTTTCTTTGAAATTATTACTCTTATTCTTTTTAAATAAACTCAAAATATTTCTAAATACTTGTTCGTTTTTATTAACATTAGTTGTGTCTTTAACATATTTATAAATTATCTGAGAATTTTCTCCTTTGGCTTTTTCTTTTGAAGCATATATTAAATTAGCTTTTTTAACTAAAACATTTCCGTCAAAATTAAATCTGCCATTTTCATAAATAAACTTCCAATTGTTATCCGTTTTAATAAATAAATCGCCATAGATGGATGCTTTTCTTGTTTTGGATTTTTTCCCTAATAATGCCAAATCTCCGTTTATAGATACATCAATTTTACTAAAGGGTAACTTTTTCAATTCTACAAAACCGCTGCCGTACATCTTTCCTTTATATTTGGAACCGGTATAGTTATATAAAACCAAACTATCAATAATAGCTTTTTGGTCTTTAAAAGTTGAGTTAATATCTAATTTATAATCCAAATTATTATCTCTGTATGTAAAAAGTCCGTTTTTAAGTTTCATAAAACCTTTGGATTGTAAATTTTCCAATGTTCCGGTAATATCAACATCCGCAATAATTTTACCACTTTGATTTTTTATGTAAGGAAGTAAATTTGCGAATGTAGCTAAATCAAAATTATTGGCTTTTAGAGAAATAGAAAGACTCTTTTTGTTGGAAATAAATTTTGTACTATCCAAGTAGTTTATATTAAGCGGTAAATTTCCATTTGCAGAAAAAAGAATATTTTTACTTAAATGATTTTTATTTGCAAAATTTATATCAAAAATTCCTTTGTTATTAGAATAGTTAAAAGATGAAACAAGGTCTCCGAAGTTAATTCCGTCATAAGCTAAGTTATCCACATATAAATTAGAATTTATAACAGGCGAAGTTAATGAACCGGAAGAATTAATTTTAAAATTTACATTAGCATTAATAGGCTGTTGGTTATCATTTAGAAAATATTTGGTAAGTATTTTGCCCGATAAATTATTTATTTTAACTTGTACGTTATGTGTATCGTCATTATTGATTTTTCCTTCCAAACTTAGTTTTGTATTTTTGTTAGATAAAATTATATTTTCTAATTTTACTCCGGTATCGTCAAAAAGAATTTTATTCGGCTTATCTGTTTCCCATTCAATGTTTTTATAATCAACCAAAATATTATCAAAAATAATTTCCTGTTTATCTCCAAGAGTATTTATATTACCTTCTAATTCAGTTGCAAGATTATTGCCAACATTAAGAGAGGTATTAAAAAACAGTTTGTTTTTATTAAAAATAAAATCTGCGGTAATATCTTTTAGTTCTACACCTGCATATACTTTTTCACCTTCCAAAGAAATTGTACCGAAAATTTTATTGTAAGTAGTTATTCTATTATCCCTGCTAAAATTAAGGTTTGCTTTTACGTTAGATAAATAAATTATATTGTCTTTTTTCTTATTTAACAGATTTTCAATATTTACATCTGTGGAAATTGAAAAATTTGCCGAATCATTTTTAACTTTTCCTGTACCTAGACCGGATACGTCAAGTCTTTCATTTTGTAAAAACAAAGCAATTAAAGAGAAATCCTTAAACTTAAAATTAAAGTTAAATTCCAAAGGCTCTTTTACAATATCCGGAATTTCCGAAGTATTTACAGAAATAATTTTTTTATTTTCTACAATGGGATTAAGTTCATTAATTTTTTTGGAAATATTATCCGTAATAATAATTGTTTGGTAACTTAAAATATCAATAGCTTTTTGCAAAGAGAATTTTCCGTTAATATTAAAATCAACAAAATCGGAAACCAAATTTATAGTTCGCTCATCCGATTTTTTATTGAGAGCCAAATTAATTTTTGATTCATCTAATTCAATACCTCTTAAAAAAGAAGGCTCAAGTTTTATATTGTAATTCCCAATTAAATCATCAATCTCTAAATTTTTTCCTTTGGCAGAAAAAGTAAAATTAAGATTTGAAGAATCACTAGGCTGATTTGTAAAAGTTTCTAAATTTAAACCTTCTATTTGTCCTATTAAATCGTAATTAGGCTCTTTGGAATCTGTCAAATCCAATACACCAAGTACACTGGTGTTTGCATTGTTTATAATTGAAGTTAAATTAAGTCTTATAATTTTAGAATCTGCCGAACCGTTTAGAGATAATGAATCAATACTAATTTTATCATATTTAGAAGAGTTTGCTAAAATATCCAAATTAGTTTCCATCGTATTCGGATCAAACCCTTTACCTTTTATGTTGCCCGAACTATTTAGCTTTGTAACTGCTCCGATAATTGGATAGAGATTTAGTTTTTTAGTATTAAAATTTATATCGTATTGCATTTCTTTTTTAGTTAAATCCATAAAAGTATTTAAAAAGATTTTTCCGTTGCCAACATTGCTATTAAGTATTGAATGAAATCTTAACGGCTCTCCTTTAAAACTAATATTAAGATTCTTAAATAAAAGACTATCATAATGAGGAATTGCAATATCCGGCAGTAATTTGGTTATATCGGATTCCACAAGTTCGGAATTAGATAAATTCACATCGAAAAAGAGTTTTTCCGGGATATGTAAATTTCTTACTTTTCCTTTAAGTGCCAAATGAGTGTTAAGATAATCTACCTTAAATTTATTTACATCAAGATTGCCGAAATATCCTTGAGCGTCTATATTAAAATTTGCTTTCCCTTTAAGAATATTTGTTGCATCAATAAAAGTAGAAAGATCATCAAAATTAAATGGCTTTGCTATTGCTTTTATCCGGATAGGATATTTTTTGAAATCTTTTAGTTTAACATTTCCAAGTAAATTTAAACTGTCAATTTTTGCATCAAGATTTATAAAACTACTATCGGAGTTTAATACTAAATTTTTTACTTGTGCATATTCTTTTGTTAGTTCAACTACACAAGAAAGCTTTTTAAGTTTAAATGAATTAAAATTTGGGCTGACCGAAAAATTATTTAAGTATAATTTTATTTTAGAAGTAGAAAAGTTAGCATAAATTTTAGCATCTAAGAATATGTTTGAAAATCTAAGATCATCATAATTTAAATGATTATAAAATTTTTGCGAATTACGGTTTTTATAAGTTTGCCTTACAAAATTAACATTATGAAAAATCAGATTGTTTACTTGAATTACAAAAGGGAAAGTAGAATTTTTATTTTCAACTAAACTAGTGTCTGTTTGTGTTGTATCGGAATTTTTGGCAAGTGTTAAAAAATCCCATTTTCCTTTGTCGTTTTCTCTCATATTTATTAGAGCATCTCTAACGGAAATTTTTCTAATAAGAATTTTTTTTAGTAATAAGTGTAAAGGACTTGTTTTAATTCCTATTTCCTTCGCATTAAGTAAAGTATCACCCTCGGAATATAAAACCGTATTATGTAAAATTACAGATGATAAAATAGAGCCGTTTATTTCTTCAATATGAATATTGGCATTTAGTGATTCGGTAACTTGATTTGTAATTTGCTTTCTTAAATATTCCCTAAATGTTTTTGTTTGAGAAAACCCGAAAAAAATTATAAGCAAAAAAAGAGTAAAACCTACAAGTCCTATAAAAAAATTTACGGTTTTATGAAAAACCGATCTTTTTTTTCTTTTACGTATTATTTTTTTTTTATGTGTTTTACTTTTGCCCATGTGGTTCAAGTTTTATATCAATACAACTTCCGTTTTGGATAATTCAACAATCTGTAAAAGATTTCATTTCCAATAAAATAAATTGGAGTTTAAAAGCAAAGTTCCTGCTAAAGCAATATTGGCATGGAATAACATTGTTAAACATTCCTTTGAGCAAGTAATATTAGTTATTCAAGTTTTATCTATATGAATCTAAAATTTTTTTTATAATATTTGTTGTTGATTGTTGAGAAACAAACTCAATACGTTTTACTTCGCCGCCGTTTTTTTCTACGGTTTCCCGTCCTACAATTTTATCAATTGACCAATCGGCACCTTTAACAAGAACATCCGGTAATAACATATCAATAATTTTTTGCGGTGTATCATCTTCAAATATCGTAATGTAATCAACCGATCTTAAATTTGATAAAACAAAAGCTCTTTCATTTTGAGGTACAATCGGTTTCTTTTCTCCTTTTATTCTTTTTACCGAAGCATCGCTGTTAAGAGCCAAAAATAAAACATCTCCGCATTGACGTGCTTTTGCCAGGTAATCTACATGTCCGGCATGCAGAATATCAAAAACTCCGTTAGTAAAAACAACTTTTTTATTTTGCTCTTTCAGTGATTTTCTAATTTTTAATAATTCTTCAATTGGTGTAATTACATTTTCCACATCAACCCTATAAATTTTTAATATTACTTTTTATTAAAATCAGCAACAATATTGTTACTTAACGGAATCTTAAAAATTCCATTGTTGGTTCCCACCCACATATTGGTTCCGTCAAAATGTAAGGCATTTACATTGTTTGGAATTTCAGATTCTTTTACTAAAATTATTGAATTGGAAACTCTATTAATAATTGCAATTCCTTTCCCAATTTCAAATTTTTTTTCGGGATTAAATTTATAAACAGCTACCCAAATATAATTTCCGGCAAGTTCCAAATCTAAAATGCCATTCCCCGGTAAACCATTATGTTCATCAAATTTAGTCCAGTCGATTTCTCTGTTGAATTTATATAATCCTCCAACATTAAATTCAGGATTATCGTTGGTTACAAATTCATTAGTTCCGTACCAAATATTATTCTGTTCTGTTAACATAGAGGAAATTGAAACTTGTTCTCCTTCGTTGTTAAAGAAGTCGTTGTTATTATCAAAAAAAGATAATCCGCTTTTTTTCTTTAGATTTCCTTTCATGTTAAACTTGTGAAGTCCGGCTTCAGTTCCAATCCATAAAAGACTATCTCCATCTAAGTATAATGATTTTATTGAATTTGTTTTGTCGTTATTATCTACTGTTAAATTATAATCGTAATATTTTCTTCTACGCAAATTATACTTGGAAAGGAATTTGAATCTTCCAATCCAAAGCGTTTTGTTTTTTTTATCGTATTCTAAAGCTCTTATCCAATTTCCGTATTGGCCTCCTTTGGAAAATGTTTTCTTTTTCCATTTATATCTTTTTTTATCGTAAATGTAAAGACCATTTGCAGAACCTGCCCAAATATATCTTGGACTTGTTTCAATACAATAAAAGAAATTTTGTTTTAATCTTCTATTAGATGTGGAAAAATTTATCCACTTCTTTTTCCAAAAGATATATCTGAAAATTCCATTGCCTTCTGTTGAAACCCAAATATCTTTAGCATCATTTTTAATATCGGTAATTTTAACTCCATCCAAAAATTTTTCTATCTTTTGTGTCTGCG
>Ga0256833_1002082_pt1 | contig 14395 bp, 9 predicted proteins | sample 356284metaG_FD_190535 | JGI IMG/M metagenome (GOLD analysis project Ga0256833, IMG submission 190535) | Hydrothermal vent microbial communities from Mid Atlantic Ridge, Atlantic Ocean - 356-284 | ecosystem: Environmental > Aquatic > Marine > Hydrothermal vents | place: Atlantic Ocean: Mid...
GGGAACTTGACACCGAGGAGAAGGTCAGGATATTGAAGTATTTAGTGGAAAAGGAGATACTTTTCTACGACCCCATAGAGCGGGCAGTGCAGCCCCACAGCAAGACTATGCTCTTGGCCATAAGGGAGGTTCTGGATTAGCTCCAAAATGAAACCCGTTTTTAGGGCCGACCTGGAGCAGAGTTTTTACCCTACAAAAAGCAAAAAATCAAAGTTTGTAGGGTAAGTCATTGGAGAAGAGCCTCCAGCGATTCCACAAGGGAAACTTCCCGGGGAAGGTTCTCTTTCGCTTCCTTTAAAGAGCTTTTTATTCGCCTTTTCCAGGATGGAGGGAAAGTCTTCCAAAGTCCCAGGAGTTTTTCCTTCTCCTGAGGATTTTGCAAAATGTATCTCCCAACATAAACCGCCTGTTTTAGGTCCTTTTCGGCCTTTCCCGGTTCCTTTCTCCTTCGGGAAACTAAAATTTTGTGGAAGAAGAAAGCCGATGGGGAAGGAAGGGATATCCTGAGTCCGCGGGCAATCTTTAAAGTTATGCTGTGAGAAAGCAATAGATCCATGAACCTTAAAATCTGAGGAGTTACTTTTAGCTCCTTTATATAAGGAGGCCTGCTTCTTCCCTTTCCCCTCTGGGGCGCGAGAAATTCTATTTTCATTCCATATCCGGTAAAGTAAAGGGAGCCGTCGGGATTGAAATTTTCTGAAAATCCCAACTCTTTAAGGAGTCCCGAAATGTTGAACTTTTTTCCCTTGTAGGGCAGGGGAATGAGAATATCCAGGTCTCTGGTGGTCAGGGGATAATGGGGCACCGAGAGGTATTTCTGATAAAGCCAAAAACACCATGTGCCGATAACCTCTATGCCTTCTTCCCAAAGACCACTCTTGGTAAATTCTCTAAAAAGCTCCTCTATAGGTTTTAGAAAATAAACTTCTCCTTTCGGTTCCTCTTTTAGCAGCTTTAATGCCTGCCTTACTTCTTTAAGTTCGGTCTCCAGTTTCTTTCTCTTTTCTAAAGCCTCTAAAAGCTCCTGAGGGACTTCTTTTCCTATGTATTCATCTATGAGTTTCCCTTCTTTTCTGTATTGGAGATAATAGTAAATTCTTTTGCCTTTTTTCTTTTTTTTAATTCTTCCCTTAGGAAGAGAGCTAAGAGCAGAGATAATTGACCGTTCCTGCTCTCTGTAAAATTCTACCGTTTCCTCAAGCATGTGTTTAAGGTCTTTCATATTCTAATTTTACCCTACAAAAAGCAAAAAATCAAATTTTGTAGGGTAAAGTTAGACTCCTGCCATTATTTTCGGTTCCTTTAGAAGACCTCCCGTTTTTATTTTACCTTATTTTATCTTACATGCCAGGCTTACCCAGGGAAAGACATAGAAAACATCGTTGTGTGAACCCACAAAACCCAAATCGGCGGAGAATTTTCCTGTAAAGAACCTCAGTCCGGAGATATACAAGGACCAACCCCGTGCGGTGGAGAAGATGTTTTCGCTCATTATTTTAAGGTGCCTTCCCACCCGGTAGGTTCCCCCCAGGACGAAAACACCCTCATAGGAGACCTCCTCACCGAGAACACCATAGGAGAAAACCAGGGCAAGGGTCAGTTTTCGGTTTTTTACGGAAAGGGCGGCATATCCAATCTTTTCTTCAAGGTCTTCAGAGGAGGAAACAGAATGACCGTAGATACCCCCTACGGAAAAGAAGGTATTTTGGCTCCTTAGAAGGGTCAGCTTTGGGGCTATGTAGGTTATGAGTTCTCCTGTGAGAGTCGCACCTGCCGCGACGCTGAAGGAATCGGTTATTCCCACCCTCAGGGCAGGAAAGAAAAACTCATACAGGCTTATTTCTATACTTCCACTTTTCAGGTTTTCTCCTGTAGGAGAGAAAAACAATCTGAAATCCGTGGGGTCACTTACCTGTGCCCCTGCCAGCCAGATAAAAATGAGCACTGCCAGAAACCTAAAAACCGCCCTTTCTTGCTTCCTTTTTTCCATCATCTTTATTCCCTCCTTTAATATTCTATAGCAAATTATGATATTCCTATTTTTTATTATATGCGTAGGAGTTAAGCTCCATTTCTTAGGGAACTCCCTGGTGGTTAGGCATAGCAAGCTTCTTTCATCCTTCTGCAAGGAAACTTTCCAGGGAAGAAAGGGAGGGCTTTTCCCGGTGGTTTCTCGCCCACAGATAGAAGCTCCCCCTGGGTATACTCAAAAATCGGAGCAGGGTAGTGGGTTTTACTCTCCGAAGTAAAGGATTTTCTTTCCAGAACTTCTCCAATTGTTTTCTCTGAATCAGGTCAAGGTTGTTTATGTAATGGTTGAAGGTCACCTCTGGAAGAAGATGCCCCATGGCCTTTACTATGTTCATTATGGTTTCTCCTTTAGCCCTCATCCTTGAAGCAAAGCCGTGGCGAAGGAGGTGAAATCTCAGGGAACCAAGCCCGAGGTCCTCGCACCTCTTTGAGAACTCCCTTGAGATTTCAGAAGGGCTTACGGGAAGAGCGATAAACCTTCTTTCCTGCCTCATCAACTTTTTAACCAGTTTGTCTTCCCTGTCGGCCAAGCCTCTTTTTCTGAGAAAGTAGATGTTGCTCTTCATGGTCTCTACGATTTCCTTTTCCAGCCCCACCAGACCTCCTATCCTCAGTCTCCTCCTGGCGCTTCTGGATTTTCCCTTATCTATGTAAATCCACATGCTATCCCCCTCAAACCAGATGTCCTTCAGCCTGAGGTTTGTTATCTCGGATATGCGCATTCCCGCCCTGTATCCAAGAACAACGGAAAAGGCGAGGTTTAAAAGCATGCTCCTTCTGGGTATTTCCCTTCCTTCCTTTCTCAGTTGCTCTCTTTCTTTTTCTATGTCCTCAAGGATGGAAAAATATTCCCTCCAGGTTATAAAGTGCTCCGGAACAACGGCTTCCCTGCTACTCCTCAGCTTCCTCCAGTTTATGTTTACGGCGAGGCCTTTCTCCTTTTCCAGGAAGGAGAAAAAAGCCTTAATGGCCGGCTTAAAGTTTTTCAGAGGGGTTAATGTCCGGAAAATGGTGAAGATTTCCTGAAGGTCCTCCTCGTCCATGTCAGCGAAATCGCTGAACCAGAACTCCGCCGGTATGTTTATGAGATGGGAAAGATAGGCCCTTACGGTCCCTTCCTTCCACTTAGTGCGGAGGCAATATTCGGCGAAGTCCACCAGGTGCAGGGCGTTTTTTCTTACCTCTTCCGGCAGGGAAGCTCTCAGGACTTCCCCCCGAAACCCTTCCATCGTTTTTTCAAGGATTTTCCTTTTCTGAGGGCCCAGGGGCTTAGGAAAGAGAAGAACCACCTGTTTAAGGACCCTCCGGTAGAGACCGTTTAGAAAATCCACCACATCGGCCGGAAGTTCCCCTGTTTTCTCCATTTCCTCCTTGAGGATTTCCTCCCATTCTTCCACCTTTTTCAGGGGAATGGGCAAAAACCTCTTTTTTATCCTTCTGGTTCCGACCTCTTCCCCGAACCTCTCAGGCTCTACCTCTATAGTTGGAGATGGGGGAGAGTAGAGCCTTCCTGCAAGGTATGAAATGATGTCGGAAGAGTAGATAAGCCCTGCGTAGAGCCTGGAGGAATTCTTGAGTTCCCTCCATCGGGTCTCTTTTCCGTAAATTTCCCTGACCCACCTCTTCAGGTGATAGTTAAGGGAGGAGGAGGAAAGGGAGAAGATCCCGGGAAACACGAGGTCTTCCGGGGAAGTATTCCTGCGCTTTTTCCTCCTCCATGCGCCCAAAATGAGTTTTGACACCGGGTCTATCCACACCTTCAAGGGAAACTCTCTTCTCCAATTTTCCCTGTGGAAAAACAGTGTTCCTTCCTTAAGGTTCACATCCTTCCACCGGAGGCGGGCAAGGGCATAACCCAACCCCTCAAAGGTGAGGTGAGTGTTAACCTGGAGGGAGATTGCGAGCATGGCCCAGAAGTCCTCTTCCTCCAGGGGTTGCGCTTTCCCCAAAAAATTCAGAAACTTCTCCTTTGCCCTGGGATACTTCTTCGCCATGGAGAGCTTCGCTGCCAGGTCTCTTTCCCTCTTTCCCATGAATATAAGGTTTGAGAAGGAAAGGGCTCTTTTTGAGCGGGAAAACTCCTTCTGAAGGCACAGAAGGAAGGCAGAAGCCACCTCCGGACTGATGGAGGAAGGCAGGATTTCGCCGATTTTGTCCGTAAATTCCTCCTCGCTGATTTCTCCCCTCACGGCGGAGCTCACGAGGTTTTTCAAAGTCCTTTCCGTTAGGTTTAAAGGAGTTTTCCCTGCGGCCCAGAGTATCCTCAGGCAATCCCTGAATCTTTCTCTCTCAGCCCTCAATTTTTTCCCCTAAAAGTTCAAGAATTTCCTCCCGCAGCCCTTCCCCCAGCAGTTCCCTTTCCAGTTTAAGAAGAAGTTTACCGGCCCTCTGGAGAAATTCCCGCAGGTGTCTGGTCTCAAACTTCCAGAGGTAAATAGAAAGCCCTCCGATGTGTCCCATGATGGCTTCTAAGGCTTCAAATTCTTCCTCATCTATTTCCAGGCACTTTGAGAAGAACCAGTGCCTGTATATGTGGAACCTCTCAGAAGGAAGGAACCTTCCTGAAATCTTTTTTAAGGAAAGGTAGGCTTTTATTTCCTCAAAGTCCTTTCTAAGGGTAGAGTAGTCGTAGTGAGTTTTCCCTGCGTACGAAAATATTCCTTCCTCCTCAAATCTTTTAAAAACCCTTCCTCTCAGGACTTTCTCAATGCTTTTTCTGTCTCTCAGGGAAAAGCTCCTTTTAAGAAAGGACCTGTAAGCCTTGAGGCTTGCCAGGGCGAGGGGAGAAAGAGGAACCAGCCTTTCCTCCGCATAGAAAAGATTATTTTTGCCCCTTAGGGTTAGTGTTCCCATGTGAAAGTCCACATCTTCCCAGTTAAGGGATAAAATCTCCCCGATCCTTGCGCCGGTAAAGAGCAATAACATCTGCAGGGCTAAAAACTCGTAAATCCTGGCCCTGATAAGAGAGAGTTTTCTTTTAACACTCCACTTCAGCGCGGACGCCCATGCTCTCAGGTTTTCCCGAAGGACCTCATCCCTGGGACATAATCTACTTCCGAATCTACCCCTGAATTTCTCCGGAAAATCCCTCCCCTTTACACCGAGAAAATCCTGCCACTTAATCAGATGGTTCCATATCCTTTCCCTGGGGAAGTTCAAGTAGAAGAAGGGGGCGTGGAGTTGAAGGGGAAGGCGGCCGGTTAAAAGATAAGCCACCAGGGGATTAAGCCCCATGGATTTGGAGAAGAAAACGAAAGTTTTCCTTAGAATAAGCGGCGTTAAGACAAAGGGCATGCCTATTTCCTCCGAAAGGAGCCGTAGAAAACGGCTCATCATGTAGCCCCTCAAGGGAAATTTCTTACCTCTGAGGCTCAATTGGGGTCTATTTCCGTTTTTAAATAAATTTCTAAGGTGGGGAAGGAGAAAACCAGCAACGGGGACCACCCAGAAATCTTCCGCCTGGCGGAATATTTCCTTAGGCTCAGGGGTCTCCGTTGAGTGTCTCCTTGAGTACACGACCTTCAATATTCCTTCCCCATCGCGGTAAGTAATCCTTTCAATCCCACTAAATTCTCTTTCTTTCTCCCTTGATTCTACGCTCTCCTGGGGACCTTCGGACTCCAGGGAGAGCTTTTCAGCCATAATCTCGGGCGCTATGCCAGAGAGCAGGGAAAGGGCGAGAACCACGGAAAGGGTATAGAAATTTCTTCTGGCTTCGCTCAAGGTTCGGATGCTCTGGCCCAGGTCGGAAAGCCAGGAGAATACGAGGCCGACGAGTTCCTTTATCTGTCTTTCGGTAAGCAGGATGTCGTTTTCTCCGATAGCGTACTCCCTCCAGTAGAGGAAGGATGCTATGTATTTATAAAAGGCATCAACCCCTTCCCTTTCTATCCTTTTCTCGTAGTCTATCTCCTCCTCAAGGAAGCTGTAGAAGGGATAGTCCTCCTTACGGTATTTCACCCTGAACTTCAACTTACTTAAGATTCTGACCAACGCCTTTTCCTCAGGGCTCAGGCCTTCCAGGAAATTTTTGGCATCAAGGGCTAAAGTGAAACTGGAAAACAGAAGCCTATCCAGCTTGTGGAGGTAGGAGTTGAGTTTTTCCTCTGAGGCTATGTACTCAGGTTCAACGCTCCCTTGTCTTTCCCCGTGGCGGATTTCATCCCCGAGCAGAGCAGAGGTGGAAAGCCTCTTCCTCCTTTCACCTATGGCTCCGGTCAGGACTTCGTGTATGTTCCTCTTAAGGGAAACCAGATAGTCCCTCTTGTATTTTTCTTTGATTCCGAGGGAGCTTTTCAACTGGGCTGGAATGTTTATTCTGCCTTCCTCAATCAAAAAAATTGAATCAAGAACCCTGTCCACGAACCTCCTTTTAAGTCTGAGGGTTCCGTAATTGGCCACAGCAAGGGCATCGGACTGAATCTCCCCTGCGGAGGCAAAAAAGATAACCAGGGCCCTGGCCAATAGAAAAACCTGGTTTTCCTGGGTTTTTCCTTCGTAATTGAACCCCCTGAGTTCTTCTATCCAGCCCTTTATGCTTAGGGTAAGATAAGGGGAAAGCAAAGAGTAAGAATTGAGAATGGCTTCCTTCTCTTGCGGGTTCTTCAGGTTCCTCTTTATTTTGTAGTAAGCCCGGAGCAGGGGAGAGGACTCTGCGGTCAATTTTCTCCCAGGAGCCACATAGGCCTTAACGAGTTCGGCAAGCTCTTTTATTCTTCGCTTTGAAGCCGCAATGTCCCTGGGGGTTAGACGAAGTCCAGAGGGATTGATTCGCCGATAGCTATCCAGAGACCTTTCCAGCAACTCCGACGCCAAATCCGGAGCCATCGGAGGAAGTTCTCCGGCGAAGTTCGCCAGGGGGTTTCCCCTGTGTGGATTTCGCAGGTGAAAAGGATTTAAAATCCAGAGGTAGATGACTTCAATGTTGACCCTTCCAGCCTTCGCCTCAAACCACGCCATGTTTCCATATTAGAACATAGAATTTGATTTTGTCAAATTTTCGTAAAGAGTCCCTTCTATAAAAGGTTCTTTTATTGACAAAGAACTCATAAAAGAAATTCTGTTCAACCGTGGATTTTATTTAAGTTCGTATAAGATATATTATGTAAACTAAATACCGTGAAAAGCTATAAGAAACTGGAGGGGAGCCTCCGCAGGAGCAGTCTCCGTATTTTTTTCTCCGATCTCAATTTACGAAAAATCTCAGAAAGGAATAACCAGACATAGGGGTCGGCATGCCGACACGCCGCCCAATATGTCGTATTAATTTTAAATATAGAAAAAATTTCTTGTTTTTGATTTTTGGGCTAAAATTGACTAAAATTTCCTGAGAATTTATCAATTTTAGCATGAACAAAATACCGTTGAAGATCATCTTTATTATCCCCACACCCAGAGCCTCCAATTCTTTACGGACCTGAGGTTGATAGGAGTCCCATCCATGCTTATAGTATTCAAGGACGACGGCCACTGGCCCAACTATGTAAAATCCATGCCTATCTATTATAATGTCCATCTTAAATGGTTCCACAAAACTTGGTAGGAGCTCCCGCCCCCTACTCTACCGAAACTGATTCGCAACATCCAATTTGAAAGATCACCTAAAAGGCAAATTTGTAAGAAATGCCAAGCCAGGGAAAGAAGGGCAGACCTTCCTCAGCGTAGGTAAAGTACATAACCGCAAAATCTATGGCCAAATTTCTGGAAAAGAACCTGATTCCAGGTCCAATAATTCCCCCTTCCCCCGGGATAATGTAGGCTTCTGCCATAAACTTAAAACTACGGGATAAGGGAAGACTTCCTCCCATGAAAAAGAGACCAGGCCCCAGGACCTTTGTCCGATAAAAAGGGAGGGCCAGTCCCAGGCTTAAAAGACTGTCCCTTCTGCCCACGGTGAAAACTCCGTAGGCCATACCTCCACCATCTCCCTGAAACGAACTTACGAGAAGGCCCCCCAGGGCCAGGGACGCTCCCCTACCCTTAAAAAAGGCAAACTTCGGGGCTATGTAGAAAAACTGGGACCTGGTTCCAGGCAAAAGGGAAATTCCTCCAGCCAGGTCCAGGCGGTCTGTCAGACCGAAGGTGAAGGAAGGAAGAAATATTTGATAAAGGGAAAAGAGCACATTTCCTCTTCCCATGGTATAGGCAGTGGGAGAAAAGAAAATCCTTCCATACGCAGGGTCGGAGCCATAGATAGCAACGGATAAAAACAAAGCGAAGAAAACCTTCCTCCTCATACCATATTATTTTACAAAAAAGGAAAGAAATGACAACCCTCAGGAGTCCAGCTAATCAACCCTATTACTCAAGCCCCACCTTATCGGTATAGGTCCAGCGTAGAAGTTCTACATCTCAAGTTGGAGTGTCTTGAGTTATGGTTTCAAATCCTTGATTCAAAAAAATGAATTTCTCCTGAATTCGGTTTTTCCATTGGGTTTAAAAAAAGCTCTTTCTGGCATAATTTTTGCAATTTGTGAAAAGGAGGTGCATCATGAAGAAACTTTACATAATTTTATTGTTGTTCCTGTTCTTACTTCCCACAATGGCTCAGGTAAGAACAGGGAACATTTACGGCACTGTATTGGATTCAAACACCGGCCAACCTTTGCCCGGGGTTACTGTTATACTTACTGGCCCCAAGATCGCTCCTCAAAAAGCTATTACCACATCTGAAGGCCATTTTCGCTTTCTTTCCCTGCCTCCTGGCTCTTATACGATCAAGGCCTCCCTCAAGGGCTTCAAAACTCTCCTAAGAAAAAACATAGTTGTCAATGTAGGAAGCAATATTCAACTCACCTTGAAACTTGAGCAAGGAACCCTCCAAGAAGAAATCACTGTAACCGCAGCAGCTCCTATAGTGGATACGAGGGAAGCCACTGTGGCTACGAACATTACCAAGGATGAACTTCAAGAACTTCCCACGGCAAGAGACCCCTGGGTGATATTAGAATTGGCCCCTGGGGTTTCCATGGACAGGGAAAATGTAGGAGGAAACGAGTCTGGACAACAATCCAACTTCGTATCCAGAGGTGTGGGTAGAAGTGGAACCAACTGGAACCTGGACGGAGTAAACATTACCGATCAGATATCGGTAGGAGCTACTCCATTTTATTTTGATTTTGATTCCTTTGAAGAAATGCAAATTCAGACTGCGGCTAACGATATCACTTCCTTCACCGGAGGAGTTCAGGTTAACTTTGTAACCAAGAGAGGAGGAAATAGGTTCTCAGGTGGTGGAAGACTTTATTATACCGGGAAAGAATTTGAAGCCGACAATACACCTCCCGAAATGGAGGAAGAAGAGCTAAAGGGAAATCGGGTTGATAGCATAGGCGATTATGGTTTTAACATTGGCGGCCCTATAGTCAAAAACAAGGCGTGGTTCTGGGTAGGAGCCGGTTATCAGGATATAAATAAGAGATTGGTTACGGGAAATGTGCAAAACCAGAAACTATATAATTTCAACTCTAAATTTAATTTGAGCTTGGGAAAACACAGAATAGAGTTTCTATACAACTGGTCGGATAAAGTTGTCAAAGGCAGAGAAAGCCACGGCCCCCTTGACGCATGGGAAGCCAGGTACAATCAGACTTCTCCTCATCCCTTTATAAAACTTGAGGATGAGTTTACTCCCTCTGAAAATCTCTTCTTAACGGCCAAAGTAAGTTATCTACCCGGCGGTTTCAAGCTTGAGCCTATAGGACCTGTGGGAGGAATTGCTATCTACGATAGAGCCAAGGACAGGTATCTTGGCACCTACAGGATGTCAGATTACAAAAGACCTCAGTATTTCGGCCAGATAACAGGAAATTATTTCGCCGAGAACCTCATGGGAGCTGATCACGAGTTGAAATTTGGCCTTGAATACAAATATTCCATAGGTCAAAGACATAGAGTTTACTACTCCCAGAGACTCTATTATACCGATTATGAAGCCGGGATTACTAAGTACGCCTACATATACAGAAATTCCGACTATAAGTACTACCTATACAGATTTGGAGCTTATGTTCAGGATACTATAAGTTACAAAAAACTAACCCTAAATCTTGGCCTTAGATTTGACACTCAAAGTGGAGGAACTAAGGCCATTTCCGTGGAGGGAACCCATGTGGATTGGGCCGGAAATTATAATCTTCCCTCTGTTTCGGTCCCAGCGAAGAAGTTAAACTTCATATGGAATGTTCTCTCTCCGAGAATTTCCCTCGTGTATGACCTTTCTGGAAAAGGAACAACTTTGTTGAAAGCCCACTTTGGAATCTATGGCACTCACATATCTTCAGATTTTCCTTACTATCTTGCCTCCACTTATGGATATGTCAGGTGGCACTGGAACGACTTGAACCACGATGGGGCAGTCCAGCCTAACGAAATAAGCGACCCCCTGGTAAGGGACTATTACTCAGTCAAGAACCCTGACAAGCTGTACGACTCAAATCTTTCGTCTCCCCTTACCATGGAAATCACCACCAGCATAGAAAAGGAAATCGTTGAAAACTTTGCTGCAGGAATAAACCTCATTTACAGGAAGTTTTACAACGACTACTGGACTCTGTATTATGTGGAAGAAAACGGTCAACTCAGTCTGCCTCAACCCGACGATTGGGTAATAGGCGGTTACATTCCACAGGAATACGGAGGATACGCTTGGTGGGAATACAGGCCAGGTGTGGAAGAAACCACAACTCCCTGGAGCACTCAGAGGCCGGATTATTACTCCCGGTATTTAGCAATTGAAATTTCCTTCCGCAAAAGGTTTACCCCTTCCAGTCCAATTATGATTAACGGCTCCTTTACATATCAGGATTGGCGAAGATTCTATCCAACCAGAGCATCTTACAACGATCCCACTAATCACGAGCCGGAAGAACTTCTTGATGGACATTATGCGGGTTATATTTCCAGTAGTAGCGGAGGAACCAATGCTTCCATAAATCCAAGATGGATGGCTAAACTCGGATTCGTTTACAAAATGCCCTACAACTTTATACTCAGTGGAGTTTTAGTCGCAAGAGATGGGTACATACTCCCCAAACACTATACTGACTACGATGTTGAAAGAAATGGAATAGGAGATCACCCCGTGGTTTACATAGCTCCTTACGGAACTTACAGACTCCCCACTTTTGTTCTCATAAACACCAGGCTGGAAAAAGTGGTAAAATATAAGGGAATCAATCTTTACCTTTCCGCTGACATATTTAATTTGCTGAATTCAAATACGGCTCTCATGAAAGGCTACGAAGTCAACAGTAAAATCTACGACAAAACCCTTCAGATCCTTAATCCTAGGATAGCCCGTTTTGGCGTAAGATTTGAATTCTAATTAGGTCGGACCGGGCATTCTGCCCGGTCCTTATTTTTAAAATTCGTTTTATTTAATTTTCACAGCCATTTTTTGCGTTTAAAATATAAGAGCATTAATATGGCAATGAAAAGCATTACGCCCAGGGTGGCGAAGTATCCCCATTTCCAGTAGAGTTCGGGCATAAATACGAAATTCATTCCGTATATTCCGGTTATAAAGGAAAGAGGTAGAAATATGGTTCCAATTATGGTGAGCACCTTCATTATCTCGTTCATTCTGTTGTTTATGCTGGATAGATAGATGTCCAGCATCCCGGAAATCATCTCCCTATAACTCTCTATGGTTTCTATCACCTGGACTATGTGGTCGTAAAGGTCCCTCAGGTAAACCCTGGTGCTCTCTTTCACTAAGGGGGAGTCCAATCTCTCAAAATCCCCTGCCACTTCCCTGAGGGGCCACACTGCCCTTCTCATAAGGATTAACTGTTTCTTTATTTTGTGTATGGAGTTAAGAAGACCCCGGGAAGGCGTCCTGACCAGTTCTTCCTCCATAAATTCTATCCTCTCTCCAAGCTTCTCCAGGACTTCAAAATATCCGTCCACTACGGCGTCAAGGAGGCAATATGCAAGATAATCGCTACCCTTTAGTCCTCCCTTCTTTTCCCTTAGTCTTTTTCTTACGGGCTCAAATAAGTCTCTCCTCTTCTCCTGGAAGGACATGAGGAATCCCCTTCCCAGCAATAGGCTTAAATGCTCCACCACCAATTTTTTATTGTCAAAATAAATCATTTTGGCGGCTATAAAGATGTAGTCCTTAAAGGTCTCCAATTTGGGCCTTTGTGCCCTGTTGATTATATACTCAATGGTTAAGGGGTGAAGGCTAAAATTGAGGGCTATTTCTTTGAGGGCGTCCTCGTTTTCAAGACCCTCTATGTTTATCCATACGGTGTTGGTTTTATCTTTGTAATGGTGAAGTTCCTCTGGCCTTTCAATCTTAAATTCCTCATAAAAATTTTCCCCGTATTCTATAACGGTTATCCGGGGCGATTTTTCGTAGGTTTCTTCCTTCATTTCCTCCTCCAGTTCTTATAAAGGGAGGGGATACCCCCCTCCCTTTGCTTACTTAAACTCAGGCGGTTGTATTACCTTAACCTCCCCGAATTTTTCCAGTTGGGGTTTTATTTTATCGGCGGGCCCAACGCACAGGATTACCACCGGCTTTTCCCTGAAGTACTTCCTGGCGGCGAGGTTTACCTGGGAGAGCTTTAACCGGGGAACCTGCTTCTTTTCCCAGTAAAGATAGTCTTTTCCAAGACCGTAAAGTTCTCCCACCAGAAGCCTGTAGGCGAAGTCCATGGGGGTCTCCAGTTTCAGGGCATAACTTCCAAGGTAATATCCTTTGGCCTTCTTCAATTCCTCCTCCGTTGCCCCCTGCTGTCTGAACTTCTTTATTTCCTCCAGGGCCAGTTTTATCGTCCTTCCCACCGTGTCGTTCTTGGTGAAGGTGGAAACCACGAACATCCCCCCCTTTCCGTAGGCGGAAAAATAGGAGTAAATTCCGTAGGTAAGCCCTTCCACTGACCTTATCTTCTTCATCATTCTTGAGGAAAATCCTCCACCGCCCAGTATGTAATTGGCCACCGTCCTGGGTACCCTGTCCGCAACGGCAAGCCCCGCACTGATATACCCTATCCTTATTTGCGTTTGGGGAGCGCCAGGTCTGTTGACGATGTATATCCTCGTGCTCCGGGTTTGCCTTTCCACCGGTAGTAGAGGAAATTCCCTGCCCTTCTCCATCTTTCCAAGGTACTTCTTCACGGCTTCCTTTGCCTGGGATGGGGTTATGTTCCCTGAAAAGACCACAAAAATGTTCCTTTTGGTGAAGAACCTTTTGTGATATCTTACGAGGTCCTCTCTGGTTATCTTCTTCACGGTTTCAGGGGTTTCTTCCCTCCCAAAGGCGGTTCCCTTAAGGACCAAGGAGCGAAACATTTCCGAGGCAAGGTATCCGGGTTCGTCCCATTTCTGGGCCAGGGATGTTATAAGTCTTGCCTTTTCCTTTTTTAACTGCTCAGGAGAGAAGGCAGGATGAAGCATGGCATCGGCCAGAAGCTCAAAGGTGGGGAGGAAATACTCCTTGAGGGACCATCCCGTTATGTAAATTGAGTCGGTGTCCGTATAGGCATCAATGGAAGAGCCCATGGTTTCCACCTTTTCAGCGAATTTTACGGCGTCGTATTTTTCCGTGCCCTTCACCAGCATGGTGGTCAGCAGGTCAGCGGTCCCCTCCTTTCCCGCAGGGTCATAGCTGCTTCCGCCCCTGACCATTATGTAAACGGATACGCTGTCCACATCGGGCCTTGAGACCACGGCTCCCCTTATCCCTTTAACCTTGAAGTAATGAATAGGTGCAGCCAGGGCGAATCCGAGGATAAGGGCAAAAACTGCAAGTTTCCTCATTTCTTACCTCCTTTTTCCGGAAGAATGTAGACCACATTCCTCCTCTTAAAGGTGAAGTATTTGGCGGCCACCCTCTTTACATCCTCCTTGGTAACCCTCTTATATGCCTCAAGCCTCTTCTGGAAAAAGAGCGGGTCCCCCGTATATTGATAACTCGTTCCCACCTGAAGGCCCACGAAGAAGGCCCTTTCAAGACTTCTTACCATGCTGGCTACTATCTGGTTCTTTGCCTTTTCCACTTCCCAATTCTCTATGGGAGAATCTTTAAATCCCTCAATTATGGAGAAGAGCTCATCGGCGGCTTTGCTCAGGTCCTTTCCGAGGTTGATCATGAGATAGGAATAGAAAATCCCACCGTCCATGAGAGCCTCGGCCCCTGCCCCTGCCTGAAGGGAAATCCCTTCCTGCTGGACCAGTTTCCTGTAAATTCTACTGCTCCTTCCCTGTCCCAGGATTCTCGCTGCCACTTCAATGGCCGGTATATCCTCGTTCCTGTAAGGGGGAATCCTGTAAGCGGCGAAGAGAAAGGGAACATTCACCTTCATGTAGATCTTTGAGTACCTGGGCCCCTTCTGCGGTGGTTCCTTGGTTATTACCG
>Ga0256833_1002083_pt1 | contig 14379 bp, 11 predicted proteins | sample 356284metaG_FD_190535 | JGI IMG/M metagenome (GOLD analysis project Ga0256833, IMG submission 190535) | Hydrothermal vent microbial communities from Mid Atlantic Ridge, Atlantic Ocean - 356-284 | ecosystem: Environmental > Aquatic > Marine > Hydrothermal vents | place: Atlantic Ocean: Mid...
CTTCCAAAAGCCCTCTCATATTTTCAAGTCTCTTTACGACCTCAAGAACCTCCATCCGAAAAGCTTTCGCATAAGGAAGCGCTTTGAACCCTTTTTTGCTCTTTTTCAGTACGCTATAGCACCTGTCGCCCAAACACCCCTCTTCGCGCATATCGAGAAGCCCTTCGCTCTCGAGCATCTCATAAATCCTCTCTTCATCCCCGTTGAAGAGTTCGTAAAGCTCTCTGTTGACACCATGAATTATCTGCGCCGTCCAAGCGCTTTGCCAACCGCTCATCGCCTCCCCGACACGGTGAGCCTCCTTTAAAATTTCACGATAAAAGGGAGTCAAAAGCGCCTCATCCTCTATCCAGTCCAAAAGCTTCAAGTGGCGCTTCAGGTAGAAATCGGCCACCATTTTGTAGGCTCGCTCTTTGGCCTCTATTATCTCCTCTTCACTGCGCCCCTCGTTTTTCAAAACCTGCGTAAGCGCATCGTCTCTAAGAGCTATTAGTCTCGTAAGCGCCGCCATTCTCGCATCGTCGCTTTGAGGCAGCTCCATTTGCCGCAGAAAGTCCCCCACCCACTCTTCGGCTTCCGCATGTCCGCTTCCAAGCAGCTCGTAGTAACTTCCAAGCTCCCTTTGACGCTTCAAGATCTCATCATAAATCCTTTGAAGATCCTCCATGAAAACGGCTCTGTACACTTCACTCATAAATACTCCTAAGCATCTTGACTATCGGCATGGCAAGCGAAAGCGCCTTTGCGCGATGGGATATCTCTCTTTTTATTTCAGGGGAGAGTTCGCCCAATGTTTTGTCGTAATCTTCAGGGATGAATATGGGGTCATACCCAAACCCGCCGTCGCCTCTCGGCTTATCCACTACCATTCCATGCATCCATCCATGCACCACATACTCCGCTTCGGGCGACACTATGGCGATCGCCGCAGTATAGAAGGCAGGGGTTTGCTTCACCCCTCTTCTTTTAAGCTCCTCCACCAGTTTGTTCAAGTTCTCCCTGTCGCTTGCACCCTTGCCCGCATACCTCGCGCTGTATATTCCCGGTTCGCCTCCAAGAAGAGGCACGCTGATGCCGCTATCGTCGCTCAAAACGATGGAGCCGCTACCTTTTGGTAGTTTTTCGAAAACGGCTCTGGCTTTTATCAGAGCATTGGCTGCAAAATCCTCCCCGCTCTCCTCTATATGGAAGGGCTTTACAACCTCACCATATGGAAGTACCTCTTCATCTTTAAAGAGTTCGGCTATCTCTTTTACTTTACCATTGTTTGAAGTGGCGAGTATAATTTTCATTCGGCTTTTACCTTTATCGAAATCGGAGTATAATTTTGCCAAAATTCTACCATAAGGATCTAAATTGAAAGAGATTTTCAAAAAGGTTTTACCTTTAAGTCTCATTGTCGCCCTGAGGTTTTTCGGGCTCTTCATAGTTCTGTCGGTCCTCTCTCAATACGCTCTGGAGCTACCGGGCGGAACGGCTCTTCTTGCCGGTATTGCAGTAGGCGGATACGCTCTGACGCAGGCCGTTCTGCAGGTACCGTTCGGTGTTTTGAGCGATAGAATAGGTCGCAAAAAGACGCTGCTTCTTGGACTTTTGATCTTTGCTGCAGGTTCGGTTATAGCGGCGCTTGCCGACAACATATATATGCTTCTATTGGGGCGATTCCTGCAGGGAGCCGGCGCCATAGGCTCCGTGGTCACCGCTATGATAGCCGACCACGTAAGAGAGGACCAGCGGGCTCACGCTATGGCGGTCATGGGCATGACGATAGCCATGAGCTTTGCCGCCGCCATGATCATAGGGCCGCTTGTAGGAGGCTTCTACTCGGTAAGCGCCCTCTTTTGGCTCACCGCTATATTGGCACTTTTGGCCCTTCTCATACTCTTTACGGCCGTCCCCGAGCCTCCGAAGATCAAACACAGCTACTCCGAAGAGGAGGCGAAGATAAAGCATGTTTTCAAAGATAAAGATCTCGTAAGAATGTATATAACCTTCCTCTTCCACAGCTCCACGATGGCGATAGCCTTTTTCCTCATACCTCTTGTCATGAAACAGAAGTTCGGTATGGGGCCCGAAGATTACTGGAAAGTCTACCTTCCCGCGGTTATCTTCGGAATCGTAGCCATGGGGCCTGCCGCAGTCTTCGGCGAAAAGTACGGCAAAGGCAAGGAGGTCTTTTTGGTCTCCATAGGCTTCATAGCCGCCGCATTCGCATTGATGGGGTGGAGCGACTCCATTTTATGGTTCGCCGTAGGTGCCGTCTTCTTCTTCATAGGCTTCAACATGTTCGAGCCTCTCCTGCAAAGCTTCGTCAGCAAGTTCGCCAAGGTGCACCAAAAGGGTGCCGCTCTGGGAGTCGCCAACACCTTCGCCTATGTAGGAATCTTCTTGGGAGGTGCAATAGGGGGTTGGCTCTACCAGCACTTCGGAGCTGTAGGCGTATCCTCTTTCGTTCTGGTCGTTTCGATCTTCTGGGCAGTATGGATATACACTATGCGAAGCCCCGGCGTAAGAGACAATATCTTCTTGCCGTTCAGCGAATACGACAGAGAGAAGATGGATGGGTTGAAACTTATAAACGGGGTTACGGACTTCTACTTGAACGAAACGGAAGAGATAATCGTCGTCAAGTTCGACAACGAAATAGTGGAAGAGGATGTCATAAGAACGTTTCTTAAAAAGTGAATGGTGAGCGGAGGAGGCGGTTAGTCGAGTCTTACGACTCTCACCTTCTCACCCGCCTCTTTGTCTCCTTCGCTCTCATCGACCAAAAGCAGTCCGGCACCGCCCAAGAGATTCGTCATTATCGCGCTGCTACCGCCTCTTTTTCCTTCAAAGTCGCAAAAGTATTCACCATTTTCAAGAAGAAGCCTGCAGGCTGCAAACTCCGTTTTGTTTTTCGTCTTTTTCGCAAAACCCTCTTTCAGAGTCGCCGTAACGACAGGAAGTTCATACTCGCATCCTCTCATGCGATAAAGCAAGGGAAGAACGTACAGAAGGAAGGTGACGGTGGAGGAGTAGGCAAACCCGGGCAGAGCCACTATGAACTTTTCGCCTCTTCTTGCCACCATCACATGCTGCCCCGGCTTGATTCTCACACCCTTGAAGAGCACCTCGCACCCAAGCTCGTCACGAACGACATCTTTGACGAAGTCATAATCCCCTACGCTCACGCCTCCGGTCGTCACGACTATATCTGCACTCTTCAAGGCACTTTTCATAGCATCGGTTATAGCCGACCTCTCATCGTGTACGCTTCCGAGCTGAATCGCCTCCGCTCCGTGAGAGGCTACAAGAGCTTCTAACGTGTAGTTGTTGGAGCTTCTTATTTGGGCAGGGTTGTCGCTACACTCGCCAAGCTCCAACACCTCGCTGCCTGTTGCAAGAATGGCGACTTTCGGCTTTTGGTAAACAAGAGGCGCTACGACGTTTAGGCTCGCCATTACCCCTATCTCGGCAAACCCTATAGTGCTACCCTTTTTTATGAGCACCTCACCCTCTTTGAAATTCTCGCCCACGGGCCTGACGGAAAACCCGACCTCTACCGGCTCCTCTATCTTTATGAAGCCCTCTTCCACCGAAACATTCTCTATAGGTATCAGCGTATCTGCATTTTTCGGCATAAGAGCGCCGGTAAAAGTCTTTATGGCCTTGCCGGGAAGCACTTCAAGATCTTTTGCGTCGCTGCCTGCGGGGTTTATCTCCGCTATCTCAAGGCGTCCAAGCGACTGATCGCTCCCTATGATGGCGTATCCATCCATGGCTGATGTCGGGTAGAGCGGAGAGTTCTCGGTAGCTACGACATCTTCCGCAAGTACCATCGAAACAGTTTGCGTAAGCGGAAGCTTTCTGACTCCGACAGGCTCTATATCAAGCGATGACAGGATATCCATAGACTCTTCGTAAGATATGAATCCCATTATTTACCTTTTGCCAAAAGTCCACTGCCGGCCATCGGAGTGGAGCGCTCGGCAGCATATATCCGTTTGCCCTCTACTACGTCATACTTCCATATCGGGGCGTTTGCCTTGAAATCCTCCACAAAGGCTTCCAGCATCTTGAGAGCGACGCGACGCTTGGGGCTGAAGATGGCGCAGGCGAAAGAGGAGGTGTGCACCGGAACATCCCCTTCGCTGTGGGCCATAGCCAAAAGTGCCCCCTCTTTTTCAAGCTTTCGCTTCCACTCTTCAAACCACTTCTCTAGCAATGGGCGGTATATGTCAAAACTAAGAGCCTCTATGCCGTTTTCCTCCCTGACGGTTCCCACGAAGGTAACCATGGCTCCGTAGTTTCTGTTGTGCTCGGCTCCATACCAGCGGCTAAGAAGCGAATCTACATCTATAGGACCTTTATAAATCAAAACCATCGCTTACCCGCCGCATACCGGCGGGAGCAGGCTCACTCTATCGCCGGAGTTGAGTTTCATCTCAAGGCTCTCCACCAGGGTGTCGTTCACCGCTACGGCTGAGTTCTCCAGCCACTTGGCGACTTCCGCATCTTTTTTGAGTATCTCGGCGAGTTCGGCGAGCGTGGATGCGTCCACTTCGATAGGGCTCTTTCCAATCGGTCCCAGAAATTCGACCTTGACCATAGCCTCTCCTTCCTTTTTTGCAAGATTATATCACACAGGGTATAATGCGCCCATGATTTTCAGAAAAATCGACTACCTCAATCTCCTTCCATTTCATATGTTTTTAAAAAGGCGACTCAAAAGCTCATCCGAGCGTAGCGCCTGGCAAAGACACGGCTCCGTGCCTTCGAGCGTCAACCGCGCCTTTTTCGGTCGCAGGGTAGATGCGGCAGTCATCTCGAGCGTAAAGAGCCGCGGGCTTAAGTGCACCGATATGGGCATCGTAGCCGACGGCGAGGTCAGAAGCGTGCTTTTGCTGCCGGGCTCCTTTGAAAAAGATAGCGAATCGGACACCTCCAACGCTCTTGCCAAAGCTTTGGGACTTGAAGGAAAAGTTATCATAGGCGACAAGGCTCTGCACTACTACCTTGGCGACAACCCTGAAGGGATAGATCTTGCCGCAGAGTGGAAAAGAAGATACAAACTCCCGTTCGTCTTTGCAAGACTATGTGCTCACCCCAGATATTTCAAGCGGATCGAAAAACTTTCAAAAGAGTTCCTTTCAAAACCGCAAAAAGTGCCGATATACATCTTGAAAAAAAAAGCGATGGAACACGGAATATCTTGCAAAGATTTAAAAGAGTACCTGGCACTTATATATTATAGGATCGGATGGAGAGAGAGGCGCTCTTTGGGGCGCTTTTTATGGCTTACAAAGAGAAGCGGGCTATGAGGGCCTCCATTTTGCAACTATATGTTAAAATATAATCTATGAATATATTCAAACACTTGACGTTGCTCTTTTTGCTCTCGCAGGCCCTTTTGTTTGCCGCAGAGCCCATAAAGCCGATTCCGAAAACGATAGAGTACGACCGCAAAAAAGCGGAGCTCGGCAAACTCCTCTTTATGGATCCGCAACTCTCTTCGGACAAGAGTGTAGCGTGCGTAAGCTGCCACAGTTTCGAGCATGGAGGGGCTGACCCAAGACCGGTCTCCATAGGAGTACACGGCGTTACGGGGAACGTCAACGCACCGACCGTCTACAACAGCTACTTCAATTTTCGTCAATTCTGGAACGGAAGGGCGAAAGACCTAAAAGAGCAGGCTAGCGGACCGCTACACAACCCAATCGAGATGGGGATGGTAACAAAAGAGGTGGAGAAGTACCTAAGAAGCAACGGCTACTACCGCAAAGTCTTCCAAGACATTTACAAAAAAGAGCCTACCCACGACGATGCGCTCGACGCAATAGCGGAGTTCGAAAAAGCGCTTATAACGCCGGACTGCAAATTCGACCGTTTTTTGCGCGGCGAGACAGAACTCTCAGAAAGCGAAAAGAGAGGGTACAGACTCTTCAAAACCCTCGGCTGCGCCACGTGCCACAACGGTATAAACGTAGGTGGCAACAGTTTTCAGAAAATGGGACTCATCTTTCCATACCCTTGGAAAGAGAGTTTTCCCGATAGGTACCATATCACCGGCACTCCGGACGACAAAAACGTCTACAAAGTGCCGACTCTCAGAAATATCGCCCTTACGGCACCATATTTTCACGACGGAAGCGTACCGACACTCGAACTGGCTCTTCAAAAGATGGCTTACCACAATCTCGGTTTCGATCTTTCCGCCGAAGAGGTGCGTGATTTGACCTCATTTTTAAAGAGTCTCACCGGCAAGAAACCGGCTATACTTTTAGAAGAGAGGTAAGGTAGAGTGAGATGGCTCGTTCTGAAGACAACCGGCGCCATAGCCGCAGCACTCATCGGGATAATCCTTATACTCTTTCAGCAAAACAGCCTCAAAAGCAGTTTCCAGGCGACCCAGAGAGTCTCCGACTCCCTTAAAACACTCGATGCGGACTACATCACCCTTCAACGCATCGTGCTTCAGGCAAGCTACTTCCCCTACTTCGACAACGACGCCGTTTTGAACCAGATAAAAAAGATCAGGCAAAGACTTAAAAACCTAACGGAAAACAGGCTTCTTCGACGAAAAGATTACACGAAGACACGAGAAGAGCTGCTTCATGCAAAAGAGGAGTTCGAAGCCGTAACGAAAAGAATCCATGAGTTTCTGACTCTAAACGCATCCTTGAAAAACAGCTCCGTATACCTTCCTACACTGACACTCAAAGCATACGATATCTTCGATATGCATAATGAGAGCGACCGAGATACAGTAGTGCTTCTTTCAAAGATCAACGCCGCCATTTTTTTGACGAAAAATGCGCTCGACGACTCCTTTTTGGAGGAGATAAAAGAGTATAAAAAAGAGCTTGAGAGGCTCAAAACGGAGGTTGAAGAGAAAGATAGAAAACGTCTTCTTCAGGCATCCATAGGTCATCTTACCCTCTTTTTGAAGATCTTTCCTAAATTTCATGACGACCTTGAAGCGATTATGAAAGAGAGTTTTCAAAAAGAGATAGAGTCCGCCATAGAGAGCTTTTTCAAAGAGTCCAAAAGAGAGATATCCCACATCAACAACCTCGGAGAGCTCTTTTTGGCTCTCTATCTCATCTCCATAACGATGGTATTGTACTTCATATTCCGATCGGAAAAGGAGAATATAAAACTTAAAAGAGTGAGCGAAAAGCTTAAAAGATCGCTTATTACGGACCATTTGACCGGTCTTGAAAACAGAGAAGCCTACCTTTCGATGAAGCAGCGGATGAACCACCCGGCTCTTATTCTCATAAATATAGACCGATTCAAACATATAAACGAATTTTACGGCTCAAAAATGGGAGATATGGTTCTTCGGCAGAGTGCCGAAATTTTAAAAGAGATCGTACCCCCATACCTGAATGCAAACATATACAGGCTTGGAGGTGACGATTTTGGCATACTTTACGAGTTTGAAAGCAAAGAGAGAACCGAAAAGGTCATAAAAGAGATCATAGAGGAGTTTCACAAAAGAGCAATGAGTATCGACGGAGTTGCGATAGACATCTCCATCTCCATAGGGGCTAGCTACGCCACGAAACTATTCGAAACTGCGGATATGGCTCTGAAAGTAACGAAAAGTTCAACCAGAAGGCGATACACCATATATGACCCCTCCATCGACGTCTCCGAAAAAATATCCAAAAACATACGTGCTCTAAAAGAGCTCAAAAGAGCCATACAAGATAAAGATATCATTCCCTACTTTCAGCCTATAGTCGAGCTTGAAGGATGCACTGTGGCAAAATATGAGGCACTCGCTCGGATGCGCACGCGAAAGGGTGAAATACTTGAGTCCAAAGAGTTCCTGGATGTCGCCAAAGAGGCGAAGCTAAGCGGAGAGATAACGGCTGCCATTTTGCACCAAACCCTAAAGATCGCATCACGCTACGATACTATATTTTCCGTAAACATCTCCGCGGGCGATATAATGAGCAGTTACGACAGAAAGAACATTTTCGAACTTTTGAAGAGTTACCGAAAGAGCGCTTCTCGAATAGTTTTCGAGATCGTCGAGAGCGAAGAGATCGAGGATTACGATCTGCTTGGAGAGTTTATCGAAGAGGTTAGAGGCTTCGGCTGCAAGATAGCCATAGACGACTTTGGAAGCGGATACTCCAACTTCGAGAAACTGCTGCAGCTGAGCGTCGATATTTTGAAGATCGACGGAACTTTGATAAAGGACATAGAGAGCAGCGAACATGCTCAACTGGTGGTTAGAACGATCGTAGATTTTGCCAAAACGGCAAATCTTGAAACCGTTGCGGAGTATGTACACTCAGAAGGTGTGTTGCTGAAAGTCCAAGAGCTCGGTATAGATTTCGGCCAGGGCCACCACTTCGGAAAGCCTTTACCTGCAGAGAAAATAGAAAGGGGTTTGAATGGGTCTGGATGAAAGATTTGCCAAAGCGTGCCACCAGATATTGAGAAGTGACGATCTTGAAATTCCGCAAAATATCGAAAAAGAGCTTGACTCCTCGCCGTTTGCCGCAGAGTTCATAGAGGATAAAAACAAAGATCTCTATCTGAAACTCTACGGCACGACCCACTTCATGCTCACGCAGGTCGTTCCTCTTTTAAAAAATATAGGCCTTGGCATCCATAGCGAAATCTCCTACGAGATCGACCATAAGAGGGGAAAGATATTTGTAAGCCGCTACAAAATAGGCAACAGAGAGATCGAGATGATAAAGAGGGCCAAAGATAATATTTTGGAGCTTGTGAAGATGATGCTATGCTCTCCCAAGCTGCCGAACACTCCCCTTCTTAAAATGACTCTCCTTGAAAACCTATCTCCCAGAGAGCTCCAGCTTCTTTATGCATTGATAGATTTCGAAAACCAGCTCGTACTCTCGTTCAACATTGCTACGATAACGGATGTTCTTACCAGATACCATGAGATAACCAAAAGGCTTCTTGAGTACTTCTCTCTCAAATTCGACCCGGCTCTTAAAAGCAGAAAATCGAAGATGGCGCAAACAGAGAAAGAGATTTTGCAGATGCTGCACCAGATCACCCACATAACCGAAGATATGGTCATAAGAACCATCTTCGAGATGGTTCGGGTCATGGTGCGCACGAACTACTTTCTCGAAAAAGAGACGATCGCCTTCAAGACTCATACGGACGAGATAGAGAGTCGTATCAGGGGGATACAGCCGGCCATAGAGACTTTCGTGCACCATTACCTCTTTAGCGGAGTCCATATGAGAATGGGCAAAGTGAGCCGCGGAGGCATAAGGTGGAGCGACAGGTTCGAAGACTTCAGGGTGGAAGTAAGATCGCTCATGCTCACACAGGAGGGGAAAAACGCCATAATCATCCCACGGGGCGCCAAAGGGGGCTTCATTATCAAAGAGCCCAAAGAGAGGCTAGACAAAGAGCGCTTCGCACTATTTTACGAAATGTATATCGATGCACTTTTGGATATGGTCGACAATATCGAGGAGAGCAAAGCCGTCACTCCTGAAAATATAGTCCGATACGACGATGACGACACCTACTTCGTGGTTGCCGCGGACAAAGGTACGGCCCACATGAGCGACAAAGCCAACGAGATAGCTCTGCGACGGGGATTCTGGATGGGTGATGCTTTCGCCAGCGGCGGGAGCAGAGGGTACAGCCACAAAGAGCTCGGCATTACGGCAAAAGGGGCTATTCGTTCCGTGGAGAGGCACTTCATAGAAAGAGGGGTCAACATATACGAAACCCCCATTACCGTTGTCGGTATCGGCTCCATGAACGGCGACGTCTTCGGAAACGGAATGCTGCTTAGCCGCAAGTTCAAGCTTGTCGCCGCAGTCAGCCACAATGAGATATTCATAGACCCGACCCCCGATCCGGAACTGTCGTGGGAGGAGAGAAAAAGACTCTTCGATGCAAGCCCGAAGGGTGGATGGGGCTACTACGACAAGAGCAAAATAAGCAGAGGAGGCGGTGTTTTCAAGCGCGATGAAAAAGAGATACCTCTCTCGCAACAGATAAGAAAGCTTCTCAAAACGACACGCAAAAGCATGAGCGGAGAAGAGCTGGTCCAAGCTGTTTTGCGCTCCAAAGCCGACCTCCTTTTCAACGGCGGAGTCGGAACCTACGTAAAGGCAAGCTGGGAGAGTAACCTGGATGTGGGGGACAAAGCCAATGAGAATGTGCGAGTCGATGCTTCCGATCTCAAAGTGGGCGCCGTATGCGAAGGGGGGAATCTCGGTTTCACCCTGCCTGCACGTATAGAGTATGCCAAAGCAGGCGGCTTCATAAACCTCGATGCCATCGACAACTCGGCAGGCGTGAACACAAGCGACTACGAAGTGAACCTGAAGATAACTCTCGGCTCTTTGGTCAAAAAGGGGCAGATGGACGAAGCGAGCAGAACCGAAGCCCTCCAAAAGCAGGCCGATATGGTGATGAATCGGGTATTATGGACAAACTACTACCAATCTTTGGCCATCTCTCTGGATCAAATAAGAAGCCGAAACGATATCGTCCCCTTTTTGCGGACCATCTCCCTTCTGGAGCGAGAGCTTCCGGTATTTAGCCGAAAAGAGTTTTATATACCCAAAGATGAGAAGATAGAGAGGATTCTCGACGAAAATGGGGCAATCGTCAGACCCGTTTTGGGAACTCTTCTCTCCTATACCAAGATATTTCTAAAAGGTCTTCTGCTTCAGAGCGATTTTGTGGAAGAGGCCTTCGCGCAAGAGTACCTCTTGAAATACTTTCCGAAAACTTTCGCCGCCATATATGAAGACGAAATTTTGGACCATCCGTTAAAACGTGAAATATCCGCGACTCTCATCGCCAACCGCATAATAAACAACGCAGGCATAACCTTCATCAGCGACTACGCCGAGCTTGGGCGCGAAAGAATGGTTTCGAAGATAAAAAGCTACCTCATATGCAACCAGCTATTCGGATGCAACGATATAAGATACGAGATATTTAGGCACGATTACGAGATAGAGGCGCAAAGAGAGTACGAGCTACTCTTCGAAATAGAGAGCACCATTACGTTCGCCATAAGCTGGATGATGCGCCATCTGCCGCCGGATCAGATAGATGCGGGGGCGCTTCTGCGATACAAGAGCGACCTTTCGGCTTTGATGGAAAGAACCCCCGAAGAGTCGATAGAGAGCGTTATCGAACAAAGCGGCCGCCTCAACCGCTTCTTCCACCATCTCCCCTATCTGAAGTTCACGATTGCGGCGATAATTCTCCATGAAAAGAACCACCGCCCGTTTACCGAAACCGCACACCTCATGCACTCCGTGATAAAGAGGCTGCACATAAACGAGATTCTAGAAGCACTCGAAAAGTACCGACCCAAAAACGAGAGAGAACATACGATAAAGAGGCAGCTTGGGGAGTTCATAGAGTTTGCAGTCACATCTTTGAGTGAAAAGGTGATACACTATCAACGTAAAGAGGAGACCATGGAAGAGGCGCTCGAAAATTATCTCCACGACTGCGAAGAGAGGCACAAGCTGCTGCAGGAGAGCTTCGAAAACTTCCTGCTCCAAGGAGGAGAAAAGATAGAAGAGATCGCTCTGCTGGTGAACACTCTCCTTCAGATCACCCTGGAGAATCCTGTTTAGAGGCGAATTTCATAAGCTGTAGCTCGACGCTACTCGCACGGATCGGCCATGACAAGCCCCATATCGGCGGCAAGCTTGGCCCTGTATCTGCAGTAGTCGAAACTCTCCACCTGCGCCACCCCCTCTTCGTATGCCGCTCTGGCCACCGCAGCCGACTCCCAAAGCAAAACTCTCTTGTCGAAAGGCTTGGGTATCAGATAATCCGGTCCGAACTTCAGATCTATTCCCCCGTATGCATCTTTTACGTATTGCGGCACCGGCTCTTTTGCCAGGTCGGCAAGCGCCTTTGCCGCCGCCATCTTCATCCCCTCGGTTATGGCGGTCGCCCGAACGTCAAGTGCTCCGCGGAATATGAAGGGAAAACCGAGTACGTTGTTTACCTGGTTTGGGTAGTCGCTCCTGCCGGTACCCATCATAACATCCGTTCGGACTTCGGCGACCTCTTCGGGCAAAATCTCCGGAACAGGGTTGGCAAGTGCGAAGATTATGGGGTTTGGCGCCATAGAAGCTACCATATCTTGCGTCACCAACCCCGCCTTGGAGAGCCCAAGCATCATATCGGCCCCCCTCATCGCATCTTCAAGAGTCCTATCGTCGGTATCGAGTGCAAACTGCGCCTTATAAGGGTTGAGGTCGTCCCTCCCGCTATGAACGACACCTTTCGAGTCTATCATAACTATCTTCCCTGCCCCCAGTTGGCGATACATCGAGGCACATGCGATACCGGCGGCCCCCGCCCCTATGACCACTATCTTCATCCGGGAGATATCTTTTCCGGTTAGTTCCAAAGCGTTCATCAAACCTGCCGTGGTTATGATGGCCGTACCGTGCTGGTCGTCGTGCATGACTGGAATGTTTGTCTCGGCTTTGAGCCTTCTTTCGATCTCGAAACACTCCGGCGCCTTAATATCCTCAAGATTTATGCCTCCGAAAGTCGGCTCCAGAGCTTTGCAGATCTCTATGAATCTATCCGAATCCTTCTCGTCGAGCTCTATATCGAAAGCGTCGACTCCCGCGAACTTCTTGAAGAGTACCGATTTTCCCTCCATTACCGGCTTACTGGCCAAAGCTCCTATGTCGCCGAGCCCCAAAACGGCCGTACCGTTCGTTATCACCGCTACGAGATTTGCTTTGTTTGTGTAGAGGTACCCTTTTGCCGGATCTTTCTCTATCTCCAGACATGGCTTGGCCACTCCCGGAGTATATGCCATGGAGAGGTCTCTGGCGCTGTCGCAAGGTTTCGTTATAGCAACCCCTATCTTTCCCCCTTCATGGTACTTTAGAACTTCATCGTCTGTTATTGTATTAGGCATCTTTTTCCTTCATATACTTCAGGAGATTCTCTATGCGCTCTATCGTCTCCTCTTTTCCTATTATGCTCATGACATCGCTAAGGTCCGGCCCCCCAAGACGCCCTATGAGCGCAACCCTAAGAGGCATTCCTATCTTGCCGAAACCTATCTCTTTTGCCTTGACGAAACTCTCCATAAGAGCATGGAAGTCGGTGGGGAGGTGCAGCTCTTTTTGCTCCCTTAAAGCGTCGGCGAAAGAGTTCAAAATATCTACGGCCTCACCTTTCATCCCCTTTTTCAAAGCTTTCTCGTCATAATCTTTTGGTGTTTCGAGAACCTCTTTTATCTGCTCGGCCATCTCCTTTAGAGTTTTGCATCGCTCTTTGAATATATCAAGAAGAATCTCTCTTTTGTCGTGGCTCAGCAGATATACCCCAAAATCTTCCAAAAGTTTCGCAAGCCTCTCGTTGGAGCTGTTTTTGATGTAGTGGGCATTGAGCCACAAAAGCTTGTCCGGATTGTACTGGGAGGCGGAGGCGTTTATATCGGTCGGATCGAAGTGTTCGAGCATCTCCTCCATCGTAAATATCTCCTGATCGCCGTGGCTCCAGCCAAGACGTACCAGAAAATTCAAAAGCGCTTCCGGCAGATAGCCCGCTCTCTTGTAGTCCATAACGTCGGCTGCTCCATCGCGCTTGGAGAGCTTTTTGCCACCCTCTCCCAAGATCATGGGGACATGGTAGAACCTCGGCAGCTTGAAGCCGAGCGCTTCGTATACGATTATCTGCTTTGGCGTGTTGTAGAGGTGGTCGTCCCCCCTTATGACGTCGGTCATGCCCATCAGAGCGTCGTCTATGGCTACGACGAAGTTGTATGTCGGCGTCCCGTCGCTTCTGGCTATGATGAAGTCATCCACTTCGTCAGCTTTGATCGTTATCGTACCTTTTATACCATCTTCGAAGACTATCTCCCCTTCAAGAGGCGCTTTTATTCGCACTACCGGTTCGACCCCCTTCGGAGGCTCACCCGTAAAGTCTCGATAGCGCCCGTCGTACCTCGGTCTCTCTTTTCTTGCCATCTGCTCTTCCCTCAAAGCGTCTAGCTCCTCCTTGCTCATATAGCAGTAGTAAGCCTTTCCTTCATCGAGCAGCTTCGTTATGTAGCTTCTGTACAGATCGAAACGGTCGGACTGATAGACCGGTTCGCCGTCATAGTCCATACCGACCCAATCAAACGCTTCCAGAATCGCTTTAGTGGCCTCCGCCGAATTGCGGCTCTGGTCGGTATCTTCGATTCTTAGTTTGAACTCGCCTCCGTTTCGACGCGCCCACAGATAGTTGAAAAGGGCGGTTCTAAGCCCTCCAATATGCAAAAACCCCGTAGGAGAAGGGGCAAAACGTGTAACTACCATAATTTGAATTCCTTGGTTTTAATTTGGTCCAATTATAGTTTCTTTTAGATAAAAAGCTGATACAATTAGAGTGATA